>Ga0302127_10000964_pt1 | contig 16655 bp, 11 predicted proteins | sample CB4_SCM_MG_FD_204452 | JGI IMG/M metagenome (GOLD analysis project Ga0302127, IMG submission 204452) | Marine microbial communities from Western Arctic Ocean, Canada - CB4_SCM | ecosystem: Environmental > Aquatic > Marine > Oceanic | place: Canada: Western Arctic Ocean | collected 2017-09-24
CAGTCCAGAAACAGAAATCTTTCATAAATCTAAAACGTTGTATGGGTTTGATCTAGCGCGCCGGTCTATGCAACAAGAAAACAAAGTCATTGTCGTCGAGGGCTATACCGACGTCATTGCCTGCCACCAAGTTGGAGTGACGAATGTCGTTGCTACCCTTGGTACTTCACTCACGCCTCAGCATGCGCAAAAATTATCTCGAATGTGCGATGAGGTTATTCTCGTTTTTGATGGTGACGAAGCTGGCCAACGTGCGGCGGATAGGGCTGTAGAAATTTTCTTTGCCAAAGAAATCGATGTTTCTATTTGTGTTCTTCCTGAGGGGAAAGACCCCGCCGATGTTGCGACAGACGCCGAATCATTACGCGGTCATTTCGCGAAATCTATGGATGCAATCTCGTATAAATTTGCGCGGATTGAAGCAAAACTCCAAACGACAGACACTATTTCAGGCAGAACGAAACTGGTGGGTACATTTCTTGATGAGCTGATTCGCTTAGGCATCGACAAACTTCCTGGAATTAAAAAACCACTGGTTTTTGAGCGCATTGGTCAGTTAGTAAAAATACCAATGGATGAAGTACAGTCGCATCTGCGCGACCGTATACAAGCCCGACCAGTACGCCCAGTACACTCGAGCAGGCAAGCGGTCACGAGAGATGCAGGCTCTTCGTTCGAAGAACAACACAGCGAAACCCATGATTTGTCTGACACGTCTGGCATCCCTGAAATGCCATTGATTCCAGTTCCTCGGTATAGGAAACTGGCAGAATTCGAATTTTTATCCGTGTTGTTGTTTGAACCAACGCAGTCGTCGGCGTTGATGCGCGAATCAAACGAAGTTATCCTTATAGACTCATTTATAGATGCGCATGCAGCAACTATCGCAAAGTGCATACTTCCAAAACTATACGCAGGAACTTCGTTCACTATTCCTGAAGTGCAAGATGAAGTATCCACAACGAGTGTTGAAGCGAAAAATCTTACCGCAACCTTGTATTTCGAAGGGCAACGTCTCTGTGAAGAGGCAGGATCCATTAACGTTGCTGTGAACCAAACTAAAACAGCATTCTTGCAAACAGTCAACAACAAATTGATTGCAGACAACGTTCGGGAAATTAAAAACTTTACAGACCCAGATCAACAAGCGAAGGCAGCGCAAAATGCCCTCGAGGCAATTCGTAATAAACAGAAAAAGAAGCGTGCAACATGATGTGTGCACGTAGTAATGATTTAATACTGCAGCTAGAAAGCTGCTCAAATTTTTTTACTTCAAAGGAGTAATATAGTGGCAACAGAAACAAGATACCAAGCAGTCGTTCCAATTATGCATCCAAGCATGGAGCTACTTCTCAACCAAAGCGCCGAGCGAGGTTGGTTGAGCTATGAGGAGTTAAACTCAGCTATTCCTGATGAGTTTTTGACCGCAGAAAAAATGGATGAACTACTCGCCCTACTATCGAATCTGGATATTGATTTGATTGGCGAGGACTTACGCATGCGTCGTGGTTGGGGTCAAATTTTTATCCCCCTTCAAACCTGTTTGCGTTTTAAACGTGACACGCCTTGGAAAGATAAAGCCCAAGAATTGGCTGAACTTGCCGAAGAACAAGGTAAGGATCCAAAAGAAGCCGTTCATATTGACGCCGACGATGGTTTACTCGACGAAGAAGAAACACAAGCAATCATTGCGCAAGCTCTCGCGGAAGCATCATCACGTCGTATTGATGACCCGATTCGTATGTATCTCACCCAGATGGGGAGTATTTCACTGCTCACGCGAGAAGAAGAAATTCGTCTTGCGAAGAAAATTGAATGCACGCGTTTCGTATTTAGGCGGTTGATTATTGAATCTGATTACGCTGCGCTACAAGCAATTGACATTTTAGATTTGGTAAACGGTGGCAAACTACCCTTTGACCGAACAATGCGCATTTCGACAGCGGAAGAAAATGCGAAACAAAAAGTGGCAAGTAGAATTCCAGTGAACACTGCGACAGCACGGTTACTTCTTGAAGCAAATGCTCGAGACTGGGAACGTATTGAAGAAGACGGTTTGTTGAAATCGGATCTTGAAGATGTGCGTGCACATATGCAAACGAGACGCCGCAAAATTGCTTCACTTCTAGAGGAATGTTGTTTGAGAACAGCAAAAATTCAACCACTTCTTCGCAAGTTGCAATCCATCTCAAAGAAATTTAAGCAAATCCAACGTGATTTGGATAACTCGAAAAAACGTAATTCGCAATTCGATCCAGATGATGTGCTCGTGATGCGAGAAGAGCTCGCTGGACTTCGTGGACTGATTTTAGAATCACCAGAAGAACTTGAAACTAGATTGAAAACAATTAATGTTGTTTTTGAAGAATACGATCAAGCTAAGCGCGACCTGTCAGGCGGCAACCTTCGACTTGTTGTTTCTATCGCTAAGAAATACAGAAACCGTGGCCTCCCCTTCCTTGATATTATTCAAGAAGGAAACACCGGACTTATGCGCGCAGTGGATAAATACGAATACCGACGTGGCTATAAATTTTCAACGTATGCAACATGGTGGATTCGCCAAGCAATTACGCGAGCAATCGCAGACCATGCACGAACAATTCGTGTTCCTGTACACATGATTGAAACAATGTCTAAATTGCGCGGTATCCAAAAACGGCTTCTTCAAGAAATTGGCCGCGAACCAACACTTGAAGAAATCGCGGAAGTTGCGGACATGTCGATTGAAGAAACGAAGCGTGTCATGAAAATTTCACGCCATCCAATTAGTTTGGATAGGCCAGTTGGCGAATCGGAAGATTCACAATTTGGTGACTTCATTGAGGACAAGCGTCAACAGGCACCTTCAGAAACTGCAACAAGCGAAATGCTTCGTTCGCGAATAAACGATGTCTTAAAGACACTCACCTACCGAGAACGTGAAATTCTTAAGTTGCGTTACGGAATTGGTGATGGATACACCTATACACTTGAAGAAGTTGGTCGTATCTTTAAAGTTACTCGTGAACGTGTGCGACAAGTAGAATCAAAAGCGATTCGTAAATTGCAACATCCAGTTCGACGCCGTCGGCTTTCAAGTTTCCTTGATCAGAACGCAGAGACTGAATATTAATTTGAACATCGATAGTTAACGAAAACAAGGAGCGGATTTCCGCTCCTTGTTTTTTTATACATACGCTTTACAAGTGTATGAAGGAATGCGTTATGAGCATTCGCCCCATGCACCAATGATTGCAAGCAGATCAGGAGTATCAACGGTTCCACTACCGTCGATATCAGCGTCATTATCCGTTAATCCCCAGTTGCCAACAACGGTGAGTAAATCAGTTACATTAATAAGCCCGTCACCGTCAAGATCCTCTTCGCAGGAACTCATGCAGACGTCGCCTTCGTCACACAACGTGCCAGCGCTGGTCCATGCTCCTCCAACTGCAGCGCAGTCAAGGGAAGTCAAGTCAAGGCACCAGGCAGAGCCACAGCAGGCTCCAATTGGTTGGGGGCATGTAACACTACCGCATCCAGTGCCGTCGCCTTGGAACGTGCCCGCTACAGCGTTGCAGGTGTCGAGGGACACGGGGCCAACGCAAGCGCCGTCGGGTAAACAGCATGCTCCCTCTGGAAAGCACGTTGTCTGAGCACAGGTCGTACCTTCGCCCATGTGTGTCCCGCCAACAGTAGTGCAAGTATCCAATTCAAACTCTACACAGTTTCCAGTTGATGGAACGCAACATGCTCCAACACCGGAATTGCAAGTATACGTTGCACAAGCCGTGCCGTCGGCAGAAAATGTGCCACCAAAAAGAGCGCAGTCAGTTGGACTTAAATCTTGGCAGGAATCATCAGTAAAACAGCACGCGGCTGGAGCCACGGTGCAGTTTATAGGCGTGTATGCAGAACGAAGAACCCAATCTCCGCTTGGTGTACAAATACCAGGAAAATCCTGAAACGTCATCCAGCCAGAACCGCAAACGCACCATGTGCCGGTAACTGCATCGATCCAATTTTCTTGAGGAAATTGAAGCCCACTTGTATCTGTGCAAGGAAATGCATTTCTGTTTTGGTCAGGTGAAGATATGCATGGATTTCCGGGTAGGTTATGGTGGTCAATTCTAAATGCAACCGTGTACGAGTTCATGCCGCTATCGTTGTAAATGTAAATTTGTTCGGAATCGCTCGGGTCGATGCCGACCGAAAGAATGATTCCGTTTGTTCCTGGAGGCATAACAAGGTGAGGCAAAAGAATGTCGTCACTTGAAAAAGAAGCAACAAGTATGCCGTCTGTTGGTGTCCCGTCCCACACTTTGACTGTCCATTGCGTCACAGTTTGAATCGTTGCATTGCTTGTGCCAAAGAGCGCATCCATAACATCGACACGAATTGGAAACTCTGATTCCGGAACGGCAAAGGTTGCCCCGAACGACTCCCCCTCTGCGAAGCCAGCTTGAAGGACATACGCGCCATCTCCGAAATCGCTGTCTGTAAGGGCAACTTCAACTTGTGGGCATGTGCCCAATGAACGATTCAAAGACAGTTTGTCCGTCTGAATGTTTGTGAATGTTGCTTTAAATGTTGAGGGAGTTGGTAACACAACAGCAACAGGATCAAGCCGGCTGCCTACTTCCGCATTAGAAACAGGCGCGATGGCAGAAGAAATGAGCAGCGCTATAAAAAGTGTTTGCATAGTAATCCTTGTCCCCATACATCAAATGATGCTGTAAACATGGGTACATGTCAAGAAGATTTAATGTTTATCTATGAAAAAGCTACTTCAAGCGATGCTATGAGCGTATCTTGGTCTGGCAATCGACCACATCCGACGGTTTTACACGCTTGCCACCCATCATCAGGAGTAACGATGGTAAACCCATCTTCCATCAATTGTTTGGTGTTGCGAATAGTTGAAGCTTGAGCGAGCATGGTGGCGTTCATAGAAGGTGCAAGAAGAACGGGTGTATCGTTTCTATCAATCGCAGAGATAACTAAGCTTAGCGGATCGCTGGTCATACCGTACGCAAGTGTTGCAAGCATATTCATGGTGCAAGGCGCAACAAGCATTGCGTCCGCTTTACGAGCCAACTTTACATGTTGCGGGTCAAACCCATCAATAAATGACCACTGGCTATCGAAGACTGCGTTGCCTGTAAGGGAAGCGAAAGTTAATGGTGTAATAAACTTCGCGGCCCCTTCGGTCATGATGACATGGACGTCGCATTTGGATTGCACAAGTCTGCTTACAAGGTCTGCAACTTTGTAACAAGCAATACCACCCGAAAGACCTATGAGTATTGTTTTTCCTTCAAGCTTGCTATTGAGCTTAGCCATTTTTTGAGCCAACAGCGTATTTCATGACGTACCCTGATTCGGTGTAGTCTGCTGTGATTTTATCTTCCATGATTTCAGCGATCACTACTTCAAGGTCCGTGCGACCATTTCGTTCAACCAATGGTCGCGCTTCATCAATAAGCAATTCACGTAATCTGTGTTGAATCAGAGCGGTCAGCTTAAAGCGACCGCCACATTTTATTACAATTTCATCACTTCGAAGGGCATCAATCATTGTAGGTATCTCCTCTAGTAGGTCTTAAACGCCATTTGTGGCAAATAGAAAGGTCGAAACAGAGATTATACCGTATTCAACGCCTTTTGTCACTTTCTTGTACGCATTTGGTTTGTTACACTCTCGGATTCCACTCTTGTAAAAGTATCAAGTGCGATGAATCGTATACTGACCCCACATCTTAGAAAAATTGGCATACGCCTCGGATTTGAGCGAGACTGGTATTTATACCTCGTTGCAGCAGTTATTGGCGTGTTTATGGGGCTGGCGGCAGTCGGTTTTATCTTGCCCTTACGGAAAACTGAGCATTTTGCTGAGTTACTGCAAGGATCAGAATATCTTTGGTTAATTATTCTCTTAGGCCCTGCAGCAGGAGGTTTAATTACAGGCATTTTAATTACCGTGTTAAAGCACGACGGTATTGGCCCTGGTGTGACATCTGTCATTTTCGCAGTTCAGCGCCGCAAAGGAAAACTCTCTTGGAAAATCGGCCTTCGGAAATGGCTGGCTTCCACAGCGACTATTGCCTCCGGTGGTTCCGCTGGCGCAGAGGGTCCAATTGTCACCATCGGTGCCGTGGTTGGGTCGAACATTGCAAAAATGTTAGGCACCGGATCACAACACACAGGCACGCTTCTTGGGTGCGGCGCTGCAGCAGGTTTGGCTTCAGTGTTCAATGCTCCTATTGCGGGAATTTTCTTTGTTATGGAAATTCTACTAAGAGATTTTTCACTAAAAACATTTACACCAATTGTTATTGCCGCGGTTGTATCCGCTGCGACTACGCAAGGCATCCTTGGGGATGAAGCGCTGTTCCAAGTCGGCGAAGGATTCTTTCGCGATGGTCTTGCCTTCAGCGTAATGCAAATTCCAATCTACCTAGTTCTTGGTGCAGCGTGCGGTTTGCTCGGCGCGTTGTTTGTTCGCTCATTGGAATTTTCAGAGAAGATGTTTGTTGCGACAAAAATACCATTGATAGCACGGCCGCTGCTAGGCGCCTTGTTTCTAGGTTTGCTCGGTTTTGCGGTCTACTGGTTTACATCAAGCGACACCATGCCGCAATTTTACGGCAACGGCTACCCGATGATAGAACACTTTATAAATCCAAATAGCTATTTTACTTCAGAGAGCGGCACTGTACTGAAAGATGCAACACCACTTCTTCTTGGTCTTGCAGGATTGGCACTCATTAAAATTGTTGCAACGAGCATTACAGTTGGATCAGGTGGAGCTGGCGGCTTGTTCGCGCCATCGCTCTTTATTGGCGCAGCAACAGGTGGTTGCATTGGGTACATTGTTCATTATTTCGGTTGGTTCCCTAACACTTCACCTGCGTACTTTGCACTTGTGGGCATGGCTGCACTTGTAGCGGCAACGACGCATGCACCACTGACTGCAATTTTAATTGTGTATGAAGTGACCCAAAGTTACGATGTTATTTTGCCCTTGATGTTCGCCGCCGTTGTAAGCACTGTTGTTGCACGATTTATATGCCGCGACAGTGTGTATACGTTTAAACTTTCAAAATTAGGCGTTCGTTTGGGCGCACTTAGTGACCTGACGATCCTTCGTCGACTTACATCTGAAGATGTCGAGTTAATCCCTGCAACGATTGTGAAACGGTCAGATTCGGCGCAGCGATTAGTGGACTTAATGGAATCCGCCGGTACTTCAGACTTTGTTGTTACGGACGATCATAATAAGTATTGCGGCATGGTTACATCCGGAGACTTGCGTTCAGCTCTTGTATACAGGGAAGCTGTTCCTCTGTTGCAAGTATCCGAATTACAACGTTCAGATTTGCCAACGCTTGCAGAAGATGAAACGCTTGATTTGGTGCTTGATAAATTTTCTCGCAGTGACGTGCAAGCGCTCGCTTTGCTTTCATCAAAAGGTGAAATTTTAGGACTTGTCTCTCGTACACGGTTGATGAATCGATACCAAATCGCCTTAAATGAGGATACCGATTAACGTGCCTGCGCCAAGAATAACTTTTGGCCCTGAAGTTAGACTCACCCGAAAGAATGAGTTTAATACTATGTTTTCTGAAGGAATCAGAAAGAAAGCAGGTCCACTTCTTGTCTATAGAAGAAAAAATACTTTAGGTGTTGCTCGACTTGGACTCTCAGTACCAAAGCGTGCAGGCAACGCAGTTGTTCGAAATTGTATAAAGCGAAAATGCCGCGAGGCCTTTCGTTTATTGCATACTGAATTGCCCGCAATAGACATCCTTCTGACTGTTCGTCCACATGCGCCATTACAAATGGATGAGTACAAAGAGTTCATCCGTAAAGGCATCTCTGTATGACACAAAGGTGTACCCTGCTTGCGCGTTGCTTCATGCTTTTTGTCAAGCTATACCAAATCACATTAAGGCCACTCATGGGCGGTCACTGTCGATATCAACCAACTTGTTCTGCGTATGCATTAGAAGCATTGCAAAAATACGGTGGCATCAAAGGTGGGTGGAAAGCATTCTGTCGAATTCTTCGTTGTAACCCTTGGGGTGGGTGTGGATACGACCCACCCTAAACGTGGGGTCATTTACGTTGAATAGTACTTGATGCGTTGTCAGCGGCTTTATTTTGTGCAGCGGCAGCTTCATCAGCCATTTTCTGACGCCATGCTTCAAGCCCTGGCGGTTTAGGGAATGCTTGATCAAATGACCGAATGTGACTTAACGGGTTTTTTGCAAACTGTGTCTGTAAGCGACGCACGATTCGGTCATATACTCGAGGGCGAAGTCCTTGTTGCAGTTTGTCTACGCCACCCCAGATTGCTATCCGTTCTTCAAAAGGCACCGTGGAATCAATCATCAATTGTTCGAATGTAATCTGCGCACTTGATTCCAGTGCACCAATAATATCTTTAACTCGACCAGTACCAAACTGGGTTGTGTAATCGTTGTATTCATTCTGCTTGAACTCGTTCGTGACGTTGTTTGCGAACGCGAGCGCTTCTTTAAATACTTCTGGTCTATTTTGTCCAATGCCAACGCGGTAGGCATACCGCAAAGCAGCCATCACATCACTAATTGCAATAGCGGGCAGTCGTTCGTATTCCCCTTTTGCTTGTTCGCTTACCCAAACATCGAGCGGCACTTTGTATACCGTATTTGGTGGACTTGCACCCTCTCCGAAGTAAGCATCAAGTTTATCAAGGAGTGTCTGCGCGCGTTCCGTTTCGCCTTGTCTGAACCACTCACGCACGGCAGAGCCAAGGAAGTTTTTTAAGAAAGTCGTGAAGGTATCACTGCCAGCTCCCCGGACAAAATAATGCTTCTTGTACAGTTCATTCCAGAGACCTTCGCGGTCATCATCACCAATAATAGAATCGATAAAACGAGGATCAGGGAAGCGACCAGGAACTTCTTGCGAAAATGGATCGTACGAAATCCTGCCTGTACGAGCAAGCGCTTGCAGCGCTGAAAGTTGTACTCGGTCGGTGTTGAGTGTTTTGTAAATATCGTTAGCTTTTAATCGCCCTCTGCCAACATTCGCTCCTCTGCGTGACCAGTAAAGAGCATGTGTTTGTGGGTGACGCCAATCAAGTGGCCCTATGTCGCGCGTGTATTCATACATCAATTGCGGGTCCATGTTGTACTCATCTTTGAGTGCTTGCTTACGAAATGTAGCAATGAGTATCTTCCATGCATGTGTATATTTTGGATTGGAATAAAGTTTTTCAAGCTGGTTGAAATACGGCGACTGCATCCGTAGTTGGTCCATTAATCCAAATTCTTTGGCGACCGTCGAGTGTGTCGCAATTGATTCAAGTTGAGAAATATGAGCAAGCATTTCTTCCGGATTCATAGAAGCATCGCTTGCAATAAAGTCTGAGTAGTCCTTTTGAAGAATGTCCAGTAACTCTGCAAGCAATGGTTCGTCTTTTATCGCGTCGTCCAATGTGCGGGGAGCATCTGCGATAGATTTCATCCATGCAATGCGTTCTTCCCAATCATCTGGCGGTTCGCCAAGGATATTGTGCCATCGTTCTGCAAACATTCGCTTGTAATAAAGGTGTGCATCATCTGAATTGCCGTCAAGTTTATGCATGAAGAAAAAAGCAAGTTCTTTATGTAATTCTAAGCTATCAGGATTAGCCCGAAGACCTTTTTCTCGCAGAAGACGTATGCCTTCATTGACCCACTCCCATCGTTCTTCGATTGTGTGTGTTGCAACTGAAATGTTGTACGCCATGTTGTGCGCGTGAAATACCCAAACTTGTGGAAAGCGTGGTTGTAATTTTGTTATAAGTTCAGCATCAGCCATGACCTCGAAATAAAGCCCATCACGTTGCATTTGTTGAATTTTAATCCAGAGGTAATCAACAAGAAGACCGCGCAGTGCGCCTATGGACATGCCGACAGTATTAATCCAACTCGGGGCACCTTCAACAACGTTGTTTGTGTACCGAAGAGTACTGTCTTCTGCTTCTTCCAAAATCGAAGGCAACAATAAGCCACCGCAAGTAATACTGATTGCTGCGACGCAAGCGGAAACGATTTGGATGAGACGGTCGTGTTTCATGTTCTATAGAAAGTACTTTTGAAAAAGACTTTTGTTCAACCACTCCCGCTGTATATTGCTAACTGACGTTTTTTCAATACTATAGTTCCGATGCTTAAGGCTAAACAAGTCCAAGCGATGCCAATAGTGATAAACCCCTTGAATACTGAAGACCAGGATACGATCATGCCATCAATAAGTTGATCGGTGGGTCTTTGCGCGCCAAATCCCTCAAGTAAGAAGACCATGGCTGATGCGATGCCACTAATGGCATTTTCAAACGCCCACTGGATAATATGCGCAATGTTTGTCCACTCGACCGCTTGGGTAGGTGGTGGAGCGTACGCGCCAAGTGAACTTGAAAGATACGGCGCAAGCGTGCCCGTTGCAAAAACAGTAAGTGTTATCATGCATGCAACAGGAAAACTTAAGAATGTGGAGGCAGCGAGTGCCAATGCAGCAAGAAACGCTAACTTAATCCAGAGAACAAGCATAGTTCTAAAGAAATTACTTTCAAAATCACCAACGCGATAGCGTATTTCAATACCACCTTTGTCGAAACTCATCGCCCCTCGACCTCTATTTATAGCTGGTGGATCAAACAAATTGAAAACAGAAACTCGTATCTCACCTTTGTCGTTAATTTGATTCGCTGGAATCATTGTGACGTGCGTCATCGTAGGAATATAGGTTACTACATGGCTCGTAGCTGGGTCTTCGTTGTACACAAGGCCCGCTGTAAATGTTTCATGTTCATCAGATTCTCCAATGTGAAATCTGTATTTAAAAGCAAGTGGTGAGCCAAGTTTTTTAGCATGGGCGAGACCTGTAAAAAGATAGGTTTGTGAATACGATTGCCCACCGCGCATTGGTGGGATTGATCGTTGCATCGCAGAATATTGTGCTTGCACATCTTCACGTAATTTTTTACGCAATCGAAGTTGGATTTCTTCTTCATCACGTAGTTCAGGGTCAGCGGCAATCAAATCTTCAACACGCGCAGCAATTTGTTCGCTTGTAAGTGTTTCATACACAGGAAAAGCTTCTGACCTTGCCGTTAACACTTCTTCTTCTAGTGCCAAACGATCAAGATCACCTTGTAAACCATCGGCAACTGATTCTGTTCGAAGGTATTGAAGATAGAAAAAGACTGAGATGCCAGCAACGGTGAGAATTGCAAAGTTTAATGAGACAATGCCAAGCCATTTTCCGAATAGGTACCCCATTTTGCTTACGGGTTTTGTTAGGACTTGCCAAATTTGTCGATCTCTGATTTCAAAAGCAATAGTCGCGCACCCTAAAAAGACAGTAAGGAATGCAGCGATAGTAAATGTTGTTCCAAGACTTCTGCTTAAAAAGGTTTGAACTTGATGGCGCAGCGGCGAATCTGGGTCGAGCATAAGAGGCACCATCGGTAAAAAGAGCAAGAGCATTGTTACGAAAGCGATTGAGAGTCTGGTGCGTGTTGCTTCAAGCAGTACACCACGGGCAAGTGCGGGCACTTGATGAGGTGATTGGAATACCATTTTTAGAATCGTAATGATTAAGGTATAACTAAAAGCAAGAATACACATCCCAACAATGGCAGTTGCGCCGAGGGGTGATTCAATCAAAGTAAATAAGAGCCAGCCAAGAAGCGCAACCGTCGCTGTGTAAAGCATGGGTAACAACAAGCCAGTCCATACAGCAAACCCGAGGAAAAATAAGGAAATTATCCCAATAGACCAAGTGAATATAGGGTCTTGAAGTAACCATGTTGGAACCCAACGAGGGTGTTCATTTTGCAATATCAGGGAAGTAATGCCTGATGGATCAATAATATTATCATTAGCATCTAGTATGCGGAAGCCAGCTAAACGTTCGTCGCCGTACAGCGTGCCTGAAAGTTCTACAAAACCTGTTTTTTCGATAGATTCAGCCACCATACGTTGGTCAAGGCCCGTAAGGACACTGTAAATCTGACTTCGTAAGTTATGAATTTTGTAGCTTGCAATAAGAGTCGGCGCAAGCAATGAAACAACAGTTGCAACAATCAAAACAGAGAAAAGAATTTTCGTCCATCGTTTCTGTTGCCAAACGTGCAGTTTATGATGAAGTGCAAGAATCGTTTTCACGGTTAATTCTTTGCGTCTTTCTTATCGTCTTCAGAGAGCAACTCCTCAATAACAGAGGCGTCAGCTTCCGATGTGGGCGATGCTGCTTCTGCGGGTGCTTCGCGTGCAATAACTGGCTCTTCTTCAGCATGCACTAATGTATCAAGCATAGCGTCGTCTTGGCTTGGAGTGCGTTCCCTTGTAACTTCTTGGGTTGCTCGATTCGTATGTTCTTTGCTGTCAATGAGCTTATCGATAAGGACGTCCCCCTCCTCGTCGCCTCGAAGAAAAGCAGCAGTATCGCCACCTTTTGCGCCGCTTGTTTCGATTTTATCTTCACGTGCTTTGTCAACTATTTGAATAAAGAATGACTCAAGATTTTGTCTTGGTTGTGTGATAGATTCAATAGAAGTCTGTTCATTTTTTTCAAGAATTTGTTCTATTTGAGAAATGGTTCCGTCGTTGCGAATTCGAGGGACACGAATAATCGTATAGTCAGTATCAATAAGTAGTTCATCGGCAGTACCCTCTGCATGAATTTTCCCGCCATACAGAATAGTCATTCGGTCACAAACATCTTCCACATCTGAAAGCAAATGGGAACTCAATAGAATCGTTTTGCCTCTTCGTTTGAGTTCCATGAGTAAATCTTTTACTTGGCGTGTGCCAATTGGATCAAGCCCACTGGTTGGTTCATCAAGAATAAGGAACTCTGGGTCATTTATAAGCGCTTGAGCAAGCCCAATTCTTCGCATCATCCCTTTAGAAAATTCGCCGACATGCCTGTGTGCAACTTGCGAGAGCCCAACCATTTCAAGTAGTTCTTCTGAACGGCGTTTCCTTGTTTTACGATCAAGTCCGTATAAGCGACCATAATAATCAAGCGTTTCCAAAGAGTTGAGGTACGGGTATAAGTAGGATTCTTCTGGAAGAAAACCAATAAACTTTTTAGTAGCTACATCATGGGGTTCTCGACCAAACACCGTAAGTCGCCCTCGAGTTGTATTTAACAAACCAAGTATAAGTTTAATAGTGGTACTTTTACCTGAACCGTTCGGTCCAAGAAGGCCAAAGACTTCTCCGCGTTCAATAGAGAATGAAATGCCATCTACAGCGGTAGCTTTGGACCGCATCCAAAAGTCTTTGAAGATTTTAGTCAGCCCCACTGCTTCGACAATTGAGTCGTTTGTATGCGTTTTTTTCATCTGGTATGACTTAAAGCAAATTAGTTTTTGCCTTGCACCCTTCCGCCTTCAATTGAAAGTTCACGTGAGATGGAACCAGGATTTATATCACGAGCGCGTAAAATCCATGGGTTCAGCATGTCTGCTTCAGAGATATGCGTACGAGATTCTTTTCTACGAAGTTTATTTGTGTGTCGTAATTGAGAAATTTGGTCTGAACCAGTAATTCCTAGGCGAACATTTGCGATGAATGATGGAACGAACATGGTTTCGACATCTGCATTTTCTAGCACTGATGCATACATATCAAACCACTTGTTTTGAATGACAAGTTCTGGATGTTCTCGATATGTTGGAAGGAGTGATTGAAATCTGCGAAAATCTTGCCCAAGCGTCGTTTCTATTTGTGCACGATACCCTTCAGCGATAGAAATTTTATTCGCCGCTTTGCCGGAAATTTCGTCGTCTTGAAGCATAGAATTAATAGCGTTTAAGCTTGTTTGTTTTACTTGTTCGTCGCCGAGCTCCGCGGCACGTTCGTAAGCGGTGATGAGATTGAGTAAATCGTCGTAACTACTTCCGGCTGCTTCGATAAGTGTTTCGTGTGCGCTCGCTCGAGCCCGTTCAACTGTAGTCTCTGCTTTAATTTTTGCGCTGTCAAAATTAGCGTAGGACTTTTGTATAAAGAGTGGTGGTTCTGGTTCGTTTGGCAAGATTACATCTGAAATTCGAATGCCACACTCTAATTTGTTTAATGTGTCTTGCGCATGATTTTGGAAAAGGGAACGTAGTTCTTCAAGTGGTTTATCAAGAAGCTCTTCAAGAGTGAGTTCGCCTACAACATGCACCGCAGCTTTTTCAAGTGCAATTTCAACAAAGAAATTTCCTTCTGCATCGGGGATAGTATGAGCGTATTGGAGTGGGTCGACTATTTCCCAAAAAGAGGAAATTTCAATATGCGCTAAATCACCATCTGCGGTAAGTAAGGAACCGTCGCGCCCAGGAACGAGCCCATCCGTTGATTTGGATTTTGTAAGACGTTGTTCGTGGCTTAGGCGCGCATCTATACGAGGACGAAAGACTCCGCCGATATTGGCTTCTCTATTTTGCGCATCAAATACTTCAAAGGCACCAATGGGAGGAGGCCAGTTTGTTTGTAATCCTGGTTGTAATCCATGTTCATTGATGATCGCACCAAAAAAGGTTGCTACGCCTGTTTGTGAATCTTCGACTGTTCTAAAGCCAGAAACAAGGTACAACCCAACAAGGACAATCATTGCGAGTTGCAATGCTCGAAAGCTGAGTTGCAACGAAGAGGCAAGTGATTTATGGGCAGTGTCCATAGCCTCTCGTAAATCAAGGGCATTGTCCTCCCGATCTTGCAGAACAAACTTGGCAGAGGCTTCTCTTCGAGTCTCTTGGTTTGGTTGTTGGCGCTTGTCACTCATACGATTAATCACCATTCCCTTTTGGAACAGGAATGGAACCAGCGCTAGAGCTAGCGTTTAAATCCATTAGGTGAAACGGCGCAACATTGGCTTCAAGTACGAGTGTTGTGTTTTCTGAGAGCGATGTTTCAACAGCATCTAGCCATGCAAGGAAAATAGCGAGTTCCTTGTCTTCGCCCATTTGTTGCAAGTATTCAGCCGCTTGCAACTCGCCTTCTTCACGAATTTGGTCAGCTCGTTGGGAAGTAAAAGCCATGATTTTATCGTGCTTTGCTTTCGCTTCTGCTCGAATTGCCTCAGCATCGGCCATACCTTTCGATCGCCTTTGTTCTGCAAGGGTGTCGCGACTAGCCTGCATTCGTTGTAAGACAGCAGTTGTTGTTTTTGGAGGTAATAACAATCGATTGATCCCAACAGAGATTGGAACAATGCCAGTTGCCTTCAGCGCAGTGAGACGAGCAAGAACGGCATCTTCTGCGTCGGATAATTTATTTTTCGCGCCGGTTAACTCTTCGAAGGAATAGGAACTTAGTGCAGAAAGCGCGTCACGAAATTGCCCGTCAATAGTTGACGTGGCAGCTTCAGTAGTGCCGTATGAACGATAGAAATCGAGCGGTGCCATTGCATTTGTATCAATTTTCCAGAGTAAGTAAGACTTAACAACTATTTGTTGACCGTCGACTGTTTGTAATGTTTCAAGTGGAGATTGATGAATTTTCATTCTTGTGTCAAGAAGAACCACAGAGTCTGCAAAGAACGGCAAGCGGAAATGAAGCCCCGCTTCTCGAACGATGCTGTTGTCTGATGTTTCACCAAATCGCGTACGTATCCCAACTTCATGGAATGAAACTGTATAAGTCATACTAAACAGTAATAAAATGAAGAGCAATGCAATGCCAGTAACAATAACAATAGGACGTTTCATATTAGTTTCCTTCTTCATCAGTTTCAAGTGAATCAGCAAAGTTGAGCAGCGGGTTAATGCTGCGAAGTTCTACATCAAGTTGGATTCGCTCAGGATCGATTCCAATAACATATTTTCGAATAGAGGGCAACCGACGAGCGAGCACGGACATATACATGCGTTGCATATAAAGTTCAGGCGCAGCTTTAAAGGCAGCCATTTGTCCGCTTACACGGCTGGCGCTTGACCAAGTGTCCATCAAGGATGTCCAACGTTCAACCCGAGCACTTCGGATTGTTGCAGCGGCTGAACCATTGCCCTCTTTAATAAGTTTTATGGTGTCTTGTTGAAGAGCTAGCATTTTTTCATTCGCTGAAGCGATTACATCGGCGCTTGCATCTGCACGCCTAAGTGTGTCCCATGATGTTCTTGCATCGTTAAATGCAAGCACTGAATCCACAACAGCATCAACAAGGTCAGCGTCGCCAACCACGTGGGTGAGTAAACTTTCAGCTTGCCCGTTTGCAGCAGAACGCAATCGCATTTCGCCTTGCATGGCAACCGAAAGTTCTTCAAAACTCCCAGCAGCAGTGCCAGCAGGCGCAACCATTGGAAGATCCACAGAAACAACTTGTATGCCAGCGTGTTGTTCATCAAGCGATGCTTGAACTAGTTCGCTGGCCATTATGGATAAATTGCCTCTTTGCGAACCAATAACATCGTCAAGTTCTAATTGTTGGAAGAAACCCGTAATGGTTCTTTGGGCAATCGCTTTAATGGCCATTTCCCTGTACGTTAATCGGCTTCGACGCTCAACGTCATCTGAACCAAATTGCAACCAATCAAGAAGTCCATTCTGCGCAATTCTATACTGCAATACTGCACGGATATCGACAAGTGCGAGCAAGTCTTTGTCAGCTTCAACGCTGTTGTTCTCTCCGTCGTTTACGATGAATGG
>Ga0302127_10000965_pt1 | contig 16628 bp, 14 predicted proteins | sample CB4_SCM_MG_FD_204452 | JGI IMG/M metagenome (GOLD analysis project Ga0302127, IMG submission 204452) | Marine microbial communities from Western Arctic Ocean, Canada - CB4_SCM | ecosystem: Environmental > Aquatic > Marine > Oceanic | place: Canada: Western Arctic Ocean | collected 2017-09-24
AGGAGGATGAGCAGTCGGTTTTTCGGGGAAGTCTAAGACGGATTTTGCGAACGCTGTGGCGAACGATTCTACAACCACGAGCCGTCTGTTATTCGGCTGGTTTGGCAGCGTGGAAATCCGTGCTAGTTTCCCGCCCGGGCCGCTCGGCCCGAGACATTAAAAAGGGCTAATCCGGAGGCGTGCGAGGCGCGCGTCAACCGATACAAAGGAGCGAATGTCCGATGGAGACCTTAACCTGCGATGTAGTGGTGGTCGGCGCTGGAAATGCGGCGATGAGTTCCGCCTTGGCGGCCCGCGAAAAAGGGGCCGATGTATTGGTACTGGAACGCGCCCCGGAAGATGAACGGGGCGGTAACAGCCGTTTTACCGCCGGGATTATCCGCACGGTCTTTAATGGAGTTGATGATCTAGAGCCTTTGTTTGAACTGAATGCGCAGGACAAGGCAAATTCCGATTTCGGCAGTTACACCGTTGATAAATTTTATGACGACCTCGGAGAAGTAACCCAGTACCGGACCAATCCAGATCTCGCCGAGCTATTGGTCACGCGCAGTTATGAAACAGTGCGCTGGTTAGTGGAAAAAGGCGTCAAGATGCAGCCCTCTTACGGTCGCCAAGCATTTAAGGTGGATGGTAAGTTCAAGTTCTGGGGTGGGTTAGCGGTAGAAACCTGGGGTGGTGGACCCGGATTAATCGATAACCTATACGCCGCCGCCGAACGCGAGGGCATCAAAGTTCTTTACGACGCCCGCGCCACCAAGCTGATTCACGACGATGACGGTATACACGGCGTGGTAATTAAGCTGAATGGAAAAACTACCGAAATACGGGCCAAAGCGGTCATCCTTGCCTGCGGTGGCTTCGAGGCCAATTCTGAAATGCGCACCAAATACCTGGGCCCAGGCTGGGAACTGGCCGCCGTTCGTGGGACACGTTTCAACACTGGTGATGGCATTACCATGGCGCTAGAGGCCGGTGCCCAACCCTATGGCAACTGGTCTGGCTGTCACGCCGTTGCCTGGGATATGAATGCACCGGAGTTCGGCGACCTTGCAGTTGGTGATGGCTTCCAGAAACACTGCTACCCCTGGGGTCTAATCGTCAATGCCGACGGAAAGCGTTTTGTTGATGAAGGCGCCCATTTCCGAAACTACACCTACGCCAAATACGGCAAGGAAATCCTTAATCAACCAGGAAAATATGCCTATCAAGTATTTGATAAAAAAATCATTCCGACACTGCGCGACGAATACCGGATCAAGGAGATCACCAAATACTCCGGCAATACCATCGAAGAACTTGCCAGCAAGATCGAAGGGGTAAACAAGGAGCAGTTCGTGAAAACGATCCACGAATACAACGCAGCAGTACAGGGAAACTTGCCCTACAATCCAGCTATCCTTGATGGCAACCGCACTGAAGGTCTGGCCGTCGACAAGACTAACTGGGCGTTGCGGGTCGACGAACCGCCATTCGAGGCCTATGGGGTTGGCTGCGGGGTTACATTTACCTTTGGTGGCCTCCGCATTAATACCGACGCTCAGGTAATCGATTCGGACGGCCTACCCATGCGCGGCCTATATGCTGCCGGGGAACTGGTTGGTGGCCTATTTTACTTCAACTACCCAGGCGGTTCCGGGCTGATGTCAGGCGCGGTCTTCGGGCGAATCGCCGGCACCTCTGCCGCCGTGGGGATGAACCACGGCTAAGCTGATGGCGAGATAGTAAATGATAGGGTGGGCTCTGGGCCCACCCCATTTTTAGAAGGTATTGGAGAGGGTGCCTTAGGGTGCTTAGTCGTGGGAAACCTTCTAAGCGCTCGAAACTGTTTGGGCACCTTATATGCACGGTTCAGCAAAGAAATTCCGGGACGCCTATATGCGCACAACGATAAGAACCGTGCCGGCCATCGGCATCTTAATCTCAGCTTAGATTACGTTAATGCAATCGATCCGATAAATCTTTGATGGATGATTCAATCATGGTGTTAGCCCTGTCGCCTTGCATCGACGCTTCGATGAGACTACTGGCCGCATCAACGGCGATGTCCACAGCGAGAGAACGTATATCAGAAATTGCGCTTGCCTCCGCCATTTCAATGCGCTCAATAGCCATCTGCTCACGGCGGGCAACTAAACGCTCTAGGTCAGCGGCAGCGCGGACGCGCATACGCCCAACTTCCTCCCCCGCACGGGTGCGAATCGCTTCTGCCTCCTTGGCCGCATCACGTTGCTTCCGCTGGTAAGAAGCCAGAAGGTCCTTTGCGTCAACACGAAGCTTCTCAGCCTCATCAAGCTCGCTGCGAATTTTATCGGCCCTGGAGTCCAGCGCCGAAGCCGTACCCCGTCCAACAGGACGCCAAATGGCAGCGATGAAAATAACGAAAGCAACCAGGAACCAGAATGTCGGGTCGTGAAACACAATGATGGCCCTCTCTCCGTTTAGGCTCGGCCCTTGGCGGCCGTTAGAACAGCAGCAGAGACCTCGTCACGGCTTGGCACTTCGCCAATCAGCCGCTCAGTAGCCACCGCGGCAACATCAGAAGCAGCTTCATTGAGGCTGCCCATGGCTTCCCGGCGAGCTTTGTCGATAGCAGCTTCACCATCGGCAATGCGTTTGGATAACGCCTTACCCAACGCCGCATTACGACTTTCCGCCTCCTCCGCAGCCAGGGCACTTGCCTTAGCGATCATCTGATTTGCATCAGCACGGGCGCTAGCGAGGAATGCATCATAAGCCTCTAGGACCGCTTCCGCTTCTTTTTGTAATTCCGCGGCCTGAGCCAGATTATCCTCAATACGGCGCTGGCGCACCTCGAGTGCGCCGGATATGCGCGGCACGATGACTTTCCACATCACCAAAAATAACAAGGCGAAGGTGATCACCAACCAGGTGATCTGTGGTGCATAGGTACTGATATCCAGCTGTGGCATTGATCTGCTCCGGCTACGATAACGGGTAAATGTAAGCCGTAATGGCCCCCATCCTCAGCCGAACAGGATGACCAGCGCAATAACCAAGGCGAACAGTGCGATAGCTTCCACAAGCGCAAACCCGAGCATTGTCATCGGAAAGACCGCCGCCTGTGCAGAGGGATTACGGCCCACTGCTTGGATGAACGAGGCAAAAATAGTGCCAATACCAATACCCGACCCCACCACACCAATGGTGGCGAGGCCAGCGCCCAGCAGCCTTGCAGCTTCAATGTCCATGTTTGGATCCCTTTCTTTTCCGAAGCAATAAACGGAGTTACGTAAGGTTACCTTAACCGCACGTCAATGCAGATGCAGCGCGTCATTAAGGTAAAGACAAGTAAGAATGGTGAAAACGAAGGCCTGAAGGAAGGCAATGACAAATTCCAAACCGGTCAACGCCACTACGAAAGCAAGGGGTGCAACGCCAAACAGGCCCAGCGAAATGACAAATCCAGCAAAAACCTTCAGTAGGGTGTGTCCCGCCAGCATGTTGGCAAACAGGCGTACAGATAGGCTGATCGGCCGCGACAAATAGGAAATGACTTCAATGGGGATCAGCAACGGCCACATCACCCAGTGTACACCCGGCGGCACGAAGAATGAGAAGAAGCGAAGGCCATGCTTTGCAATGGCAATTATCGTCACGCCAGCGAACACGGTCACCGCCATGGCAAACGTGACAACGATGTGGCTAGTAAACGTGAAGGCATAAGGAACCATACCCAGCATGTTGCCAAACAAGACGAACATAAAGACGGTGAAGATGAACGGAAAGTAGGGCCGCCCACCTGGGCCGACAGTGTCGCGCACCAGATTAGCGACAAACAAATAGGACATTTCAACCATCGACTGCCAACGTCCCGGAACAAGTGCCCGGCGGCGCATTCCGACAAACAAAAACAAGCAGATACAGGCAACCGCCAACACCATGAATGCCGATGAATTTGTAAAAGAGACGTCTAGGTCGCCAATTTTCAGCGGTATCCACCGCTTAATTTCAAATTGGGCAAGTGGGCCGTGATTTTCCACCTGTAACTTACTCCCGATCCGAGCCCTGGTCGCAGTTATCTTCGTCTATCCCAGCATCTCTGGTCTCTAAACCCGCTAGGGGGCGGAAACCGACGCCACCGGCCATGCCAGATGCCATCTTATAGACGTTGAAGATGCCGGCGACGCCCCCAAAAAGGATGAACATCAGCATCAGCCAGGGAGCCGTCCCCAGCCAGTAGTCCAGCCCCCAGCCGATGGCCGTTCCCACGGCCAGGGCGGAAACAAGTTCAACACCAGTCCGCAACGCCATACCCAACGAATTGTTAGGCGGGTCCTCACCCTTTAGCCCCTTCACGAAAGGCCCGGTGTCCTGCCCCCCACGCGCTTTATAAAGTCGCGCAGCAAGATTTTTCAGGTCCTCAGGGCGCGGTTCGCTACTCATCAGGGGGGCATCCGGGAGGTTTCCCCAGTGGACTGCGGAAGCCCCTCTCTACGTAGGTTCCGACAACAAACGCGGTCGGACAATAGTCACGACACCAAAGACTGTCAAGTAGCAATGGCGAGCCATCAACACAATGAAATCAAAGCATTTTATAGGAATATAGATTCCAAATCAGGCGGTTTTACGCAGGGCTTCCGCTTGCTGCAAATCAACGGAAACAAGTTGGGAAACACCCTTCTCCATCATCGTGACGCCAAAGAGGCGATCCATGCGCGCCATTGTCATACGGTGATGGGTAATAATCATAAACCGGGTCGAACCGGCATGGGCAATTTCCGCCACGAGAGAGCAGAAACGGTCAACGTTGGCATCATCGAGCGGCGCATCAACCTCATCGAGCACACAGATCGGCGCCGGGTTGGTCATAAATACCGCGAATAGCAGCGCCAGCGCCGTCAGCGCCTGTTCACCCCCCGAGAGAAGAGATAGTGCCTGAAGACGCTTGCCTGGAGGGCTCGCCATAATTTCCAGCCCAGCCTCCAAAGGATCTTCCGAATCAGTTAATTCGAGGTGTGCCTGCCCGCCACCGAACAGGCGTTCGAACAGCGTGCGAAAGTATTTATCTACCTCATGAAATGACGCCAGCAGTCTTTCCCGCCCTTCGTGGTTCAGTTCGGCAATTCCTCGGCGCAGCTTACCAATGGCTTGAGTTAGGTCGTTCTTCTCCACTTCCAAAGATTCGAGCTTCTCCTTCAAGTCGGTGGCTTCTTGTTCGGCTCGCAAGTTTACTGGCCCCATGTTCTCCCGCTCGCGCATCAAACGTTGCAGACGTTCTTCGATCGCATTGAGCTCCGGTAGTTGAGCAACATCATCGATCTCGGAAGCGGCCAGCAACCCTTCTGGATGACACTCGAGTCGCTCGGCAATCCTCTCAATTAATGTCAGACGAGACTGGTCAGCCTGCTCAACAGCGCCTTGGGCCCGGACACGGTCTTCGCGAACCCGGGCGACCACTGCCTCAGCCTCGCGCAACTCCCGGTCAGCCTGGGTAAGTCGTAACTCCGCCACAGCTAAGTGATCTGCTGCCTGTCGCCGTACGGCCTCGGCCTTATCCAGACTCGACATAAAAGCGTCACGCTGCGTTTCAATTTCCGAAGGCCGGGCAGCTAAGTGCCCCTGCTCAGAAATAATTTCCGCGCGCCGATACTGCAATTGCACACCACGTTCAGAAGATCCTTCCCCTCGTCGGTTCCAATTCTCATTCTCCCGAGAAATATCAGTGAGGCGTCGACCGCGGCGATCGATGTCGCGTTGAAGGCTATCGAGCTTGCTCTTGTGTTCTACCTGAACAGTACGATGCTCGCTCAAAGTGACACGGAGGGTCGCGATCCGCTCCCGCGCAGCACTATCATCTGGCAAATTGGAAAGCGCATCGCACGCCTCTTGATAGGCGCCGGACGTTTCCGCAGAATCGGATTGCAGTGATAAAATTGATTCGGTAAGCCCAGTAAGGCGCGAATCGTGACGCGCCGCCTTTTCCTTCAGATGTGATAGGGCCTCTCGGGCCTGAACGGCATCAGATTCCGCCGCGCGCATTAAATTCCTAACCTCTCGCTCCGCCGACGCCGCACTATCAACGGCCTCGCGTGCCGCCGCCAGCCGCGTTGACCCAGCCTCAGCTTCGGCGGATGCAGATGCCATTAGGGAACGTACTTCAAGCAGGCGATTGCGCTGTTCCAGTCGCGCCGCCGCAACGGTTACCGCGCCCGGGCGCGAGGCATAGCCGTCCCAGCGCCAGAGGCCGCCGTCAGAGCTAACTAGCCGCTGCCCCACACCAAGGGAGCCCATTAGACTTTCGCCAACAGCTACATCTGCAACGACGCCGATCCGCGCTAATCTCCGCGCCAATGCCACTGGTGCCTTGACGACATCCGCAAGATTTATAACCCCCGCCGGCAATGCCCTACCATCAACTAGCGGCGGCAGCGTGCGCCAATGCACCGGGGCCGCTTCGTCGGCGGGTGCCGATAGATCGTCGCCGAGCGCAACAGCAAGGGCGATCTCGTAGCCAGGCTTGACAGAGACCGTATCTATTACAGGCGGCCATAGATCATTTTCCCCAGCATCTAGCATGCGAGCGAGGGTCTCCTCCTCGGCGCTCAACCGACTCAGGACGCCATCAGCTTCCCGCCGCTGAGCAACCGCGACTTCCATGGCATTGCCTGCCGTTAGCCGAGCCTGTTCGGCCTCGTCGGCGGTTGAACGCTGCTTATCAAGCGCCGTTTGGGCCACAGCAAGGACTGTTTCCGAGGTAGACAACACAAATGGTTCAACGGCTTCTAACTCGACCGCCGAGCGCTGGCGTCCGGCATCCTCGATGCGCTCAGCTAATCTCGAAGAGCGCTGCTCCAGTTCGCTGATACGGCGAATGAGACCATTGCGGGCAGCTTCATCGGCGGCGGCCTTTTCGGTCAGTGCGGAGACTTCTGTTTCGAAGCTGTTCACTGCCATTGTTGATGCCTCGCTGTCGGCGACGGCAGATTTATAATTTTCTTCCTCACCTTCTTGATCAGCGGCGATCGTGTCACGCTCCTGGTCCAATTGAAGCAATGCCGCGGCCGCATCAGCAGCCAAGCTACGTTCCCGTTCAATATCGCCATCGGCCTGTGCGAGCCGCGCCTTGGCATCCTGGATTGCCACTGCAGTCCGCGCCTCTTCGGCTTCCAGGCTTTCTCGCGCCACGGTCAGCCGGTGCACTTGGGCTGCTATTTCTGCCTCCGCTTGACGCAGTGGCGGTAGAGCAGTAGCCCCCTCGACCTGCGCCATACTGGCGAGAGCGGTCAACCGCGTATGTTCGACAACCAGGATTTCAGCCTCAGCCAGCCGGGCTGCTACCGTTTCCCGTTCCGCCTCGGATTGCAGCCAACGTAACAAAAACATTGTCGCCTCGGCGCGGCGAATATGGCCACTAAGATTGCGGTACCGGGTTGCCTGACGGGCCTGCTTACGCAAACCCTGGAGTTGCGTGTCCAGGGCAGCCATGATGTCTTCTAGGCGTTCAAGATTAGTTTCCGCCCCACGCAAACGAAGTTCCGCCTCGTGACGGCGCGAATGAAGACCGGTAATACCAGCTGCTTCCTCAAGAAGGCCACGGCGCTGCAAGGGTTTGGCTAATATTACAGAACTGACCCGGCCTTGGCTAACCAAAGCAGTGGATCGCGCCCCCGTCGCCGAATCAGCGAACAATAACTGAACGTCACGTGCCCGCACGTCACGACCATTGATACGGTAGTTTGAACCCGCGCCGCGTTCGATACGCCGGCTGATCTCCAGGTCATTGAAATCGTTAAACATAGAGGGCGCGGTACGCTGGCTATTGTCGACGCTAAGTACCACCTCAGCAAGGTTGCGAGCCGGACGGCTGGCCGTACCACCAAAGATGACATCATCCATCTCGCCACCGCGCATCTGCTTGGCTGACGTCTCCCCCATCACCCAGCGCAAGGCCTCAACAAGATTAGATTTGCCGCAGCCATTGGGGCCGACAATACCGGTTAAGCCGGGTTGAACGAGAAGGTCCGTCCCTTCGACGAAGGACTTGAAGCCGCTGAGGCGTAGCTTGGTGAACTGCAGCAACCCCGTATCTTCCTTTTTTCTCGTCTATATCGACTCGCATATCGAGGCTAAGCGCCACGACGGTTGGTTATCGCGCGCCAGCAACCGCCTTACGCAAGGCCACAATGACGTCACCCAACTGTCGGGGCTCAATTTTCTCGCCGTTAATCAGGAAACTCGGCGTCGATTCCACACCATGATCTTCCTGTGCCTTGACGGCAGCCTTCTCAATACCGCTTAAAAGTTCGGCATTGGCGATACAGGCGTTGAAGTCGCTTTCCGATATACCACCAAGACGCGCCACCTGCATCAATGCAGCGCGCGGGTTTGGCGCCCGTGACCAACTTTCCTGGCTGCGAAATAACACCCTCAGAAATCCAAAATATCGATCATCCCCGGAACAGCGGGCTAACATAGAAGCCGCAACAGCCAACCCATCCAAAGGAAAATCCACAAAGACCAGCTTTACGTGGCCCGTCTTGATCAATTCCTTTTCAATCTCCGGCAAGAAATTGTGGTGGAAATTCGCGCAATGGGGACAGGTCAACGAGGCGAATTCGGTTAGCGTCACAGGGGCATCAGGATTGCCAAGGACCTTCTCGGCAACGGCTTCAGCCAATGGCGCGGTATCAGCCCGCGCGATTGGCGCCGCGAACACCAACATGGCGGCCACTACAGCTACAAGACTTTGTCGCAACTCTGCCTCCAAACACAAGATGTGGGTGACTATAAATCCCTCGTCGCAACCCAATCAAGCACCGATGGAGGGTACCCTACAGAAGGTGATCGATTGTTGTGGATATGTAGAGGGGAAATTATGGCGTAATGATGTCAGCCCTTACTGTCGGAACCGGCCCCCATTCCGCGACGACGGTAGACGGCTTGACCAAGACGTTCGAGCGCAGCACGCAGGTCTGGGTCCATGGTGTCTGATTGTATCTGACTAGCGTCATATTGGGATACTTCATCGGATTTAATGGCGGCAAGTGCAACAGCCCCACTCGGCTGCGGCGGCATGGGTCGCTGGATCATACGCAGGCGAGAAACTGCTCCATAGCCAAAAAAACCATTGATACGCTCGACCAACAGATGTTCTTGATGTTGAATTTCCAGCGCCAGTGCACCACTGTCGACACGTAGATGCAGGGTGCCTTCGTCGCGCTTGCCTGTCGGGAACGTAATGCGTTCGGGCATGGTGCGAGATGCCAGTAATGGACCTACAACATCCATCCAGTTTTCGACGATAGCCGCGACAGCAAACCCCCGGCGCTTGAATAAGGGCTTAGTCAAGCGCGCCACTGTCGGAGCCAGAGCGCGCGGTCCGCCGCCGCGTCGGGCCATAGCTTTCTCCTATACTTACATGCCGGGCTGTTCCAGCCTTTGCCAACACCATGCTACGGTGCACACACGTCACGAACAATCGAACATCAGTCGGTGGCACAGAACATGGGCACAAAACTTTCTTCCAGAGACGCCGCGCTAAGCCACCAACTGCTCACCTGGTACGACCGCTATCGCCGCAAACTACCGTGGCGTGCAGAGCTAGGTAAAACTGTCGACCCCTATCGGGTATGGCTCAGTGAGATCATGCTCCAACAAACGACCGTGACGACCGTTATTCCCTACTTCGGTGCCTTTCTCTGCCGCTGGCCAACGGTCAAGGACCTCGCAAAGGCAAGTATAGACGATGTTTTGCACGCGTGGCAGGGGCTTGGCTACTACGCCCGGGCGCACAACCTGCATGCCTGCGCCAAAGCTGTCTCAGAGGACATGGGCGGACGCTTCCCCGACAATGAAGAGGCATTGCGCTCCCTGCCCGGCATCGGGACCTATACGGCGGCGGCCATCGCCGCCATTGCCTTTGGACGCCGGTGTGCACCAGTTGATGGCAATATTGCCCGCGTCATGGCCCGATTACACACCTTGCAGGAACCTCTGCCCCAAGTGCGCCAGACGGCTGGGGATCACGCCTTTCGACTAACGCCCAACGATCGTCCCGGCGACTTCGTTCAGGCAATGATGGACCTTGGCGCGACGGTCTGTAAGCCGCGCAACCCGGCGTGTGATATTTGCCCGTGGCATCAAGCTTGTCAGGCGCGACGCAACGGCACGTCGAACGCCTATCCAATCGCTGCCGCCAAGCGCGAACGGCCCTTGCGTCATGGCATAGTGTTTTGGACGGAACGGTCGGATCAGAGCATCCTTGTGCGGCGGCGCCCCGAAAAGGGGTTATTGGGGGGCATGGCCGAATTTCCTTCAACGACCTGGGGACCGGCACAGGTTACGGAAAAGGTCGCGTGCAGCGCTGCCCCATGCCTCGCACAATGGCGACCACTGCCCGGCGTGGTCGCCCATGGATTCACTCACTTTCGCCTCGAACTGACCGTATGGCGGGGGCGCGCATCAGACAATGAGGCGCCCCCCGGGCACCGTTGGTGTCCCGTCAGCCAACTTGGCGCGTTGGCGCTACCAACACTTATGCGCAAGGTCGCCCAGCATGTGGAACCATTATGCTTATGAGCAGTCATTGTTGAGTTATGCAGACCTCCATCCTCATCATTAGCCATTTTGAGCGGGCCTGGCCCTCTCACAGGCGCCTATGTAGACAGCTAAGGCATCAGTCCCAGACTACTAGGGTCCGGATTTTTCAAACCCAACGTGAATTTAGCTAGTATATATGTGCTAGCGTCGAAGGAGCTGCCGTAACACGCAATATCTTTTCGACGGCAATACGTTCTGCGACAGTTACAGCACCGACAAAGAGAATTCCATTTTTGATGTTTAGGCAGATATAGCATTCATAGTCAGGCGCGCGCCTTTCCTAAACATATGTCTATCTTACAGCAGAATATAAAAGTCAGGACTACACCGGCCAATTTAATTCGGTCAACGCCTCCGCACGGCTTTAGAAGCCATCTCTATTCATCGTAGGAAACCAAGGCGTCGAATGGCATGTTGAGCTTATCGCGACCCCTTAAGAAAGTCAGTTCGATAATACAGGCAGCTCCGACCACCTCAGCCCCAGCCTTCTTAAATAGGTCGGCAGCGGCCGACAGGGTGCCACCAGTCGCCAATAAGTCATCGAGGATGACGACCCGCTGCCCCTTAGCAACGGCATCCGACTGTATCTCGATAACATCCGCCCCATACTCTAAAGAGTATTCGTGGCGTATAGTCGAACCCGGCAGTCGGCCTTCCTTACGTACCATGACAAACCCCATGCCAAGTTTCAACGCCAAGGGTGCGGCCACCAGAAAGCCCCGGGATTCAATTCCAGCCAGTATATCCGGTGCGTGGCGGCTTACAGACTTGGCCAAGCGTCCCATAGTTACCTGCCATGCGTCCGGTTCCGCGAGAAGCGTCGAGATGTCGTAAAACTGGACACCCGGCTTAGGAAAGTCCGGTACGGTGCGAATATGATCCTTGATTTCCATGCTTGGCTCCGTCTCGTTGATCACATGCTCTTGATTAGTGCCAGCCAAGCCTCTTCAGTGAGCGCTTGAACGCCAAGTTCCTCTGCCTTGCGCGCTTTCGATCCGGCGTCGGCACCCACCACCACGTAGTCTGTCTTCTTGGATACAGAACTAGCCACCTTAGCCCCGAGAGATTCAGCTCGCGCCTTAGCCTCGTTACGGCTCATGATCTCCAAAGTTCCCGTGAAGACCACCGTCTTCCCAGCAATGGCAGAATCGAGCGCAGCGGGGGGCTCAAAATTCTCGACCGTCAATTCCCGGGATAAATCATCAATTACCTTCCTATTATGGGATTCAGCCATGAAGGCAAGGGTATCGCCGGCCACAGAACCGCCAACCTGGTCAACGTTCAGCAGATCAGCATATGCCTCCGATTCCCTATTCTCAGCAGCCTCCATCGCCACGCGCCAGCCAGCAAGAGAACCATATTGGCGGGCCAGAAGACGGGCCGTAGCCTGTCCGATTTGGCGGATACCAAGGGCATAGATTAAACGGGCAAGAGGAATCGTCCGGCGCACCTCAATCGCATCAAGGAGATTGTCTACGGATTTCTCTCCCCAGCCTTCGCGCTGGGAAATTTTCTCAGCATGGCCCTTAAGACGGAAAATATCCGCCGGCGTTTTTACCAGGCCATCCTGCCAAAAAGCCTCGAGGTGCTTTCCCCCCAGGCCTTCGATATCAAACGCATCACGTGAGACAAAATGCTTCAGGCGTTCTACTGCCTGCGCGGGACATATAAGTCCGCCTGTACATCGCCGCGCTGCCTCACCCTTCAACCGCTGGGCAAAGCTGCCGCACCGCGGGCAGGTTTGCGGAAAGGCATAGGAATCTTGATCAGCAGGCCGCCTTTCAGGTTCTGCAACAGCCACCACCTGAGGAATTACATCGCCGGCACGCTGGATGATGACCGTGTCTCCGATTCGAATATCCTTGTCGCGTATGTAGTCTTCATTGTGCAGGGTAGCTCGGCTAACCATAACGCCGCCAACGTTTACCGGAGCCAGATGGGCCACCGGTGTTAGGGATCCGGTGCGACCAACTTGAATCTCAATACCATCGAGGACCGTCTGCGCCTGCTCGGCGGGAAATTTATGAGCCGTCGCCCAGCGCGGTGCGCGGCTGACCTGCCCCAGGCGCTCTTGCCAGTCGATACGATTAACCTTGTAGACAATGCCATCGATGTCGTAGGGCAATTCGTGACGTCGCTCAGCAATAGAGCCGTAGAGGAAAATAGCCTCCTCAACAGTATGGCACAATGTGGCTAACGGGTTGGTCGAAAATCCCCAACAGCGCAAGCGCTCAAGAAATGCCGACTGGGCACCCCACGTCATGTTACTCACTTCGCCCCACGCATAAGCAAAAAAATGTAAGGACCGACTGGCAGTAATCGACACATCGAGCTGACGCAGCGAGCCAGCAGCGGCATTGCGCGGGTTGGCAAAAATCTTGCCCCCCACTTCCTGCTGGCGCAGGTTCATAGCCAAAAAATCATCTCGCCTCATGTAGACCTCGCCACGAACTTCCAACACCGCTGGCGGGTCTCCTTTCAAGATTTTAGGGATGTCACCCATGGTGCGTAAATTAGCAGTAACGTTTTCCCCTACCCGGCCATCACCACGCGTGGCGCCGGTCATCAGACGCCCATTCTCGTAACGCAGAGATATCGATAGACCATCGATTTTTGGCTCTACAAGGAGGTCAACCGGCTTTTTGGGATCCTCACGCAACTCCATAAGAAATCTGCGAATTCCGGCGACAAACTCCGCGACATCCTCCCGCAAAAAAACGTTACTCAGCGATAGCATAGGCCGAGAGTGCGTGACCTTGCCGAAACCCGCGGTGGGAGTGGCGCCTACCTTGCGCGAAGGACTATCGGCGAGAATCAAGTTGGGAAAGCGCTCTTCGATGGCAGAGTTACGCTGGCGCAAGGCGTCGTATTCCGCATCCCCGACCACCGGGGCATCCTCCTGGTAGTATTTGAAGTCATGCTTAACTATTTCTTCTGCTAGCTTGCGAAGTTCCACCTCAGCCTGTTGCCATGTCAGATCGCCGGTGGCCAGGGCCCTTAGAATTTTACTTTCCACGCTTCAACCCGCCTGACCGCGCAGAAGACTGGCAGCCGCAGCACGCGCTCCAGCGGTGATGCGCTCACCCGCCAGCATCCGCGCTATTTCTTCCTGCCTATCGCTAGGACCGAGTGCCTCCACGGTGGTCACGGTTCCCGGGTTTACTAGAAACTTGGACACCCGCAAGTGATGCTCAGCACGCGCGGCTACCTGTGGCGAATGGGTTACCACCAGAACCTGGAAATCCTCAGCAAGGCGCGCCAGTCTCTCGCCCACCGCTGCCGCAACAGCGCCGCCAATGCCACTATCTACTTCATCAAAGACAAGGGTTGGCACCGGATCAGCGTGAGCAAGAACCATCTTCAGCGCCAACATGAACCGTGCTAATTCACCGCCAGAGCTGATCCGGCTCAAGGAGCCAGGCTCTTGTCCAGGGTTGGTGGAAACCCGGAATATTACCCGTTCCTGTCCCGCCGCTCCCCATTCAGTATTATCCAATGGCTCGATGATTGCGGAGAAGCATGCGCCACCCAGCCGAAGAGGTTCGAGTTCGACAGAAACGGCCGTATCGAGCTTTTTAGCCGTACTCCGTCGAGCTTTACCAAGCCGCTCAGCGGCACTGATATAGCCAGCACGCTGTTCAGCCTCTCGTTGCGCCAGGACTGCAAGCGCAGCCCCGCCATCCTCAATGGCAGCCAATTGGTCCGCCATTCGCTGGCGTAGGCCGGCCAGGCTATCCACTGCTACCGAGTACTTTCGGGCCAAAGCACGAAGAGCAAAAAGGCGTTCCTCAGCCGCATCGAGCCGACCGGGATCAAGGTCCAGAACCTGTGACGCGCCGACGACCTGTAAAATAGCTTCCGAAGCCTCCGTCGCTGCCCCTTCCAGCGCGGCAATAGCACCATCCAGGGCCCCTCCGGCCAATGGCGCGACCTTTTCTAAATGACGGGCCGCGGCGTTAAGCGCACCATCTGCTCCTTTGCCTTTTTGCAATTCGTTGCTGGCAGCATTAAGAGATTCGATAATTTTTTCAGTATGCATGAGAACTGCTCGGGTTTCCGCCAAGAACGCTTCCTCTCCCGGCTTAGGGTCCGCCTTAGTCAGCTCATCTAATCCGTGTCGCAAATAATCTTCGTCACGACGTGCCCGCTCACCATCAAGCTCCGCTGCCCGGCGTGCTGCTACAGTATCCTGCCAAGAGCGATAGACCGTCGCAACTGTTTCGACATCGTCACTCAGCCCTCCGTAGGCGTCCAGAAGCTGGCTATGAGTGGTGACGTCCATGAGGCGCTGATTTTCGAACTGCCCATGGATATCGACTAGAGTCGCGCCAACTTTCCTTAGAAGTCCGGCGCTAACGGGTTGATCGTTGATGAAGGCTCGGGAACGCCCATCCACCCCTATCGTGCGCCGCAGAAGAAGAAATTCCCCGGCTGCAACATCCAGGCCATTCTCAGCAAACAAAGCGTGGGAGGGGTGCGTTTTTGCAAGGTTAAACGTTGCCGTCACTTGCGCACTCGTCGCGCCATTTCGCACGAGCGAGCTGTTGGCACGAGCCCCCAACGCGAGGCCCAATGCATCGAGTAGAATTGACTTTCCCGCGCCGGTCTCACCCGTCAATGCACTCAGGTTAGATTGGAAATCCAGACCCAGCCTGTCGATGAGAATTACATCCCGGATCGCCAATGTATGCAGCACGGTTTCGATCCCGTCACCAAAACTGGTACCAGGGTTCCGTCTCGCTCGCCGGTCGACCCAAACGATTTTCGACTAATTCATACGAATCAACGTACCACTCGCTATCACTAAAGTTATACCCCAGGACGGCCGCCGTCTTCTTAGATTCCTCCCTCAGACCGAGTGCCAGATAGGCTTCCGTCAAGCGATGCAGGGATTCAGGAACATGTGAGGTCGTTCCATACGTCCCCACTACCCTTTTAAAGCGGTTAATTGCTGCAAGGTAGTGGCCTTGGCGCAGGTAATAGCGCCCAATATTCATCTCCTTACCGGCAAGATGATCGTTAGTCAGATCGATCTTAACCTTGGCGTCACTGGCATATATGCTGAGCGGGTATCGGGTGATCAACATATGAAGATTGCTCTGCGCCAGAAGGGTCATTTCCTGATCGCGGGAAACATCCACAATTTGCTCGTAGTAGCTGAGCCCCTTCAAGTAGTAGGCGTATGGTACGTCGCGATGGGCCGGGTGAAGGTGGATGAAACGGTCTAAGGCAGCGATAGCAGCATCATAATCATTGCCCTGATACCTGGCGTAGGCCGCCATGATCTGGGCCTTAGTCGCCCAGACCGAATAGGGATGCTGACGCTCAACCTCTTCATATAAGGCTGCCGCGCCACCGAATTTTCGGCTTTCGAGGGCGTCTGATGCATCATTATAGAGGGCCGCAACAGGGAGCTCGACATAAGCTTCCTCTTCGCTGGAAGCACAAGCAGCGGCCACCAGACATAACAACAGCACCGTCATCACACGGCAAAAAAATTTGTGGTAACCGAAACTGCGGATCATGTCCGGCATATCCGGGTGAGGAGCAGAGGAGCTCACGACGAAAATCCTAACACCAGCCGATTACCGGGAACGCCAAAATGAATTTTACCAGATTCTCAGCGCGAACCAAGCACTGCCTGGAAAATTCCGAGCGTCAGGCAGGAACCGCAGTCGACAGTGATGTCTCAAACGATTCAAATGGGGCTACGCCGCCAACAGGATAATCAGGCATCAGGACATCATAACACCAAGCTCCTGGATCAGAAAAAAGTGCTCGCAGGACCTTATTATTGGTAGAATGACCGGATCGGAAACCCTGGAAAGCTCCAATCAGCGGACATCCCGCAAGGTACAAATCGCCTACCGCATCAAGCGCCTTGTGACGCACGAACTCATTGCCGTAGCGCAGACCGCCTTCATTAAGTATCTGGTTGCCACTGATCACCACGGCATTGTCTAACGAACCTCCGCGCGCCAAGCCGGCAGCTCGAAGCTTCTCAACTTCATGAAGGAAGCCAAACGTACGGGCCCGCGACAACTCTTTTTTGAAGGTACCGTTGA
>Ga0302127_10000967_pt1 | contig 16587 bp, 9 predicted proteins | sample CB4_SCM_MG_FD_204452 | JGI IMG/M metagenome (GOLD analysis project Ga0302127, IMG submission 204452) | Marine microbial communities from Western Arctic Ocean, Canada - CB4_SCM | ecosystem: Environmental > Aquatic > Marine > Oceanic | place: Canada: Western Arctic Ocean | collected 2017-09-24
ATGTCCGTGGCGCGCATCTTTTCGGCAAGACCATCGGCATTGTGGGGCTGGGTCGCATCGGCAAAGGAGTGGCAGCCCGTCTTGCGAACTGGGATGTGGATCTACTGGCCTATGACCCCTATGTCACTCAGGAAGCCGCAAACACCGTTGGCGTGACAATGACAGACCTGGATACGCTACTTGCGGACTCAGACATTATCACGCTTCACGCGGTAGCCACGGAAGAAACCCACAAGATGATAGGCGAGGCGCAGTTCCGTGCAATGAAGCCCACAGCCTACTTCCTGAACCTGGCACGCGGGGAACTTGTGGACGAGGCCGCGCTGCATAAAGCGCTGGCAGAGGACTGGATTGCGGGGAGCGCGTTGGACTCCTTCTACCAGGAGCCGCTTCCACCTGAAAGTCCTCTGAGGAGACTGAACCCCGAGCATGTCCTGCTGACTCCCCACAACGCAAGCCACAGCAACGCGGCGCGTGCGGCTAACCTGGAGTTAGCCATTGACCAGATTCTTGCGTTGGGCCGTGGTGAAGTGCCTGAACATGTGGTGAACCAGGACGTTATCCCCACCAGACGAGTAGACTAACCGTATCAAGGGCCAACAAGGCGTATCATCAACATTCACTAGTTGGGTATTTTATTGTCCATCACAAATCAAGCTTTGTTATTGGAAGAGGGTATGAGCAACAACCTATCACGCATGATCCACATATTCGCAGGCAACCCGTTAGATAGAGGCGACCACGAGCGCAGGGACGAGGATTGGCTTAGCGCCAGCGCCAAGGCAGCAACCAGCAAGTTCCTCCCCCTCCTGGACAACACAGTGATGATTACCGAGGGTTCTGAGCAGGTGCTTGGGTGGCTGGATGGTAAGGACGTTGAACGACTTGGCATTGAGGTTGAAGGTGTGTTCCTGGGTTTACGCGACGGTCTTGCACACTTCACGGTAGACATCACCAAGAACGAAAGCGCTGCAAAATCCTTGAAGGAAAGCGGCGATTGGGCCTTTGAGGACACCAGAGCGGTCACGGAGCTTATCAGCGGCGCAGACTCCGGCATTGTTGCCCAGGCTCGCGCCCAAATTAACTGGCACAATCGCCACGGTTTCTGCTCTGTGTGCGGCCAACCTACTACAATGGAACGCGGTGGACATATGCGACGCTGCTCCAGCTGCAATACTCAGCACTTTCCTCGAACAGACCCGGTTGTCATCACGGCGGTGACCGATGGCGGTCGCCTCCTACTTGGACAATCAAAGGGCCGCCTTCAAGCTATGCATCGCTACTCGGTGTTGGCAGGGTTCATGGACCAGGGAGAGGCCGTTGAGGAAGCCGTTGCCAGGGAAATCAAAGAGGAGTCCGGCATCCAGGTACGCAACGTGCGCTATCACTCATCGCAGCCGTGGCCGTTCCCATCAACGCTGATGATTGGCTGCCTGGCGGATGCGGCTACTACGGAAATCACCATAGACGAAGGCGAAATGGCCGATGTGCAGTGGTTCACGCGTGAGGATGTCCTGAGCGCGTTGGCAGGCACCAACGAGAAGTTGGCACTCCCAGGCCCCATTGCCATTGCCCATCACCTCATAACCGCATGGGCAACCAAGAAGACCTATCCCAATGACTGAACGCAATATAGCGAAGCTCTCCCAACAACAGTTCGGGGCCCAGGCGCTGGAATACTCAAAGAGTCGGACGTTTCATGCAGGCGCAGACCTTGATGCAATCGTGGCAATGGCCCAGGGCGTCCACTGTAACTTTGCCGTAGACATCGGCTCGGGTGCGGGTTTCACCGCCTTTGCTGTTGCACCCTTTGCCACAACCACCCTTGCCACAGACCTGGTTCTGCCCATGCTTCAACACGCCAGGGAAAACGCGGCGTCACGAGAGTTGAAGAACGTGGTTCCTGCCCTGGTAGTCGCGGAGTCATTGCCCTTTGCCACCAACTCCGTGGGACTCATTACGTGCAGGCTTGCTGCTCATCATTTCAACGACACTGTTGCAGGCGCGCAGGAGTGGGCGCGGGTGTTGGAGCCCGGCGGCACAATGATTCTGGTGGACACGGTGACGCCGGAAGGCCCGGGGATGGCGGAGTGGATGAACGACATTGAAGTACGCCGAGACCCCAGTCACGGCCGTGACCTCTCATCCTTGCAATGGATTGAACTGCTTACAGAAAGCGGTTTCAGCGTAGAGGAGACAATCCTTACAAAGATTTCGCTGGAATACGACGATTGGATGCGTCGTGCAGGAGCCTCACCTGAGGCGACCGAGGATGTGCGCAAAGACTTCCTGAACACAACACCAGAAATTTCAGAGGCCTTCGGCATTGAGACCGATGCCCCGCTACGCTTCTTCTGGCCGTGCTTGGCCCTCAAAGCGACCCTTCGGGTCTCTGGCTAACCCTGGGGAGCTACCCGGTATCCACATGGACGTCACGGATAAGATTGCGATAGTCACGGGAGCGGGACGAGGAATCGGCAGAGGCATCTCGCTGGTGTTTGCGCAGAACGGTGCGGACATCGTCGTGGCTGATATCAACGTGGAAGATGCTCAGTTCGTAGCCGCAGAAGTAGAGAAACTCGGCAGGAAGGCCCTTGCCCTGCACGTTGACGTGACGAATCAGGAATCGGTGGAAACGATGGTGCATGAAGCCATAAGCCGCTTTGGGCGCATCGACATCCTGGTCAACAACGCTGGAGTCATTGGCGCTGAGGGCTGGGAAGACCGAGATGTCTCATCCGAGGAAGACTGGGATGTTATCTACGAGGTCAACGTGAAGGGCATGAACCGGGTGACGAGGGCCGTCATCCCGTACATGAAGGAACGTCGCTACGGCAAGATTATCAACATCTCCTCGCAAGCGGGCCGGCAGGGTTCCCCCGACAATCCTTACGCTATATCCAAAGCCGGGGTGATAAGTCTGACCCAGGGCTCCGCCACGGAACTTGCGCCGTACGACATCAACGTCAACGCCATCTGTCCCGGCATTCTGCGGACGCCCATGTGGGAGAGGATACCCCTTGGCAGGGAGCAAACGCCGGAGGACATCGGGTACACAGCGGCATTCCTGGCCTCAGACTACGCCAAGAACATCACCGGACAGGCAATCAACGTCAGCGGCGGCTCACGAATGAACTGACGCGGGGTTAGTTACTCTAGCTCACCCCAGTTGGAGCCGGCCTTGGTGGCAACTTTCAACGGCACCGCAAACTCCACGGGCGTTGGTGCAAGCTCCATTGCGTGGGGCATCACTTCAAGCAGCAACGACTTCAATGCTTCCACCTCGTCGGGCGGCGTCTCAAAGATAAGCTCGTCATGAACTTGAAGAAGCAAATTACTCTTGAAACCCTGCTCGACCATCCGACGGTCCACTCCCAACATCGCCAGCTTGAGAGCCTCGGCGGCAGTGCCCTGAACGGGCATGTTGATGGCCTCACGCTCCGTAGCCTGCCGGATCTGGGCGTTACTGGAGGTGATTTCCGGGGTGTAGCGCCTGCGGCCCAAAAGCGTCTGCACGTAGCCCTGATCTCTCGCCATCTGCTTGGTGTTTTCTATGTATTCCTTCACCTTGGGATAGCGGCCTAGGTAGCTCTCTATGAAGTCGCGGCCCTCTTCCATTGACAGTTCTGTCTGCTGGGCGATGCCGAAAGCACTGAGGCCGTAGATGATGCCGAAGTTCAACACCTTGGCTATACGGCGCATGTCCGGCGTCACCTGGTCTAGCTCAACACTGTAGACCTGAGCGGCCGTGGCGGCATGAATGTCCTGATCGTTTCGGAAGGCTTCCAAGAGTCCTGGGTCTTCTGACAGATGGGCCAGCACCCGAAGCTCAATCTGAGAGTAGTCGGCGGCCAGGAGCAACCAACCCTCCTCGCCGGGGTGGAACGCCACACGAATCTGTCTGCCAAGGTCTGTGCGTATGGGGATGTTCTGGAGGTTGGGGTCGTTGGATGAGAATCGCCCCGTCACAGAGCCCGCCTGGTTGTAGGTGGTGTGCAGCCGCCCCGTTCGGGGGTTCACCAACATCGGCAGCGCGTCCACATAGGTGGACTTCAGCTTGCTCAGTTGCCGATGTTCCAACATCATATCCACCAGGGGATGCACTCCACGCAGGGCCTCCAGAGCAGCGGCATCGGTGGAGTACCCGCCGGTCTTGGTCTTCTTCGGCTTACCTATCTCCGCCATCTCGCCCAGCTTCAGCTCGTCAAAGAGCACATCGCCAAGCTGTTTAGGCGATGCCAGGTTGAAGGTGTGCCCTAGCGACTCGTACGAGTCCACCTCTAGTTCCTTCAGCCGTTCACCCAGCGTGTACGCCATCTTTTCCATACGATCAACATCCAGGGCAATGCCCGTAAGCTGCATCTGCACGATGATGGGCGTCAGAAGTACTTCCACTTTGGTGAACAGGTCTAGTAGACCCTCGGTCTTCAACCGTTCTTCCAACATGCCCCAGAGTCGAAAGGTCATATCGGCGTCCGCGCTGGCGTAGGGAGCAACCTGTTCTATGGCTACCTGATCCATAGTAGTGACCTTCCGACCAGAGCCAATAAGGTCTGTGATAGGTGTCATCTCAATACCCAGCAGGTCTAGAGACATGTTCTTTAAGCCGATGGCCTTATGTCCCAACAAATGGGCGGCAAGCATCGTGTCAAAGGCAAGGCCCTGCATGGTTACACCGTTGGTGCCCAGCATAGTGAGGTCATAGTTGGCGTTGTGGGCAGCCTTGGGTACGTTGGCGTCTTCCAACACAGGCCGTAGGGTTTCCAGCACCTGCTCCAACGGGATTTGCGTCCCCTCAGCGTGGCCAACGGGGACATACCAGGCTTTGCCAGCCTCTGTGGAGAAGGACAAGCCGACCAGGCTTGAGCGCATTGGTTGAATGCCCTTCACCTCGGGATCCAACGGCGCAGTCTCCGTATCGAAAGCGAAGCCCTTGGAGGCAGCAAGCTCCTTGACCATCGCCTCCAACGTCTTTATGTCATCGACGGTTCGGTAGTCGGTATCAGCCGGCTGAGAAGGAGTGTCGGACATCAAGCTCGGTTGGAGCGGCGTAGCCTGTTCACTGTCGTTAGTCCCACCAGAAATCTTGCTAACGGTGCTGAAGAACTCTAAGCCCTTGAGTACCTCAACTACATCTGAGCGGTCATAATCTCCCCACTTGCTGTGGTCCATGTCCAATGCTATCGGCGCGTCCCGCACAATGGTCACCAGGATGAGGCCCTGGAACACCCGTTCACGATGCTCCTCAAAAAGGGCTTGCTGCTTGGCGGGGAGTTCCTCCAGGTGGTCATAGATACCCTGGAGTGTACCGTATTGAAGCAGGAGTTTGATGGCTGTCTTAGGGCCAACGCTGGGGATGCCAGGAATGTTATCTGACGTGTCACCGCAGAGCGCCTTTAGGTCAATCACCTGGGCAGGAGTGAGGCCTCCGTAGCGTTCGCTGACCTCGGGCTCACCATACAGCGTCTGCTTCTGCGTAGAATATTGCAGCAGCACGCTAACGTGAGGGCCAACAAGCTGAAGCGTATCAGTGTCCCCCGTGATGATGACCGTATCAACGTCCTTGTCACGAGCCTGAGCAGAGAGGGTGCCTAGCAGGTCGTCGGCCTCATACCTATCCAACTCAAAAATAGGAATGCGTAAAGCCTCTAGGAGTCGGCGAATGTGAGGGAATTGACCGGCAAGCTCCGGGGTCATGCTTGGTCGCTGAGCCTTGTACTCGTCAAACATCTCATGTCGAAACGTCGGTGTAGGTCGGTCAAAGGTCAGGATTACATGCGTGGGTTTCAGAGTCTCAATGGCTTTGAGGAGCATCTGCGTAAACCCATAGACGCCCCGAACCTCTTCGCCGGTACGTCTGAGGGTGAGAGGGTTTTGGATGGCGTGGAAAGCCCTGTGAACCATGGCATGGCCATCAAGGAGCACCAGGAGTGGGGATTTTTCCACAGGAAATAGCGATTGCTGGGAACCGGATGCTGGTTGTGTCATGATGTCCCTCACCTGTGGTTTAGGGCAACAGTATAGCAGGGCACAGCCAGGGCACCCGCAGTATGAATCCTGAACCTATCAGGGCTTGCCCTGAACCCAAGCTACCTGACGGTCACCAGGGTAGCATCCCAATGTTGCTACTTGCCCATGGCGTCATAGGCCCAGGTCAGGAGCGACTCCGTCTCATCCCAGCCAATGCAGGCGTCAGTGATGGAAACGCCGTACTCCAGCTTGGACACATCGCCGCTGAGGGCTTGCTTACCGGGGTTCAAGTGGCTCTCCATCATGCATCCAATGATGTTCCGCGAGCCAGCCGCCCGCTGCTCAACCGCGTCCTTGAAGGCGATCGTCTGCTTGGCGTAGTCCTTATCAGAGTTGCCGTGGCTGCAGTCCACAAGGGTTTGTGGCCTGGCATTTGCCTTCTCCAACTGACCCTGGGCTAGAGCAATGGCCTCTGCGCTGAAATTTGGCCCAGAGTTTCCGCCGCGCAAGACCAGGTGACCAAGAGGGTTACCCTTGGTCTGGACGATGCAGGTCTGACCGGAATGATCAATGCCAAGGAAGGCATGGGGGGACCGCGCTGACACCATTGCGTCCACAGCCGGTTGGACTGCGCCGTCAGTGCCGTTCTTGAACCCAACCGGCATGCTGAGTCCACTGGCCATCTGCCGGTGCGTCTGACTCTCTATTGTCCGTGCGCCAATGGCAGCCCAAGTGACAAGGTCTGCAAGGTACTGGGGCACGATTGGGTCAAGGAACTCCGTTGCAGAGTAGACGCCCATTGCTCCAAGCTGAGCCAACAATGCCCTGGCCCGTGACAGCCCGGAACCGATGTCGAATGTGTCGTCGAGGTTGGGGTCGTAGACGAAGCCCTTCCAGCCAACGGTAGTGCGAGGTTTTTCAAAGTAGACGCGCATGACAACCATAATCCGGTCGCTCACCTTGGCAGACAATGCTGCTAGGCGTTCCGCGTACTCCAGTGCAGCAGCTTCATCATGGATGGAGCACGGCCCCACAATCATGAGCAACCGGGAGTCTGTGCCTTCTATGATGTCTTTGACCTGAGCACGCCCATGCACCACATGATCCGCAATCCCCTTTGTAATGGGAGATTTCAGTGCAAGATTACTAGGGCTGACCAGGGCCGATGTACTCACGACGTTCACGTCCTGTACCGGTGTTTTTTCCATAGTTTCACATTCTCAATACCCGGGAGTTTGTTTATTTTGGCTACGGCCAATAAAAAACCCCCATCCATTCCTCGGAGGGGGTTCAGCGTCAGTAACTCTTAGTGTCCTAGGATCTAAGCAACGCCACCCCTGCCGGTAAATGTGCCGGTAAAGTAATAGGTCATCCATATAAACTGGTGGCTCAATATATTACTCATATCTATATTCATCCTACAGTAACCACGGGGATTGTCAATAGAGAGGGCTTCATACGCAAGGGGTATAGGAAACCTTAGCCATCTCATTGCGCCGTCAATGCTATGGCTTGTGCGTGCCTGGTTTACACAGAGGGGCCTTCGCCAAACACGAAAGCCCCTCTATTATTTAAGCTACTTGGGCAGCTTCTGGATGGCCCTCTAGGCTATCCAGACCACGCCGCACGCTGTTCAGCACAATAGAGAGGTGCTGCTCCAGGTTGTATAGCGTCTCCTGCGAATAGCGGTTGGCCTCTTCCACTCGGCTGTCAGCAAAGGTCTGGGCGTCCTGCATTGTCTGGTGCGCCTTCTTCTGAGCATCCTGCACCAATGCATCGGACCGCTGCTTAACCTCCGCCAGCAACTCATCAGCCTGCTTCTGTGCCTCGGCAACGATCTCGCTCTCGTTCACCTTGGTGCGGCCCTCGTCTTCTGCTGAACTCTTAATGCGCCTTGCATCCAGCAGAGACTGGTTGATGATGGCCTCTCGTCGCGCCATCACTTCCTCTGCCTCCTGGATATCCTTGGGGATGCCCAGGCGCATTTGGTCAACCAACTCCAGAGCCTTTTCCTGATCAATCAGCACCTTGCGGGTGCCGGGAACCTTCCCGCTAGTGGTGGCCAGAATTTCCAACTTATCTACCAAATTCAACAAATCCATATCGCCTCCTTCTATCTACTGACCCAGGGGGGTCACATTTAGTGCAGCTTGGCCTGAAGAGCTTCGACCACGTGCGGCGGTACGAGGTCAGAAACATCAGCGCCAAGCGCGGCTACCTCTTTAATCCGGGACGAACTCAAAAACTGCCACTCCATGGCGGTCATCAAGAAGACGGTTTCTATGTCTGGAGCCAACTTCTTGTTCATTAAGGCCATATCAAACTCGTTCTCAAAATCAGCTCCTGCTCTCAGCCCTCGCAACATCACATCCGCCCCAATCGTCTTGGCGAATGACACCACCAGCCCTGAGAATGTCGTAGTCTCCGCGTTGGGAGTAGAGGCTAATGCCTCTTTGCATAGAGCCACTCTCTCTTCAGCAGAGAACATCACTGACTTCAAGGAACCCGCATAAACGGCTACCACAACCTTGTCAAAGAGTTGCGCAGCCCGTTTCACCACGTCAATGTGGCCATTGGTCATGGGGTCAAACGTCCCCGGATATAGCGCTGTGACCATTACTCACCTCCCTGTTGGTAAACCGTCACCATGGTCTCGCCGTACCTGCGCTGCTTAATGAGGCGCAAGCCATCCACTTCCAAGGGAAGGTCCTGGCGGTGGGAATGTTCTACGGCAACAATACATCCGGGCCGTGAAAGGGCGGACTCACCTATGCCTTCCAGTAGGGGTTCCAAATGGTCATAGGAATAGGGCGGGTCCAACAGAATAACGTCGTAGGGACCAGCCACCATTGTTGCGGCGCGTTCCGCTCGTGCACGATGAACCTGACCATAGGCAGAATAATCCAGGGATTTCAGGTTCTCTTTTATGGCGGAGCACTGACGCGCATCACTCTCGAAGAAATCAACCCAGTCTGCGCCACGACTTAACGCCTCTACGCCAAGGGCACCAGTGCCAGAAAAAAGATCCAACACCCTAGCGGCATCAAGGTATGGTTCTAACATAGAGAAAATTGCAGACCGTACCAAATTAGACGTAGGACGAGTCTGCTGTCCGGTGGGGGACTTCAGCAAGCGACCTTTGGCATCACCGCCAATAACACGAACACTCATATATCTACCTCCCAGCGACTAACGGGCCGACACAAGGGTGCCTGATACCCCGAAGTGGCGCCGCAGGGACTCATTTGAAGCTAGCCTAGACCCATAGGCTGACTAGCTTATTCGGACGCGATTCTAGCATTGAGGTTTTAAAATGTAAACCCTATTGCGGGATTTTACCTCTAAATTACTTGACAACAGATTACCCACCTCTTATAGTTATTTACTCGTAGAACTATGCCCTCAATAAACACTCGAGTTCATCAGACACACACTGCCGTCCTCAAGGACTGTCTTCTGTAGTTCCCATGCCCCGTCGAGCCACTATAAGGACTCGCTGTGAAGGAGCGTAAGCTATATGACCCTTGCCACCTCGTCGCGCAACCACTTCCCCATTGTCCCCTCAAAATCCTACGCCAGCATACCTAAAGTTATTGAGGTCCCCAATCTAATCGAGATTCAGCTTGAATCCTTTCGATGGTTCTCCACAGAAGGCATCCAAGATCTACTTGAAGAGATCTCTCCTATTGATGACTTCACGGGGAACCGTTTTGATTTGAGCTTCTTGGGTCACAACTTTAGGGAACCCAAGTTTGGCATGCGGGAGTGCCGAGAAAAAGAGATCACCTACTCCGCTCCGCTCTACGTCACCGGACAGCTTAAGGTGAAGGAGACTGGAGAGATCAAGGAGCAGGTGCTCTTCTTTGGCGATATCCCCATCATGACACCCCATGGGACATTCATCATCAATGGCGCAGAGCGCGTGGTAGTAAGCCAGTTGGTTCGTTCTCCCGGCGCATACTTCACTCTTGATGTTGACTCCGGTACGGGCAGAGGTGTTTGCTCCACCAAGATTATCCCCTATCGCGGGGCATGGTTGGAGTTTGAGACTGGGGCACGGGATCTCCTCTCAGTAAAGGTTGACCGCAAGCGCAAAGCGCCTGTCACCACCCTTCTCCGGGCCTTGGGCTATGTATGGGATCATGAGATTACCGCGCTATTTGCAGATGTAGATAACAACTTGGACCATCAATACATAGCAACAACTCTGGACAAGGATCCCGTAGATTTTGACAAGCTAGATAACATCCGGGAGTCAGATCTCACATCTTTGTGGGAGCTTGTTCGCCCCGGTGAAGCCTACAACAAGGAAGGCGCTCAGATTCTGGCTGGAGCACGGCTGGAGTTCTACCGCCGACTACGCCCAGGCGAGCCTGCTAACGTAGAAAACGCCAATATTCTATTGGACAGCCTATTTTTCAACCCTCGCCGCTATGACTTGGGCAAGGTTGGACGTTACAAGCTCAACCGTCGGCTAGGGAACCCTAGCCCTCAGGACGTGAGGGTTCTGACCAGGGAGGATCTGGTTGCAGTCATCAAGGAGATGATCCATATCAGCAACGGCCAGGGAAAGCCTGACGACATTGATCACCTTGGCAGTCGGCGGGTACGAGCAGTTGGCGAGCTGATTCAGAATCAACTCCGTGTGGGAATACTGCGTATGGAACGCGTCATTAAAGAGCGCATGACCATCATTGAGCCAGAGAACGTCACACCAGCAGCCCTTGTAAACATTCGGCCGGTTGTGGCTGCGGTTAGGGAGTTCTTCGGCGGGTCTCAGCTCTCCCAGTTCATGGACCAGACGAACCCGCTGGCAGAATTGACTCACAAACGGCGACTCTCGGCCCTTGGACCCGGTGGCCTCTCTCGCGAGCGCGCCGGGTTCGAAGTGCGAGACGTGCATAACTCGCACTACGGCCGTATCTGTCCTATTGAAACTCCTGAAGGCCCAAACATTGGACTGTTAGGATCTCTGGCCACCTACGGACACATCAACGAGTTCGGCTTTATTGAAACCCCGTACCGACGTGTGCTCAGAGATATGATTTCAACTGACCAGGACTTGGTGGGCCGTAGCGTGTGGACGGAACTGTTAGACGCTGAAGGAAAGACCCTTGTCAAAGAGGGCAAGACCATAACAAAGAAGATATGGCAGCAGCTTCAGACCATGCCTGTACAGCAGGTATCACTGCGTCCCTTTGTTACCCCAAACCCTGATGACATCCTCTCCATGCAGGCAGACGACGAGGAGATTCACGTCATTGCCCAGGCCAACATACCGTTGGATAGTAAGGGGCAGTTCATTCCAGATAGAGTAGAAACTCGTACAAATTCGCTACCTACCATTCAGCCAATTGAAGCGCTGGAACTCATGGACATCTCGCCAATGCAGATCGTTAGTGTTTCCACTTCCCTCATTCCCTTCTTGGAGCACGACGATGCCAACCGCGCGCTGATGGGCTCCAACATGCAACGTCAGGCGGTTCCGCTTCTGAAGCCAGAGGCTCCGCTGGTAGGCACAGGCATGGAACGGCGTGTGGCACTGGACAGCGGCCAAGTGGTGTTGTCCCAAACTGAAGGCATTGTGACCGGCGTAAGTGGTAACGAAGTCATTATCACGGATACGAAGAAGAACGAGATCCGCTATCCGCTGGTGAAGTTCCTTCGCAGCAACCAAAGCACCTGCGTCAACCAACGCCCTGTGGTCACCATGGGACAGAAGGTCTCAGTAGGAGACCCTCTAGCAGACTCCTCCTCCACAGACCAGGGAGACTTAGCCCTGGGCCACAATGTGTTGGTGGCGTTCATGAGCTGGGAAGGCTACAATTTTGAGGACGCCATCATCATTGGCGAGGCGCTCATTCAAGACGATAAATTCACTTCCATCCATATTGAGAAGTATGAATGCGAAGCCCGACAGACCAAGTTGGGTGATGAAGAGATCACCCGTGACATCCCGAACATTGGCGAAGAGACCCTCCGCGATTTGGACGAGGATGGCGTGATTCGCGTGGGCGCAGAAGTGGGCCCTGGCGACATCTTGGTGGGCAAAATTACACCCAAAGGTGAAACCGAACTCACTGCAGAAGAGAAGCTACTACGGGCCATTTTCGGTGAGAAGGCCAGAGACGTGAAAGACACATCCTTGCGCGTACCCCACGGGGAGCGCGGGAAAATCATTGACGTCCGTGTGTCCGACCGTGAGAACAAAGAAGAACTGTCACCCGGTGTGAACCGCATGGTCAGGGTCTGGATAGCTCAGACTCGTAAGCTGACCGTTGGTGACAAGATGGCCGGACGGCATGGCAACAAGGGTGTTGTCTCCCGCGTCCTGCCGGTAGAAGACATGCCCTACCTGGAAGACGGCACACCGGCCCAGATTGTCTTGAACCCCATTGGCGTGCCTTCACGCATGAACCTAGGACAGGTGCTGGAGACTCACCTGGGTTGGGTTGCCAAATTTATGGGTTTCCGTGCCGTCACCCCGGTGTTTGATGGGGCTACTGACGCTGATATTGAAGACGGGCTGGGGCGTGTCTGGATGATCCAGACCTCCGGCGGCGTTAACTGGCATGATCCGGAGAAGCCAGAAATAGATTGGGATCAGGTATATAGCTGGATTCGTACTCAGGGATATGAGCCTGACGCCTTATTTGACGAAAACATCCACGGCCAAGCCAGAGTTGCCTGCATGCAGGTGTGGCTTAAGAACGAGGCCGGAGTAGACCCATCCAAGATGGAGTACCCGGAGATGCAGGCAGAAGCCAAGCGGTTAAGCCGTGAGCAGAGCATGACTCCTCCCATTCTTGGGAAGATGACTCTGCGAGACGGCCGCACTGGTGAGGCCTTTGCCCAGCCCGTAACGGTTGGGTACATCTATATTTTGAAACTCATTCACTTGGTTGAGGACAAGATTCACGCAAGGTCCACAGGCCCCTACTCCTTGATTACCCAGCAGCCGCTGGGTGGTAAGGCTCAGTTTGGTGGCCAGCGATTTGGAGAGATGGAAGTGTGGGCATTAGAGGCGTACAGCTTTGCCTACAACCTCCAGGAAATGCTCACCGTGAAGTCCGACGACGTGGTTGGTCGGCAGAAGACCTATGAGGCCATCGTCAAGGGTGAAGACGTAATACATCCTGGAATCCCTGAGTCCTTCCAGGTTCTCTTGAAGGAAATGCAGGCTTTGGGGCTCTCCATGGAACTCCTCAGCGACGACGATGGGTTTGAGCTGGAAGAGACGCTCCATCATCCGCCATTGGGCGACGTTCTGAGTGACGAGATTGACGATACAGACATCGCTGCAATCATCGCGGAGTTGGAGCCTCCCGTTTTAGATATCGCTGACTCATCAGATTCATCTGCGGCTAAGGAGCCTGAAGTCTGGGACGATATCGAGCCTGAAGAGAAATAACAACGTTTTCCTATGGGGAAACAAAGCCACAGAAGGTTTTCCAATAAATCGATGGCATTTTGAAGGGAGTGTGAACGGATGGCACAGAGCGGCGCGGAGTTCAACGCAATTAGGATTTCGTTGGCGTCGCCGGAGCAAATCCGGGCATGGTCATACGGCGAAGTCACCAAGCCGGAGACTATTAACTATCGAACATTACGCCCAGAACGCGACGGCCTATTTTGTGAACGTATCTTCGGTCCTACTAAGGACTGGGAGTGCGCTTGCGGTAAGTACAAGAAGATTCGATTCAAGGGTATCAAGTGTGAGCGTTGCGGCGTAGAAGTAACCAGGTCCAAGGTACGCCGGGAGCGCATGGGGAACATTGAGCTAGCGGCGCCTGTTGCACATATCTGGTTTTCCAAGGGCATTCCCAGTCGTCTCGGCCTGCTCTTGGACCTTTCCCCCCGGAACCTGGAGCGCGTGCTCTACTTTGCCCAGTACATCATTATAGAAGTAGATACCGCCGCAAGAGACCTGGCCATCCAAGAACTTGAAAATCAACATAGCGATGGTGTTCGACTGCTGCGAGAACGCGCAGCGGCTCAAGAAGCTGAAGCTGCATCAGCCGCTGACGCTGAGCCAACTGACACTCAAGAAGCTCAGCCAGCCACAGGGACCGGCGCGTCTCTAGCTGACAGGGAAGCAATGCTGGAAGAATCCTTCCAGACCCAGTTGGACGATCTTCATGAACTCCAACCCATGAAGCTTCTGGTAGAAGCTCGACAACGAGAACTCTCAGACAAATATCCAAGCTTGTTCAAGTCCGGGATGGGCGCAGAAGCCATTCTTGACATTTTGAAGAACTTGGACCTGGATGCAGAGCGTGAATTTCTGGCAATGGAGATGCACTCCACATCAGGTCAGCGTCGCAAGAAGGCCGTGAAGCGGCTACGCCTGGTAGAAGCATTCCGCAAGAGCACAAATTCCCCTAAGTGGATGGTATTGTCAGCACTACCCGTGCTTCCGCCAGACCTTCGGCCCATGGTTCAGCTGGACGGCGGACGGTTTGCCACCAGTGACTTGAATGACCTGTACCGCCGGGTGATTAACCGGAACAACCGACTCAAGCGTTTGCTGGAGTTGGAAGCCCCGGAGATTATCATTCGGAACGAGAAGCGCATGCTCCAGGAGGCGGTGGACGCCCTCATTGATAATGGACGTCGTGGCCGAGCCATCTCGGGCAGCCACAACCACAAGCTCAAGTCTCTCTCAGACCTGCTGCGCGGGAAGCAAGGCCGCTTCCGTCAGAACCTGTTGGGCAAGCGTGTGGACTACTCTGGCCGATCCGTAATCGTCGTTGGCCCAACATTGCAGCTCTACCAGTGCGGCCTTCCAAAGAAGATGGCCTTGGAGCTATTCAAGCCTTTTGTCATGCACCGGTTGGTATTACAGGGGTTGGCCCACAACATCAAGAGCGCCAAGCGTGCTGTGGAACGTGTACGGCCAGAAGTCTGGGACGTGCTGGAAGAAGTCATCAAAGACAGGCCCGTAATGATGAATAGGGCACCAACTCTTCACAGACTTGGTATCCAAGCCTTCATGCCAGTTCTCATTGAGGGGAGCGCTCCGCAGTTGCATCCCTTGGTCTGTACGGCATTCAATGCAGACTTTGACGGCGACCAGATGGCCGTCCACGTGCCGCTGTCCCGTCGCGCCGTGCAGGAAGCCCGCAACGTGATGTTGAGCATTTATAACATGCTCTCCCCAGCCTCCGGTGAGCCGGTGGTTGCCCCAACCCTGGACATCGTCCTGGGTTGCTACTACATGACAATGGAGAACCCCAATGCACTGGGTGCCGGAAAACGCTTCAGTTCATCAGAAGAAGCGCAGATGGCTCACGATGCTGGCGTCGTAAATATTCAAGCGCCGGTGGAGATTCTCTACACCGACGACGACAAGACTTCGTCATGGCTGACCACCACCGTAGGACGGCTCAAGTTCCAGGAACTTCTTCCCACAGTTGTAGGCGCAGATCCGGCAAACTGGAACAAGCTCATGGACAAAGCCACGCTAAAGGACCTTGTGTCCAGCACCTACACGGTCGTAGGGAACGTAGAGACTGCCCAGATGTTGGACAACATCAAGAGTGCAGGGTTCCATTACGCCACAATCTCCGGCATTACCATTAGCATCTCTGACCTGGAAGTTCCAGCAAAGAAGGCCGATGTACTGGCTGGTTCAGAAGCCCGAATTGGGCAACTTGAAGAGCAGTATCAGCGTGGTCTGATTACAGAGAGTGAACGCTACGATCAGACTATCCGCATTTGGACAGACGCCAGCGACAAGGTGACCGGCCTCATTGAAGAGGCTTTGCCAACCTATGGCGGTATTTACCTCATGGCCATCTCTGGTGCAAAAGGAAACATCAGCCAGATTAAGCAGATGGCCGGCATGCGCGGCCTCATGTCTGACCCGAAAGGCTTCTTGATTCCGCTGCCAGTGAAGTCCAGTTTCAGAGAGGGCCTCAGCGTCTTGGAGTATTTCATCTCCACGCACGGTGCCCGAAAGGGACTGGCAGACACCGCCCTACGTACAGCCGACAGCGGCTACCTGACCCGTCGAATGATCGACGTGGCACAGGATGTAATTGTCCTTTCTGAAGACTGCGAAACAGCCTCTGGGATTTGGGTACTTAAGGACGAAGCGAAAGAACGAAGCAACTCAATTGCTCCGTTCTCAGACCGATTGGTGGGCCGCGTGGTTTGTGCGCCGGTTGCTGACGCGTCCACTGGTGAGGTTCTTGCCGATAGAGATGCAATTCTCACAGCAGACCTCTCTAAGAGCTTGGCAGCAGCAGGACTCACAGAAGTTTACGTTCGCTCCCCGCTGGTCTGCGAGGCTGAACGCGGTATCTGCCGCATGTGCTACGGCATCATGCCAGCCACGGGGCGCATGGTGAACCTTGGTGACGCAACGGGGATTATTGCAGCCCAGAGCATTGGTGAGCCTGGAACTCAGCTCACCATGCGCACGTTCCACACCGGTGGTATCGCAGGTGTGGACATCACCAGCGGCATTCCAAGGGTGGAAGAGTTATTTGAAGCCCGTATCCCAAAGAACACAGCTATCCTCTCTGAGATTGACGGTGACGTGGACGTAACGGACACCCCAGACGGGAAGCATATCCGTGTGGTCAGCTCAGAAGAGTACAGAGAAGAATATCC
>Ga0302127_10000968_pt1 | contig 16585 bp, 13 predicted proteins | sample CB4_SCM_MG_FD_204452 | JGI IMG/M metagenome (GOLD analysis project Ga0302127, IMG submission 204452) | Marine microbial communities from Western Arctic Ocean, Canada - CB4_SCM | ecosystem: Environmental > Aquatic > Marine > Oceanic | place: Canada: Western Arctic Ocean | collected 2017-09-24
TTAGCTGCCGCCATTCAGCAAGGAATCAAGGCCGCCTTGGCCGTCGAGGGCATATAGCTCATCGCAGCCGCCAACATAGATGTCGCCGATGAATATTTGTGGGACCGTATGGCTGCCACCCGAACGCGCTTCCATCTCACCTCGGCGCTCAGGGCTCATCATGATGCCAATCTCGTCATAGGCTGCACCCTTCTGGTCAAGTAGCCGCTTGGCGGCGTCGCAATATGGGCACATTGGCGTCGTATAAATATCGATCTTGAGCAAGATTATTTCCTCATCGGCCATGCTGGGAGAAAACATAATATAGGGAAAGCACGGCAAGACTTCCAGGGTCAGTGATAACCGGCCAAGCGCCTCCATTACCGCACGGTTGCTAAACTGGAAACCTCGAAACCCTGACCTAGTGAGCAGGTCCATGCGGTTTCTTATGAGCGACTTAACGTATACCTAATCCCCCCAGCCGGCATCAGACCGGCAAAAATTATGTGTCGGACACCTTGTCTCGGTGCAATAACAGCGTTGCTAACGCCGTCCCCTCAATTTTTCTCCAAACGAAAAGGGCGGGAATGCTGGAAATAATTTCTCGTGCCCGGGTGGCGAGGGACAGTGTCAACGTCAGTTCGGGTGGCAGACCCGCAAGCGTGCCGACAAGGATGAAGGCTCCCTCCTGTATGCCAAGGCCTGCGGGGACGAAGAAGGCAGCTCCGCGGAGCGCCATGGAGAGGCTTTTCAACATAATGGCATCCCAAACCGTGATGCCATATCCCATTAGGGCGGCAGCAATCCATACCTCGCCGACCATGGAAATGCGAGCTAGTAAGCGCATTCCGGTTGCTCCCGCGATCCGCCACGGCTGCCTGTAAAGTGTGCGTATATTTGCATCCAGGTTCGCAGCCACCTGTGGCACGCCATGGATGGACATTACTGAGCTTAATCTGCTGCTGACCCGAGCCAGAAATGCGAACATTCCTACTAGTTGCATGCCAATTAGCGCGGCCATTGCAAGCCCGAACATCAGCAAAGAAGCCAACAAAGCAACATACGGTGCTGTGCCGACGCTTGTTCCCAGTAAAATGCCGATACCAATCAAGCCCCACAACACAAGGGACAATGCCTGTACCGTTGTATCAACGACAACCGAACCGCCGGCATCAATCCCGACCATACCGTATCGGGTCAAGATGCGTGCCTTGGCAAATTCGCCGCCAATGGTGGCAACCGGCAATAGCACGTTGACGGATGTGCCTATCCAAAGCCCAAGTAGGGCTGTTCCAAAATTTGGCGCTTGTCCGGATACAAAAATCATGCGCCAAGATGCCGTGCTTACGAGCAAAAATAGTGCATAAAAAGGCACCATAAGCAGGATGCCCCACCCAAGCTCCGCGAAAGCCACCACTACCGTGCCAAAGCCCAACCACGCGACCAGGGCGACAACAGCTCCAAGACCAAAGATGAGTGCGGCGACGGTCAATCTACTCAACTTTTATTCCTTCCCTACGGTGCAGTCCTTTCTGCATCTATGACCCGTAGGGTGCAAGACGACTTATCTCCCGAGCACTCTTGCGCCACACGCCTATCTCTGTCTTTAGGAAATTCGGCGCCCAGCCCGTGACGAATGGATGCTCCGGGCTTGCAACGTGCCAGACGGGATGTACCCTTCTCCTATGATCGCCCCCTTTGACCGCAATCTACTACGCCACCGTCGGAATCGCGCGGCGAATGGATTGGAAGGTTTTGATTTCTTAATAGCGGAGGTCGCCGACCGGTTAGCAGATCGACTTGCCGACGTTCGACGCGCCTTCCCCCTTGCTGTTGATCTCGGCTGCCATACCGGCCAAGTAGGCCGCCTGCTCGCTGGGCGCGGCGGCATTGAAGACCTAATCCAGGTCGACCTTGCAGAAAATATGGCACGCCGTGCCGGTGGCCTTGCCATCGTCGCTGATGAAGAAGCTATTCCCTTCGCCGAGGGTAGCCTAGATGTAGTGCTGAGTAACTTGTCAATGCATTGGGTCAACGATCTTCCCGGTGCGCTGATCCAAATTCGCCGGGCATTGAAGCCCGATGGCATGTTCCTAGCGGCAATGCTAGGAACTGGCACGCTGGCTGAGCTACAGCAGGCTCTAAGCGAAGCGGAGGTCGACGAGGAAGGCGGCCTTAGCCCGAGGGTTTCTCCCTTCGCGGATGTACGCGATCTTGGTGATCTGTTGGGCCGCGCAGGTTTTACCCTTCCGGTAGCAGATACGGAGACCATAACGGTTTCATACGCTGATCCGATGCGCCTGATGGCCGACTTGCACGGCATGGGTGAAAGCAATGTGCTTGTTGAGCGCCGCCGCACACCATTACGGCGTGCGACGCTAATGGCCGCGGCAAAATATTACCGTGACCTTTTCAGCGGTCACGATGGGCGCATCCCCGCAACCTTCCAGGTTGTATTTCTCACTGGCTGGGCGCCGCATGCCGATCAACCGAAACCTTTGCAGCCCGGCAGCGCCATAAATCGGCTGTCAGAGGCGCTGCATACGAGCGAGGTCCCATTAGGAGAAAAGGCGAAACCCTGAGGCCCCAGTGAGTCCTTAGTTTTAGTAGGTGGCCAAAGGTATAAAAGGTATCCGCATCGCCGATCCATCTACTGACATTGGTTTCGACGACCTCCCCGCTTTGGCGGAGCGCGTCGCACCTCTTGGTTGGATGACCTAGATTTCAGGTAGCGCTACGCCGAACTGGCTCGCGCACAATCCCAGCATGCCGGTGCCCATGATAATCGATCATATAGCCCGTATGTCAGTGGGAACCAGCGTAAATGACCCGGCCTTCGTTGATCTACTGCGCCTTCTTGAAGAGGATAATATCTGGTTGAAGCTTTCCGGTCCTTACTACACATCAATATTGGGCAAACCTTTTTCTGATGTCGTGGCGCGCGTGCGTGGTCTGGGCGACCAACTGGCTGCATCCCCAAAATACCATGAAAAACAAGCCAGACGCGGCGGCCTGTTTCGACCTTCTGCTTGATGCAGTGGTGCTCTGGGCAATTCTCTATGACAATCCGACATGCTTGTATGGATTCTCGGATTAACCCGCAAGGACCAGCACAATGATCGCCGCGACAATAAGGCCGATCCCGAGCAATTCCATGGCATTGGTCTTTTCTTTAAAGAAAATTACCGAAGCGATGAAGGTAAATACCAATTCGATCTGGCCAACCGCACGTACGAAGGCGGCGTTCTGCAAGGTAAAAGCCGTGAACCACCCGATTGAGCCAAGAAAGGCGGCAATGCCGACCAGAGATGCCACGCGCCAGTGACGAAGCACGGCGATCATTTGGCCGCGTTCCCGGGTAAGCAAGTAGATACCCATAATTACCGTCTGCATGGTCAGGGCAAAGCACAAGGTAAATGCCACACGCATGATCACCGGCCCGTCACCTAGTGCCAGGGATGCACCACGAAAGAATACGACCGAGGCTCCCAGAACGGCACCGCACAATAAGCCAACCATTGTCGATTTCTTGAACAGGCTGGCTCCCAGGGCCTTCCAGGTTACGCCCGTATGGGCGACCGATAGCGCAAGTATGCCAACCATACCGGTACAGATAGCAGCCAAGCTCGTAAGACTAACGGTATCACCGAGCAGGATCAGGCCCAGGAAAGCAACCTGGATCACTTCCGTTTTCGAATAAGCCGTACCAACTGCGAAGTTGCGCAGCGAAAACATGTAGACCAGTAGAAATGTAAAGAGGATTTGCATAATCCCGCCCAATAGGCAGAACAGCACGAATCGGCTGTTGATCGCCGGGTAGTCGTATCCCGTGACTTGCTGCACTCCGAGAAGCCACACCAGTGCCAACGGTGCGGCATAGAGAAAGCGCACATACGTTGCGCCACCCGTCGACAACCGGCTCTTTAAGTGTTTCTGCAATGCCGATCGTAGATTCTGCATAAAGGCGGCAAAAATCGCGGCCAGAATCCACAAGTCGAACACAATAAAATTTCCTGTCAGGGGAAAACATTAATGATAGGCGCCTCAATCAGATACGCCGCTCCCAGCCTAGCCAACAAGGTTCTTTGGCCGCTGGCCGGAAGTTAAGTTCCAGGTTTTGTTGCAAGTTTATGCGCGATGCGGCGATTAAAGCCAGCCACATTAACGATGATACGGTGGTAGAAACCCTCCGCCAATCAAGCCCATTTCGTCCCCAACCTAGTGCCCTTTGGGCAGGCAGAACTCGGCAGCAGTCTCAGTCAGGTTAATTATCACCGGCATTGAATGACCAAGCCAACACCGGCACCGAGAGAAAACTAGGTTAGAGACCCTATAGCTATAGATGCGCGCTCTTAGCCGATAGAGCCAAACATTCTACCCACCCTCGACAAATATTCACAGCAGATACGTTGCCGATGCGCATTTGCATCGTTAGGTTGCCAATCATGAAGTTTCCCGATCCTCTCATTCGTGGCAAATTGATCAAGCGCTACAAGCGGTTCCTTACAGATGTCGAACTGGCCAACGGCGAGGTAGTGATCGCCCATTGCGCAAACCCGGGCTCCATGCTTAGCGTCAATGATCCGGGCTCGGAAGTCTGGCTGTCGCCTGCGCGCAATCCCGACCGAAAACTGCGCTACACATGGGAATTAATCCGGGTCGGCGATACGCTGGTCGGCATTAATACGTCCTTGCCCAATTCAATTGTCGAGGCGGCGGTCAACGCTGGGACCATTCCCGAACTTGCCGGCTATGCCACGATGCGGCGCGAGGTGAAGTACGGCAAGAATTCGCGCATTGACCTGCTACTCGAAGACCCAGCGCGGCTGCCCTGTTATGTCGAAGTCAAGAACGTCACCATGCGGCGCGGCCTAGAATCAAAGGGTCTTGCAGAGTTTCCCGATGCTGTCACGACGCGCGGCGCCAAGCATTTGGTTGAGCTCGCCAACATGGTTGCTAAAGGAGCGCGTGCCGTGATGCTCTACCTTGTTCAGCGCGAAGACTGCTCGGCCTTCGATATAGCGCGAGACATTGATCCAACCTATGCTGCTGGCCTCGCCACAGCGATGGCGAATGGGGTTGAGGTTTTGTGCTATGGCTGCCATCTAAACGCTGAGCGAATAACCCTCTCCAACCCTATTCCCACCGTATTCCCCACCGCCGATTAAGTGACCCCATGAATGACATGTTGAGCCAAGAATTTCCCGCTGACATGCGGCGTATCCGCATTCATGGCCCTGATGAATTTCAAGGGATGCGGGAAACTGGGCGGCTAGCCGCAGAGACGTTGGATTTTATCACCCCCCACGTTCAACCAGGCATTACCACTGGCGAGCTGGATCGGTTATGCCATGATTTTATAGTCGGCCACGGAGCCATTCCTGCCCCGTTGAATTACCGTGGCTTCCCCAAGTCTATTTGCACCTCCATCAATCACGTGGTGTGTCATGGAATTCCCGGCGATCGCAGGTTGGCGGACGGCGATTCAATCAACATCGATGTTACGACGATCATCGATGGCTGGCACGGCGATACCAGCCGCATGTTCGCAGTCGGCAAGGCCAGCGTGAAGGCACGTCGATTAATTGATATCACCTTCGAATCCATGTGGCGCGGCATAGAGGTCGTGCGTCCAGGCGCAACCCTTGGTGACATAGGTTATGCCATCCAGAATCATGCGGAATCTCACCGCTATTCGGTTGTCCGTGATTTTTGCGGCCATGGCCTAGGGCAGGTTTTTCACGATGCGCCAAACATCATGCACTTCGGGCGGCCTGGCGAGGGACAGATCCTGCGCGAAGGCATGTTCTTCACTATTGAGCCGATGATTAATGCCGGCAGGCTCGATGTGAAAATCCTCGGCGATGGCTGGACCGCTGTTACCAAGGATCGTTCACTTTCGGCTCAATTTGAGCATTCACTCGCCGTCACCGCAGATGGCTATGAAGTATTCACCCTCTCGCCAACCGGCCTCGACAAGCCCTCCTACGACACCTGACTGTAATTCGACCAAAGCACCACCGCTCCAAGCTATGGGAGCGGGCTTTGCTTGGCGCGCCATTGGTAAGCGGGTTATTGAAGTAAAAAGAGGAGGCCCCCGATGGATACTATTATAGACCAACAGAGAAAAGCCACCATTGCAGAACCCGGATCTACAGCCTTTGCCGCCTCTGTACTACTCGGGCTGACAAGCTCTCCCAAGCAGCTTGATTGCAAGTACTTCTACGATGAACGCGGATCAGATCTGTTTGAACAGATTTGCGCATTGCCTGAGTACTACCCGACACGAACAGAAACAAATATCCTTAATGAGCAAGCAATGAATATTGCCACCATCGTCGGACCCTACGCCGAAGTCGTCGAACTCGGCAGCGGCGCGAGCGTCAAGACGAAAATTCTTTTATCAGCTTTGGACAAGCCGGCCGCATACATTCCCGTCGATATTTCTGAAGCATTCATGCACGAAGCGGTGGAGCCTTTGCGAGACCTGTTTCCGGCCCTGACCATTCGTCCTGTAGCAGCTGACTTCACTGGCCCCTTTGCACTTCCAGATAAAGATGCTGCTGGCTGGCGGCTGTTTTTCTTTCCAGGATCGACCATAGGTAATTTACACCCCAAGGACGCAGAAAGTTTTCTCGCCCGTTTGCGCCAAGACTTTGCGCCCAATGGTATGATCATCGGGATTGATCTAAAAAAAGATCCAGCGGTGCTACGCGCAGCCTATAATGACAGCCAGGGGGTGACCGCAGCCTTTAATATTAACATACTTGAACATATAAACAGGGTACTTTCCGGGACATTGGCGCCCGAACACTTCCGCCACGAAGCGCGCTACAACACCGCCTTAGGCCGGATCGAGATGCACCTTGTCTCTCTGAAAGACCACACGGCAGCTGTTGCCGGTAAACAAATTTCATTCCGTGCCAGTGAAACAATCCACACGGAAAGCTCCTATAAATATGATCCGGGGGAATTTGCAGCGCTCGCCGCAAGAGCCGGATGGCGCAGCCGCGATATATGGGTTGATTCCGAACAACTGTTCTCAGTGCACCTGCTAATATGCGATTAGTGCACTTCCCAACCGAAACTCGCTGCTATCCGAAGTCCGTATTAGCAAGATAGTCGAGCGCCGCCTGCACACCGCCTGCCTTGTGCGGCACAGCGGCCCGCGAAAGCCCCATCTCGACACCCGACAAGGTCCCAGCTAGCATTAAGTCATTGAAGCTGCCCAAGTGACCGATGCGGAAAACCTTGCCGGCGAGGCGGCCAAGGCCATTGCCCAGTGACATATCGAAGGATTCAAGCACCGTTTTGCGGAAAGCATCGGCATCATGGCCGGCCGGTAAAACAACAGCTGTTAACGAGCTAGAATAGGCCATATCGTCCTGGCAGACGGTCGATAGGCCCCAGGCACTAACGGCGCGCCGCGTTGCCTCGGCAAAACGGTCATGCCGTGCAAACACGTTCTCCAACCCTTCCTCCATCAGCATGACGATGGCTTCGCGCAGGCCAAACAGTAAATTTGTGGCCGGGGTATAGGGAAAATATCCATTCTCATTGACGTCGAGCATTGCTTTCCAGTCCCAATAGGACCGTGGCATGCCGGCCCTCACCGAAGCTGCCAACGCCTTGTCGCTGACTGCATTAAAGGCCAGCCCCGGCGGCAGCATCAAGCCCTTCTGCGAGCCCCCAACGGTAACGTCGACGCCCCAGTCCTGGTGGCGGTAGTCGATGGATCCGAGGGAAGAGATCGTATCAACCATCAATAGAGCGGGATGCCCAGCTCGGTCGAGAGCGGCGCGCACGGCTGAAATATCACTTACAACGCCGGTCGATGTCTCGTTATGGACGACACAGACTGCCTTAATCAGTTGACCTTTATCGCTTTTTAGTTGTAGCTCGATAGCTCTGGCGTCCACGGGATGGTGCCAATCTCCCTCAATGAACACAGGCTTGAGGCCAAGTTTCTGTGCAAGACTTTTCCATAGACTAGCAAACTGTCCCGTCTCATACATCAATACGGTATCGCCGGGAGACAGCGTATTGACCAGGGCCGCCTCCCAGGCGCCGGTACCGGAAGACGGAAAGATCACCACAGGACCATCGGTGCGAAATATCGACCGCATGCCATCCAGCACTTCCTTGCCAAGGGCGGCAAAGGTTGGACCACGATGATCGATGGTTGCACGGTCCATAGCACGCAACACGCGGTCCGGCACATTAGTGGGGCCCGGTATCTGCAGGAAGTGGCGTCCGGAATGGGGCGGGCGATTCAAAACCTGTCCTCCAACAATTTATGTGGTTCGCTCGCCTTATGCCAGCCGCACCATTGGCACGCAATGTTGTCCATTGACGAATGATGTCGCGGCGAAGAGTCTCCCTATCCTTGGGATGGAGGAGTATTAGCATGGACGGCGAAAAAATCATCAGTGACGTGGTGCCAACGGGTCGGCGAGTTGGTGATCGCGGTTTGGCGAAGCGACTGTCCAAGGCCGTCGAAGGCGAAGTACTTTTCGATCGCTTCAGTCGCGGCCGCTACAGTACCGATGCGTCAATCTATCAAGTAGAACCGATTGGCGTTGTCATCCCGAAAACCGAGGCCGATATCGAGGCGACGATCGCCATCGCCCGTGAGGAAGGTGTTCCAGTACTTCCGCGCGGTGCCGGCACGTCCCAGTGTGGCCAGACCGTCGCTGAAGCCGTCGTCATCGATTGTTCGAAGCATTTCAACAAGGTGATCGAACTAAATCCAGAAGGGCAGCAGGTTCGTGTGCGTCCTGGAATCGTGCTTGATACACTTAATCGTCATCTCAAGCCGCATGGCCTTTTCTTCCCTATTGATCCATCAACCGCCAGCCGCGCTACCATTGGTGGCATGGCCGCAAATAACTCCTGCGGCGCGCGCTCCATTCGCTACGGCAACATGGTCCACAACGTTGACGCTATCGATGCCATCATGGCAAGTGGCAAAAAATGGCGTTTCGATAATATACCCCAGGGTCTCGACAAAATTGGCGGCGGGGCCGGATATCGGCAATTGGTGGAAAAGCTACGAGCAATCGCCGTACGCGAAGCTGACGAGCTTGAAGCCAACTGGCCCAAGGTTCTACGGCGAGTCGGCGGCTATAATATTGATAGTCTTTCTACCCAAGGTCATAACATGGCTCAGATGCTGGTCGGATCAGAAGGCACACTTGCATTCTTCACAGCCCTTGATCTGAAGCTGCAGCAGATTCCCAAACACAGGGTACTAGGCGTTTGCCAGTTCCCTACGTTCCATTCGGCAATGGAGGTGACGCGTCGAATTGTCGAGCTCGACCCGGCCTCGGTCGAGGTCATCGATAGCACGATGATCGAGCTTGCGCTCGACATCCCGGTATTCCGAGCCACCATGGAAAAAGTGCTGATCGGCCGGCCTGACGCCTTGTTATTGGTTGAGTTCTCCGGCGACGAGCTAGCGCCGCTAGAGGCCAGTCTCAAGGACCTGGAAGTTCTGATGGCCGATAGCGGCTTCCCCCGCTTAACCGTGCCGATCGCCGATCCCTCCTATCAGGCCGCAGTGTGGGAGGTGCGCAAGTCCGCCCTCAACATTATGATGTCGATGAAGGGCGACGGAAAGCCGGTATCGTTCATCGAGGACTGCGCCGTGCCGCTCGAACACCTAGCCGAATACACTGCGCGTTTGACCGAAGTGTTCGAGAAGCACGGCACTAAGGGCACCTGGTACGCCCACGCCTCGGTCGGCTGCCTCCATGTGCGCCCTATCCTTAATATGAAGGAGGATGGCGACGTGCGGAAAATGCGCGCTATCGCCGAAGAAGCCTTCGCCATGGTCAAGGCTTACAAGGGTTCTCATTCAGGCGAACACGGCGATGGCATCGCGCGCTCTGAATTTCACGAGTACATGTTTGGCCCCAGGCTCGTACGAGCTCTGGAAGAGATCAAGGATGCCTTCGATCCCGCCGGCCTGTTCAATCCTCACCGGGTGGTTCATCCGCCGAAGATGGACGATCGCCGTCTGTTTCGATTCCGCCCCGACTACGCAGCGATACCCATCGATACGGCGTTCGATTGGTCCGATTGGGGCGGCATGCTCGGCGCCGTCGAGATGTGTAACAACAACGGTGAATGCCGCAAGGCAGATGCTAGCGTCATGTGCCCGTCCTTCCGCGCCACCGGCGACGAGATCCACCTGACACGGGGCCGCGCCAATAGTTTACGGCTGGCCTTAACTGGCCAACTAGGCCCCGATGCCTTTTCTTCCGATGATATGAAAGCGGCAATGGACCTTTGCGTTAGCTGCAAAGGCTGTAAGCGGGAATGCCCAACTGGAGTTGATATGGCCCGCATGAAATATGAATTCCTCGCCCATTGGCGGCAACGCAACCCGATGACGCCGCGAGACCGGCTCATCGCCGGCTTGCCCCACTATGCACCATTCGCTTCCAAGTTTGCTTTGCTGCTCAATCTGCGCAACTGGGTGCCTGCCATGAGATGGCTGGGAGAGAAGCTTTTTGGGCTAGCTGCGGAACGTCAGCTTCCCGAGTGGCACCGACGCCCATTCCGCCCGGCATATCAGGACAGCAACCCCGCTGAGACGGATGTGGTTCTCTTCACCGATACCTTCAACACGTGGTTCGAACCAGACAACGCACACGCCGCCTTGAGGGTCCTAAATAACGCCGGCTACCGGGTAGCCCTAGCACAGGCTGGTGCCAAACAGCGGCCGTTATGCTGCGGACGAACATGGCTGGCCGCCGGGTTAGTCGATCAGGCTCGCGCCGAAGCCAGGAGAACCATTGCCGCCCTAAAACCGTTCGCCGATGCAGGCGTACCCATCGTCGGGCTTGAACCGTCGTGCCTGTTCTCTTTTCGCGACGAATATCCGGTACTTCTGCCAAATGGCGAAGGCGACGCGCTGGCTGGCTCTGCCATGTTGTTCGAAGAATTCCTCGCCGCCGAACACGCCGCCGGACGCCTCGACTTGTCATTTAAGCCAGCGGCGAACGGCGAAAACGTACTGCTGCATGGTCATTGTCATCAGAAAGCATTCGACGTCATGGGTTCAGTGGAGACGGTTTTACGGCTAGTGCCCAGCCTGTCAGTAACGACGATCTCCACGTCTTGCTGCGGCATGGCCGGCAGTTTCGGGTACGAAGCCGAACACATCGCAATCTCCAAAGCCATGGCCGAGGCAGATCTGCTGCCGGCTGTGCGCGCCGCTGAAGATGACACTATCATTGTTGCCGATGGGACCAGTTGCCGCCATCAGATTGCCGACGGAACTGAGCGATCTGCCATCCACGTCGCCCGAGTTCTGGCCGATCGGCTGGCCTGAACGGCCCTTATAAAGGTATGCCCGCATCTTTATGCTCCAGCTTATGGCTCCCAGCCATCTATGCGTAATGCCTGTTCATGATCGTGTTCAAGGAGCGCGCTGTAATTGTTGCCCCCTACCGCTACCGCCGCTGGCGAGTTGACATCAGCAGCGCCGACTACCCGCCCTGTTGCCGGATCGCGAGATATCGCCGAGGGCGAGGCAAAGGGCTTGGGTATCACCGTCCTTTCTGCAGTGGTGACAGTAAAGCGGGCACGCAGCGCATTGATGATTTCTTCGGGCATATCCGCATCTACTTGCACGTCACCGCGGCCCGTCGCATCTATGCGCGGGGCGTGGATGGCGGTTTCCACATCGATGCCATAGTCGAGCATCATCCCCGCTATACAGAAAATCGCAGGAATAATGTGATTGGCTCCCGAAGCGCCGATCGCATAACGCGCTTGCCCATCAACCGTGATAACTGTCGGGCACATGTTGCTGGTTAGCGCACGCCGCCCACCGACCATTGAATCCGGCAGACCCGGACGCGGGTCGAAATAGGATAGACCATTGTTCATCATCACCCCGGTACGCGGCAGGACGATGCGACTGCCAAAGCGGTTGAGCAGCGTATAGGTGATCGCGGCTGCATTGCCGTCTGCATCGATGACATTGATATGGGACGTGCTCGCTTCCGGCGCGATCTCAGGGTTCTTCAAGCGGCGTTCGCTCCGCGCCGTGAAGGCAGCGTCCAGCGCCGCTGTATAGGCGACGTAGGCATCCGGCCCGACGCCGCTATTAATATCGAGATTGGCCGCCGAATGGGCAAAAGCGTCGATTAGCCGTCCACCGCCACCGCTGTCCCCCACTGTGTGAATGATGGCGCCGCGGTGTTTGCCGATTAAAGGTGTAAACTCTACAGCACGGTATTCGGCGAGGTCCGCCATAGACATGGCGCTACCTCCAGATTGCAAATCCGCGATCATCAGCGCCGCCGTCTCGCCTTCGTAAAAGTCGCGCGGGCCATTTGCTGCCAGCCGCCGCAAAGTTGCGGCCAACGCTGTCAACGGCAGTACTGTCCCCGGCCGGGGGGGATAACCACTCGGCATGAAAATCGTGCATGTATCGGCATAGGGCGAAATGTCCCTGGAGCCGAAGGCGATGTTTGCCATGGCATGCCAATCAACGATAAGACCACGTTCGGCAAGTTCAATGGCCGGTTCCAGAACCTGATCCCAGCCCAACTGGCCAAAGCGTTTCAGTGCCGCCGACAGACCCGCTACCGCCCCGGGTACTGCAATAGCCCCATAGCCGATGACATTGCAGTTTCCTACCACCGCCGGATAGCCCATCATCACGGTTGGCGCATCGAGATCGAGGGAGTAGTCCGCAATATTGATATCGCGCGGCACGACACCCTGAAACTCATAAGCTTGCTGGCAGTTATCGGCCGCCATGTGAACGACCATAAAGCCGCAACCGCCGAGACCGCTCATCCATGGTTCAACCGCATTAAGCGCCATGGCCGCGGCAACGGCGGCATCGACAGCGTTTCCACCATGGGCCAGCATAGTGGCGCCGGCCTGTGCTGCCGACCAATGTTGAGCGGTGACAACGCCGCGTTCGCTCGCGATAGCGGGCTTGCGCAACTGCCAGTGTTCGACACGCGCGGACATGATCTGAGGCAACTCCTTAACAAAAGGGGTAGCGGCGGACAGAACACCATCCTATAGCGGAGAACCCAATTCCGCGTGACCCAATTTCAGGGGCATGGAATGAGGAAGCCGAAAGGGGACGCCGCCGCCCTGGACTTCGCCGCCAAAATATTAGTAAGCACCATCTCCCTGCTCGCCATTCTCATGGGTTACGATGAGGTCAGCTTGGTTGTTCGTTCATTTCACATTTGGGAGCGTATAACACCAGCCTAGAATTATACGGGTCCCAATAGCCAGATCCTGCTGCAAATTCAATGTAATCCATTTCCTAAACAGGGCGGAGAAATATTGGCTGCCCAAGCCATAAACCCGGCCCAAGCTTTTAATTAAAGGCCCGGCTGGTCCTCATGTTAGGAGCTTTCAATGTTTAGGCAGATACTGCCTGCGATGACCCACGGTCGCATTCTTAGCGTCTATAATATTTAAAATGACTTGATCGGCTGTCGGATCTTCCTCTCATTGTAGATCATATTTAGGAACTAGCAGTATTTTGCCCTTTGATTCCGCTAGTATCAGAGAGCAGCAGCTCCAACCACCCAAGATACCGAATGAATAAGGAGGAAATCCTATGGCCCGAATCGACTACCTAGAACCTGAGCAGATGAACGAGGCACAACGTGCCGCCCGCGACGAGATTATTGCCGGTCCGCGCGGCCGCTTTGGCGGCCCGTTTGCGCTACTCGTGCGCAACCCCGACCTGTGTACCCACGCTCAGAGGATGGGTGCGTATTTGCGATTCGGCGGCACTCTGCCCGACGCCCTTCGCGAATTTTGCATCCTAGTCGTTGCGCGGCATTACAAGGCCGAATACGAGTGGGGTGCACATGCCACCATCGGGCTGGAAGTTGGCGTGTCTCGTGAAACGATGGAAGCCCTGATCGACGGCCAGAAACCGGAGTTCCCCGACGCGGCCTTCGAAGCGGCCTATCACTTTATCCAAGCGTTGCTAAAAGGCGGTCCGGTTGACGAGGACGTCTACCGTCAAGCAAATGTCAAGCTGGGGGAAGCGTGGCTGTTTGAAGTTCTTGGCATTGCGGGCTTCTATTCGCTGATTTCAATGACCCTCAACACATTTGATTCCAAATCAACCCATGACGGCGTGCCCCGACTCAAAGGCTAACGCCGCCGCAGAATATGAAATGTTGAGGCATTGGCATCTGTGAGGCCATACCCGGGTCATATTCCAAGGGTGATGCCTTGTTAATAGCTCGGGGGATGAAATTCTCGAATAATTACCGTATCTATAAGCGCAACCCCGTAAGGCAAAGGTGGAGAGCGGTCGATGAGTTACGCAACGGGTTTGCAGCAACGGCGGCAAAGCGTCAGTGTGGACGTTGGCGGCGTCGTGATTGGCGGTGGAGCGCCCATCGTTATCCAGTCAATGACCAACACGGACACGGCTGATGCCGAATCGACGGCCCGCCAGGTTAAGGACCTTGCCGACGCTGGTTCTGAACTTGTCCGCATCACCGTCGACACCGAGAACGCAGCAAAGGCCGTTCCGCACATTCGTGATCGCCTACGCCTGATGGGGTGCAACGTGCCGCTAGTCGGCGACTTCCATTACAATGGCCACCGCTTGCTTGCTAATTACCCGGACTGCGCCGAAGCGCTGGATAAATATCGCATCAATCCCGGCAACGTCGGCTTTCGCGAAAAGCGTGACAGCCAGTTTGGCGTGATGATTGAGAAGGCCGTCAAATACGGCAAGCCGGTGCGCATCGGCGTTAACTGGGGCAGCCTCGACCAAGAACTGCTGTCAGACTTCATGGATAGTAACGCCAAGCTAGAAAAGCCTTGCGAAGCGGCCGACGTCATGCGGGAGGCTTTGGTTGTCTCAGCCATCGCCAACGCGGAACGGGCCGAGGAAATTGGTCTTGCCGCCGAGCGCATTATCCTGTCATGCAAAGTCAGTAGTGTTCAGGATCTAATCGCCGTCTATGCCGATATGGCCGCGCGCAGCAAATACGCCTTACATCTTGGTCTTACCGAGGCCGGTATGGGGTCAAAGGGTATAGTTGCCTCCACTGCCGCACTCGCCATCCTACTTCAGCAAGGTATTGGCGATACCATTCGCATCTCGCTCACCCCTGAACCCGGAGGGGATCGCACACGCGAGGTAGTAGTTGCCCAGGAAATCTTACAGACCATGGGCCTGCGCGCCTTTTCACCGATGGTTATTGCCTGTCCAGGCTGCGGGCGAACCACATCGACCGTCTTCCAACACCTCGCCGATCACATCCAGACACACGTGCGCCAACGTATGCCCGAATGGCGCAGTATCTATCCCGGCGTCGAAAGCATGCAACTTGCTATCATGGGCTGCATTGTCAACGGGCCTGGTGAAAGCAAGCACGCCGATATCGGCATCAGCCTTCCAGGAACGGGCGAACAGCCGACGGCGCCAGTGTTTATCGATGGAGAGAAAGTAACCACCCTGCGAGGCGCCACCGTCGCCGAAGACTTCGTAAAACTTGTCGAAGAATACGTTGACCGCCGATATGGGCGGCAGTCCGATGCAGTAAAACAAGACATTTAGCAGATGGCCGCGGTAACAATTTTAGGAACTATGCCGTCCTGTTCCCGGCCAATGGCGTTTAAGGTCAACCACCTCGGCGGCGCCGAACACGGCGTTGGCCAGAAGTCTATTTCATGACGCAAAGGCGCAGCGGCACTTCGATACCTGCTCCGACTAAAACTTCCTGACATCCAGGTTTACGGACGCGACCAGCCACTCCCGTGAACCGCATCCCGCAAGGACGTCATCTGCAACGAAGGCCAACTGTGACCTGTCCAACATGTGGAATCCACCCTCCCCATCGATCGTGCTTGGGCATCCAATAGCGAGCAGGAAAAACACCATTTCCCTGTCATTGCGGCGACCGCAGCGGCCCCCGTATAAATTGCACGTTTGTTGCCGCCAACCTTGCCGAACCCCATACATGGCCCTAATTCCGCGTCTTGCGGGACAGGGCCCCACTTTGTAGATTGCGTGCTACAGCGTAGCCCATGACAGACGGATACTGGCTTGAAATACATAAGCACGAGGGGTGATTCCCCGCCCCTGGATTTTGAAGGCGTGCTCCTTTCCGGCCTGGCCAGCGATGGTGGGCTCTATTTGCCAGAAACATGGCCTCAATTCAGTGCCGATGACATCCGCGCCATGGCCGCTCTCGACTATCCAGAATTGACCGCGCGTATCATGGCGCCTTTCATGGGCAATTCCTTTTCGGAGGCTGGGCTGTTGATGTTAACCCGGGAGGCCTATGCCAGCTTTGATCATGCGGCCATCGCGCCGCTGAAACAGCTCGATGACCAGTTGTGGCTGATGGAGCTATTTCACGGGCCTACACTGGCCTTTAAGGATATGGCCATGCAGGTGGTGGGGCGCCTTTTTGAAGCAGTATTGCATCGGCGAGGTGAACATACCGTCATCATTGGCGCCACCTCTGGTGATACTGGTTCAGCGGCCATTGAGGCTGTACGGGGTAGCGATGCTGTAGAGATTTTCATGCTCCACCCTGACGGCCGCGTGTCAGAGGCCCAACGCCGCCAGATGACCACAGTGCTT
>Ga0302127_10000969_pt1 | contig 16578 bp, 19 predicted proteins | sample CB4_SCM_MG_FD_204452 | JGI IMG/M metagenome (GOLD analysis project Ga0302127, IMG submission 204452) | Marine microbial communities from Western Arctic Ocean, Canada - CB4_SCM | ecosystem: Environmental > Aquatic > Marine > Oceanic | place: Canada: Western Arctic Ocean | collected 2017-09-24
GCTAATCTCTATTCCAAATCCATTTCAAGGATCGCCATCTGAAACGAATAGGAAAGTTCCCCATCTTCATCGTCACGAAATAATACTCCGATGAACTCTTTACCCAGATAGACGTCTGCCGAATCATCTTTATGTGGGCGCAGCCTCACCTCAACATTATCAAGGCAGAATGTTTTTTTTAAATACGTCTCAACCTTGAGACACTCACCCTGTTTCAACATAATCTCCCATAAATCATGGCCACACATTTATAGTAGCCGGAGTATCACCGAGAAAATTCGGCACGAATAGATATTAGATATCTCTTAAAGAGGTTCCTGGAAAGCAATGATCCATTGCCCGAGACGGCTCAGAGCATCCTGCTTCACCCACGACCCGCGCAGGAATACCGGCTACAGTAGTGCGCGCCGGCACTGATTTTAAAACTACGCTACCGGCCGCGACGCGCGCGCAAGTACCGACTTCAATGTTACCAAGAATTTTAGCGCCTGCCCCGATTAAAGCCCCACTGCGCACCTTCGGATGACGGTCACCTCCTTTTTTACCCGTTCCGCCCAGCGTAACGCCATGCAACATCGAAACATCGTCTTCCACAACCGCCGTTTCACCAATAACGATCCCGTTTGCATGATCGATGAACACACCTCGGCCCACAGGAGCAGCTGGATGAATGTCGGCACCAAAGATCTTTGAGCTTCGGCTTTGCAGATAGTAAGCAAAATCGAACCTCTCCCGTTTCCACAGCCAATGTGAAACACGATAGGTTTGCAGCGCCTGAAAACCTTTGAAAAATAAAATTGGATCTATATAGCGAGAGCAAGCAGGATCTCGATCAAACACCGCGCAGATGTCCACCCGCAACGCGTCGCGAATACTGACATCAGCACTATAGGCTTCATCGATGACCTCACGAATAACACCAGAATCAAGATCTTGACTGTCCAGCAATTGTGCCAGTCGCTGCGATAGGCTGCGCTCGAGACTTTCATGACCTAATATTGTTGCGTGGATGAATGCCGCTAAAGCTGGCTCTTTGAGCGCCGCCGCTTCAGCTTCAGTTCGTATCTTGGACCAAACTGGATCGCACGCGGCGATCTGAGTTTGTTTGTCGTCTACGTTCCGATATTCAGACATAACAACACTCCAAAATCTGTAAGTACACACAGCGTACTTTAGACATGATATATAACCTCACCAAGGAACGAATACGACAGCAAACGGGTGTATTGGCAACAACTAACTAGCCAACATTTCTTAAAAAGACAGAAACCGCATTCTTAAAAGAACGAGCACCAATGCTTGTCATATGGTTCTTGCCTTCAATCTTAAACGCCTGCGCCCCGTGAATAAGATTGGCCAGAAACATCACTGACCCAGCCACATCATCCTTACTCCCAGCGGCCACTAGAGCCGGACAGCTAACTTTTGATATTTCTTCAGGTGAAATTTTACGACGTGCACCCCGAATGCACGCGGCGAGAGCTTTTAAATCACTACCAGTCATTTCAGCAAACCTACGATAGGCAATTAGTTTGGGATCCTTAAGCAACGCCGTAGTCGGAGACTCAAGCGCCTTGGCGATAGGCTCGGATATACCGATGCCACTGATCATGCCTTTGGCCAACCCCCCAAACACCACACTACGCACCCGGCTGCCATGCTCAATGGCTAAAAATGCGGCAATACGAGCGCCCATTGAATAGCCCAGGACATCAGCGCTATCCAAGCCAAGATGATCTAACAACCGACGTGCATCCTGCGCCATATCAGGAGCCCCATAAACATCTTTGTCATAGAGTTTTTCGCTCTTCCCATGACCACGATTATCGATCGCAATAACCTGCCGCCCCTCGGAGAGCAGATGTTTCACCCAGCCCGTATTAACCCAGCTGGCCTGATGATTTGACGCAAATCCGTGAATCAGTAGAACAGGCTTACCAAAACCACTCAAACGATAGGCTATCTCAACACCATCTGAATCAAACCGTTTTATTGTTGCATCATCTGCAATCATCCGGCATTCCCGTCAGTTGGTGTGAAAGCGATATTTTGCATATATCGACTCAGCTGCATTGGTCGAAATAATTAAACTGGATTAATCTGTCCAAGGAGAAAATTTAGATGGCAACTTCTTCGGTGCCCTATTTTAAAAACGACATCGGCGTTAAGATAATCGAAATTGGCGTTCATGAATTCAAATGCGCAGGAACCTCACCACCATTCGACCATCCTCATATTTTTCTCGACATGGGAAATGAAGATAAAATTATTTGTCCCTATTGCTCAACTCTTTATCAATACCGTGCGGAATTACATGCTGATCAGTCAAATCCGCCCGAATGTATTTTAGATGCTACCGATAACATCTGATTATGACCATATAAGGCTGCGGGCCCGAGTGCTGAAAACATGTCGGTCCAAATAACCGAGAGCCATCCAATCCTGATCGTCGGTGCCGGCATTGCCGGATTGACGACAGCCCTCGCTCTTGCCCGCAAACATATACCTGTTACCATTCTCGAGATGGGCAACGAGGGTCGAGAGCTCGGAGCTGGAATTCAAATCAGCCCCAACGCTGTTCGCTTGCTTTTTGAGCTTGGATTGGAAGACGAGTTGCGCGAAATCGCGCTTGAGCCAAGCCGAATCGAGGTGCGTTCGATAAAAAGCGCAAAGATACTCTCCCACATACCCCTTGGGCGATATGCCAAAGATCGGTTTGGAGCACCCTTCTTCATCCTTCCCCGTCCCGCTCTTTGGCAAACCCTCTATGAGAATGTAGCGCGCCATGACGTAAAGATTAGCTTCAATAGCACCTTCAAGAAATACGAACTGAGTGATAAGGGAGTTGAGATAACCATCTCGTCAGGCATCAAACATCAGGGTGCAGGTTTAATTGGCGCCGATGGCTTGTGGTCGACCATTCGGTCTCAGCTCTCATCGGACACCAAATTACGCTATTCTAAACGTATTGCCTGGCGAACTTTGGTGCCACCAGTTATCGGCGCAAAGAGGTTGTCTGATCCCCACGTCACCTTATGGCTTGGAAAGAGTATCCATGCGGTTCACTACCCGATAGATAGCGCTGGAACGCACAATATTGTGATCATAAGCGAAGGAGATTTGTGCGGATCAAGCTGGAATAACGATGCTGAAGCCCATGACCTTATCGATGTGCTGAGAGACGTCCACCCAAATTTGATAGCTCTATGCAGTTTAGCTCCATCATGGAGGCGCTGGCCTTTGTTTGAGACCGCGCCCACAATAACAACTGGAAAAGGCTTGGTTACCTTATTGGGTGATGCTGCTCATCCGATGATGCCATTTTTAGCTCAGGCGGCAGGCATGGCCATCGAAGATGGTGTTCAAATCGCAAATATGATTGAAAAAGCACCAGGCAACATAGAGGCCTCGTTTCGCTCATTTGAAGAAACCAGGTTTAAACGGGTAACGAAAGTCATCGAGACTGCACGGCGAAATGGTGAAATTTACCATTTCGGTGATATTTCTCGCCATATTAGAGATGTAGCCTTCAAATGTCTGCCGGGCTATTTCTTTCTCAAACAATATGATTGGCTTTATCGCGCTGGACCGGGCGTGCCAGCACCGCGTTCGTAGCGAACATGAAAGCTACTCAGACGGCCTATAATGTTTTACCGTCCGCTCAAATCGCACCAAAAACTGACTGCACGAACCCGTCGAACATTCGATACGTATCTTGTCACCAAAAGATAGGAACGGTGTTTTTGGCACACCATTGGCAATGGTCTCAACCATGCGAAGTTCTCCAAGAGAAGAATATCCATTACCAACATCTTTAATAAGATTTGAGCGTCCATTAGGTGTTAGATTTGAAACCGTCCAAATTCGATAATAATACCGGCACCTATCCTCCGGGTCTTGGTTGCGTGGGCAATCACCGTAGTAAATAAAATCGCATATCGTTTCCGGTCTGGGCCGCCCAAACTTCTCACCGTTCAAACTAGTCAAAAGTGGCAAATGCAGTTTTTGCCCATGCCAGGCAGATCCGAGCTAACCCGGTGTTACCAAATACCCGGGGTGGTTTTTGGCTTCCTCTGCTAGAATTCTCATAACCAAACCGTCGGTTGCCACGGCAAATTCCACCTCAAAGTCGATGCCCAATCTATGCTTTCAGCTAGTATATCGTCATTGCATTCTAAGAGTGAATCTGAGGTGCATTGATAGAGAACCGGCCCCACCCACATGGTGGTGTCAGCTTTGGTCCGATAGTTTTACTTACAAGATCAAGATAATTCACATAGGCTGAGCCCGCAGCCCATTGATAGGCGCGAGGTAATGGAGCAGCCATATTAGCCAATCAGAACGGCTCGCAATCACGCTTTCCTTCTTCAAGATCTAGGGCCACCTCCTCTAAAAGAGGCGCCACATTGCCCCAATCATCGATGCCGCTTTGTGAATTCTGAGCAATATCACAAACGGTACATTGGTGAGTGAAATCGCGGAAGATGATAACAAGCAGCCCCTACCTGCCTGCACTTATAAATTACTAAAGCTTCATAGAAGCGTTGGCTGAAAGATTGGTGTGTGAACATCAATAGTAATAATAAAAAACACGAAAATGCCGTTTATAGAGATTAAAAATCATACTCCTCATCCTCAACCAGCGGATTCCGGCCAATGAGGATGGTGCATGTCAATCGCAAAACTATGCGCATGTCTTACGGGAGCATGGGTATGAGGGTGAGAATGCGGCTCAGTCCCTTCCCATTCTTCATGGCTATGGCTATGGCTATGATGAAAATCATGCACGTGCAAATGCTCATGGGTTAGGCGGTGGTGTTCATGCATGATAATTTCAGGATCATATCGCGGCCACAGCCAAACCGCAGATAACGCACCCACAAACGCCATTCCCGCCAGAATACCAGCAGTAGCTTCCAAACCGTACGTCACGCCTAGAAAGCCGGCCAACGGATATGTCACCAGCCAGCAGGCATGAGAAAGCGAGAATTGGGCAGCGAACAAGGCTGGCAAATCGCCAGATATAGCAGATCGGCGCAGGAGTCGACCTGATGGCGTCAAGATAAGGCTAGATGAAAGCCCCATCATCAACCATAATAAGGCAAGGCCAGAAAAAGTGGGTCCCAGTAGAATTAATCCGAGCATCACAGATAAAATAAATCCTGCGGGAAGCATAAGACGGCGTTCGCCAAAGCGTTCAATCAAACGGGGAACCAAAATCGCTGCCACGATTGATCCCATGCCGGCACATACCATGGCTAGCGCCACATCTCTCTCATCTAATGAAAGGTGTTCGCGCACATAAACAACGGTATTGACGATCATCATCGCTCCTGCTGCCGATACACAGAAACAAAGCCCAAGTAGTGCGCGAAGACGCGGTGTTTTGAGATAGTTCATCATGCCAAAGCCTAACTGTCCTAGCAAACCACGCTTGTGATTATTTGGTGATTGCCTAGGAAGACGCGTGGCCAGTATAAGGGCAGCTGAAAGCAAGAACGCGATGCTATTCGCTGCAAAAAGTGCATCGAAGCTGGCAAACAGCAATACGAAGGCCGCGATTGACGGACTGAGAAGTTTTTCAATGTCATAAGCAAGACGTGAAAGCGAAAGCGCTCGAGTATAGACCTTCTCATCTGGGAACAGATCAGGAATCGTCGCTTGAAATACCGGGGTAAAGGCTGCAGAGGCCGAGCTAATAATAAGTATCAACACATAAATGTGCCAGATCTCACTCACAAAAGGTAGCAATAATACCGATAAAGCTCTAATAACATCAAGACCAATCAACAACTTACGTCTACTAATGTGATGAGAAAAGGCTCCCGCAACAGGCGCGACAATCACATAAGAAATCATTTTCAAAGCCAATGCCGTTCCAAGCACAATACCAGCATTCCCACCGGATAGCTCATAAGCAAGAAGCGCCAAGGCAACTGTCGAAATCCCAGTTCCAAGAAGGGATATCACTTGGGAGGAAAAAAGAAGTACGTAGGTCCGATTGCGTAGCGGTGTGGCAAAAGTCACTGGCATCAACACCTCCACTCAACACTCATATATTTGATACATTGAGCTGATAGAGCACGATAAACCAAAGAATAGTGGGTAGAAAAACTAACACTTATATCGGCACACAGGTAACCTAATAACAAAATAATAAGGTCAAAACAGCAAGGTTTCAGAAAGTCTAATTTACTAATTTAGCAAAAATTTAGACATTTTCTAGGTGTCATATATTCGCGTGTTTAGCTACAATTATACATATTAAAATAAGTATTTGAGCAATGAATGATGATCACAATCAAATAGACTGAGAACTAAATCAAACTTATATTAATATGGTTGCAGTTGGGAATGCAGTTTTTTGATCGCATTCAGGTAGTTTTACGCATCCTTGATAAGGATGGCCACAATTCCTAGACTTGCCTCCAAACTCTAACGCAAAATCCTAAACAGACCCGTTCGGCAGAACTTAGCTCGATGACTGATGAGGTATTGTTGGTCATTTTGTTATGTTGAAGGGTCTTATCCTCTCATCTAGCACGATAAAGACAAGCAATAGAGAGTTTTCCAAATAAGATTCGGTTCTCTTGTGTTGCAAAAAGACTCAGCTAAGGATACGCACCATTTTTTCTAAAAATTGAGCATCACAAGATTCGCCCCAACGGACAATCTAGAGAGTTAAGATACGATAGATACTCTCTTTGAGATTATGCTTTAGACCAACAAACAGAGCCAAGAATATTCGAAATCATTAGACATCTAATGGTATAGATTCAAAGACTTCCACGGATAACATAATAAACTAGTACACCTACTGCATATGGTTTAAATCTAAAAAATATAAAGAAGAAATCAAGTCGAAACAAAATATCCAGCAACCACCAGCGCTTCAGCCTTCTGGTTTTAAGCATCACCAATGGCAGCGGGTCGGAGTAACCCAACCAAAGCCGCCATTGGAAAAAATTAACTATCGTTGAGGATTTGGCAAACGCCATCGCCCAAACAATCGCTGTATGAGCGGTTATTCAGAAATAAGGAATTTTCTACGGTTCCGCGACGTCAGCTGCAACGACGTTAATATTTAACGTAGATGCAGCTGCATCTGCGGAGCCGCAAAAAAACTTAACCAAAAACAACTAAACTAAAGCTTACCGGTCTACAAAAACCAGAACCCACCAGAGCAGATTAGATGTCCTACTGCGCCTTTAAATTAACCGCTGAGGACTTCCCGCGCTTGGAATCTACTTCAATTTCATAGCCAATTTTATCACCTTCGTTAAGGCCATGCATGCCGGCTTGCTCAACCGCACTAATGTGCACAAACACGTCGTTGCCGCCTTCATCAGGCTCAATAAATCCAAAACCCTTAGTTGCGTTGAACCACTTAACTGTACCTACTGCCATGATCATCCCTTTTCTGATTGATCAAAAATCATCACTATTGACGATTTCAAGAATTACGTAGTCGCAGGAGACATAGTACCCACCGACTCCACATTACCAAGCATGGGAGTACGATCCACCGAGGGCACATCCTGCCTACCCTCGCGTAGCTTTACGTGTGACGGCCGCGCCGCTTGGCGTCCCGCCTTACTATTTCGTGACCTCGATCCACGAAAATTTTTGGACCGAGGCTTTGTTTTTCCTGAGCTAACCCCGTTGCTTACCGTCGGCACCTCCGTTTCAAAACTACCATCCGATTCCGAACGATATTCCTGAGTACAATACTTCGCTGGCACCGGCTCGATTGCGAGTCGACTACCGATCAAACGCTCGATATCATGCAACGCGCTACGTTCCGTCCGGTCACACATCGAGATGGCAACACCACCTCGCCCTGCACGACCAGTACGACCAATTCTATGAATGTACGCCTCGGGAACATTGGGAAGTTCAAAATTAACTACGTGGGACACCCCATCGACATCAATGCCGCGCGCAGCAACATCGGTGGCAACTAGAATAGCTGTATGTCCGGACCTGAATGCACCAAGAGAGCGATTGCGCTGGGTCTGATTTTTATCACCATGAATAGCATCGGCGTTGAGACCTGCCGCTTGTAAATATTTTTTGACCTTTTCCGCGCCCCGCTTCGTTCGCGTAAAAACAATCGTTCGCTCCACGTCCTGACGCGAAAGAATGTTTACCAACACATCTCGTTTCACCCCCGCATCTGTGAAAACAACACTCTGGGTAATAAGCTCAATCGGCCGCGACATACTAGCAACAGCAATCTCGATTGCCTCCCGCTGAAATTGCCGTGCGAGCGAACGAATCTGCTTCGGCATGGTTGCCGACATCAAAACAGTTTGCCTCTTTATGGGCAAATTACCAAGAATCTTCCGGATGGCAGGCATAAAACCAAGATCAAGCATCTGGTCCGCTTCGTCCAGTACAACCGCTGTTGTCTGATCGAGACGGATCACGTCAGTATTCATATGGTCCATCAGCCGACCAGGCGTGGCAACGACAATATCTACGCCCGGCACAAGCGCCCGAATCTGCGGGCCAGGCTTGACACCCCCAACAACGATAGCAACCGATACCTTCATATAGCGGCCGTAGGTGCGAATGTTCTCGACAATCTGCAATGCCAGCTCACGAGTAGGCGTAAGAATAAGTGCACCACAACTTTTAGGCTTGGGTTTATTGCGCTGCCCATTGATGTGCTGCAACATCGGCAGCACGAAAGCCGCAGTTTTCCCAGTTCCGGTCTGCGCAATTCCAATGAGGTCACGGCCAGATAACATGGCCGGAATTGCCTGAACCTGAATAGGGGTGGGGACGGTATACCCTTCGGCAGATACAGCCCGAAGAATCGGCTCGGCCAGGCCGAGGTTATTAAAATTTTTCAAGAAAAGTCCTTCATCAACCATCATAGAAAATACGGCCTGCGAGCCGCTGACGATGGCATTTACATGTTTTGGAAACTTGCATAGATCAGCTACCGCAGATTATCAGCCCAAAATGGACACTTGTTGGCAACGATCAATACGCCTTATAGCCTTATTGAGAGAAGCTCGCGTTACAATTTTCAAGAGAACCAACCATGCATAATGTAGTTTAACATAATCCTTATACTCTAATTTTAAACAGCAAGCAAATATATTGGATATTATATCTTATCAACTTTCGAGATCAAAACGTAGGAACAAGTTAGACTAACCAATTAACATATTAAATTTTTGGTGCGGACGGCGGGACTCGAACCCGCACGAGGGTTACCCCTCTCGAGATTTTAAGTCTCGTGTGTCTACCAGTTCCACCACGTCCGCTTAAGGTTATTACGCGCCTTCAGAATTGATAGGCGGTACGAATTAAAGCCCCATATCCCAGAGAAAAAATACCCACGTATCCTGACTAACCTCCGTCACGAATGTATCAACCAGCGCCCGCCCCTCAGGTTTAGCATAGACAGTTGCATAATGCGCGCGTGGCAACATTTCACGAACCTTCTTTGCGGTTGCACCGGTATCAACCAGATCATCAATACAGAGTACATCTTTACTCTTACCGCCATTTCCCATCAGAAAATCATCGGAAATCCTCTTGATCACGTCCAGACGACCTTGGACCTGGTTAGCATAGGAGGTGATGCATACCGTCTCAATCAGGCGAATATTAAGTTCACGCGCAACAATTGCACATTGCACCAGGTCACCCCTCGTTACGCACACAATCGCCGACCATTCTCCCCTATCGGCCAGTCGCCAAGCCAGAGCTCGCGAACCACGGTGGAGCTGATTCCACGATACCGGAAAGTGTTTTTGCTGCGAGGATGTTTCCTGCATTATTTGCTTCATCACGTCTATTCAGCCGGCACGCGTTTTACAAAGCCGAGGGGTGTCAGAGCCTCAATTATATCTGCGCCCGCAGCCTCAACTCGTGAAGGATCTAGCCCGCGACATACCACATTGGCACCAAAACCATCATCGGAATAATAGGGGTAGCTCCCAATCGAAACGTCTGAATAATTGCCTTGAATTTTGCGCAAAGGTGATGCGATCTCACCTTCACGAATACGGGTTTCTATCGTGATCACATGCAGCTTAGTACCGGTTCGAAGCCGCTTCGCCACACTATCGAGCATCGCCTGCATGATCGATGGGACGCCAGCCATAACAAAAACATTGTCAATCTCGATCCCAGGTGCCTTAGAGACCGGATTGTCAATCAGCAACGCACCATGAGGAATGCGCGCCATACGCCGGCGCGCTTCAGTGAGTTCAGATTGGGGAAACCGCGAAGCAAGCATCGCCAGCGCTTCGTCGTTTTCAGAAATACCAACACCGAACGCTTTTGCCACACAATCGGCGGTAATATCGTCATGTGTTGGCCCTATTCCGCCAGTAGTCAACAAGTAGCTGTAAGCTAGGCGCATTTCATTCACAGCACCAACAATCCGCCCCTCATCGTCAGGGATAACACGCGCTTCGCGAACATCAATCCCGATATTGGTCAGATATTCTGTGATATAACCAATATTCTTGTCTTTGGTACGCCCAGACAAAATTTCATCCCCGATCACGAGGACACCGGCGGTCACAATTTCGCTCATAGTCTTAAACACCCCTTACTAGGTGGGGTTGGCGATATACCAGTCATTCTAACCAGTCCAGTGCCACGTTGCACTTTTACTCTATCTCGCCTAACCACATTCACTATGGAATTTCTTGAACAACTACACCGCGCCACCTTACTGCGCCGCTACAAACGTTTCCTAGCTGATATAGAAATAGGTGGGATGAAGACCACCGCGCACTGCCCAAACACAGGTGCGATGATCGGATTAGCTGAGCCCGGCTGTGCAATCTGGGTGATGCCGGCAAAGAAACCCGGACGAAAATTACCATTTAGCTGGGAACTGACCGAAGTGGCTGAAGGAAGCCAGATCATTTATGTCGGCATTCACGCCGCAAAGGCGAATGCCATCGTCGGCGAAGCATTGGCATGCAATTCTATCCCGGAACTTGAAGGATACGACAGCATTCGCCATGAGGTGCGCTATGGTGAACGCAGCCGAGTTGATTTTCTACTTGAGTCAACGTATCGAAAGCCAGCCTACGTGGAGGTGAAGAACGTTCACTTAAAACGTCATCAAAATCTTGCCGAGTTCCCCGATTCTGTTACAGCTCGCGGGACGCGCCATCTGGGTGAACTCGAGGCAATGGTGGCTCAGGGAGCCCGAGCCGTCATGTTGTATGTTGTTCAGCGCTCCGACGTGGTAGAATTTAAGTTGGCTGGTGATATCGACCCCAAATATTCCGCTGCGTTTATCGCAGCAAGCAACACCGGAGTTGAATCATTTTGCTATAGTTGCAAAGTCTCACCGGCAGGCATCAAGTTAGATCGACGCCTGCCGATAATTAACGAGTAAATGAGGACCTCATGGGCTATGTGGATGCGGATATTGCGCCCAACAGAAATACCGGAGAAATCAAATTATTCGGACAGGAAGCATTCAAGGCGATGCACTGTGTAGGTAGGGCAACGGCCGAAACTCTAGATCTCGTTGCCGAACACATTTGTCCTGGGATTTCCACCCGCGAAATTGATGCCATCATCCTAAACCACGCGCTCAAGCTTGGAGCTACTCCGGCCACCGTCTATTATCGCGGTTATCCGCGTGCCAGTTGCATCTCTCTAAACCACGTGGTTTGCCATGGAATTCCAGGCGATCGCATCATAAAAGAAGGTGACATTCTCAATATAGATGTCACATTAATCATCGATGGCTGGCACGGCGATTCAAGCCGCATGTATACCGTTGGCGCAGTATCCCGTCTCGCTGAACGGCTGGTGGCAATTACTTATGAGTGCTTGATGCTCGGCATTGAGGCCGTGGGACCTGGTGCCACCACCGGAGATATTGGCTCGACAATTCAGGCCCACGCTGAGGCCAACCGTATGAGCGTGGTACGCGATTTTTGCGGCCATGGGGTGGCAAAACTGTTTCACGATGTCCCCAACATCCTGCACTACGGAAATCCGGAAGAAGGTATTCCACTAAAACCCGGTATGATCTTTACCATCGAACCGATGATTAATCTCGGCCGCCCTCAAGTTAAAATACTCTCCGATGGATGGACCGCAGTCACCAGAGACCGCTCATTATCCGCCCAATTTGAACACACGATTGGGGTGACAGACAAAGGTTGTGAAATTTTTACCTCCTCACCTGCCAACCTCGATCAGCCACCATACGCACCATAGCGCTCGATGCAGAGGGAGTGATGTGCTGATCCAGCGCTGGAGGTCCTCTTTCTTCAATAAAGATAGGCTCACCACAAGTTTCCCCAATCCTTTGACGGGCGAGCGTCGAGGCGAGGCGAGGCATTAAGGGCCGCCCATGTCGTCGATAGAATATTAAGACACCGGGTTGCTAAACTCAGATTCAAGCAGGGGGACAGCGTTGATTGTATGCCAGCCCACCAAGCATCAAAAGAGCTTTGGCATCAGGCTTGGTTCAGCGCGCAGGCGCCAAGCTTAAGTGCAAGGAGATGATCTTGGCCGGATCGGCATGCTTGTTTTCATCAAGCGAGCATTGATGCGCGTGCGCTACCCAAATGTGAATATCTGCTTCATTCAGATACTCACATAATAGTATATTTACTTCATCAGGTCAGCGCGATGGGATGGCGATTTTGCGCACGCCCAGATAAATAAAAGCCGTGATATTGGCCTCAAGATCAGTATCCCAGGCAATGCCGAAGCAACAGAAACAACCGACAGCAAAATTTGCTGCACAACGCATCCCACCAGAAGATCAAAACGGGTATCCATTTGTCTTTCAATCGACTAGGTGGCGTGGGACTTCATATTGAGTCTTCAGGCGCAACGCGATAAAACTGATAGCCATCACAATCGGTATAAATATGGGGATGATGTAGCCAAGCTCATACCACAGTGCAATCACGTTTGTTTCTGCCACGCCGGGTTGTTGACAAGAGCTTCAAATGCTTCAGGGGTATCAATATCAAGACTGGCGACCGGCCCTTGTTCAACCTCAATTACTGCATCTTGATATCTACCGATGAGATTACGCCCACCAATATCACCCTTAAGCGCAAGTAACTCCGCAAAATATCGCCGCGGCCACAAAATCGGGTTCCCGCGCTTGCCATCATGGGTTGAAACGCAGATTGCCTTATGTTCACTTCGCTCAAAAGCATCGATCAATCTATCTATATGATTGCTCTCGATGCCTGGCATATCGCCAAGCAAAAATATTGCTCCATCACATACATCACTAATCTGCCCGACACCTACTTTGACCGACGTCGACAGGCCATTGGAAAAATTAGGATTAACAATAGCCGGAAGGTCGTAGCCTGAAATGAGCTCTGATATGGCCTCACCATCATGTCCGGTTACCACCAAACTCTCATCTGACCGCGATCCGAGCGCTGCTTCAACTGCACGAACGACCATGGCCTTTCCGCCTATCTCAAGCGTCATCTTATTGATCTCGCCCATACGGGTTGACCTGCCTGCTGCCAATATAATCGAACAGACTTTTCGTTGCCCCTCGTTGTTTGTTCGCCCTGCGGAAATGCGCAGTTGAGGCCGTGTAGAAATCTCTTTTAAAAGACCGCCCACTCCCATACGAGAAAACTCATCGGGCCCGACATCAATGCCAGCTAGAATGCGCTGTAGAACCCAATCAAATCCATGAAGAATAGGGCTGCGGGCTGATCCTGGCGCAACAATGACGTGTACCTTACCTATTTGACCGAGAAGCAGAATATTTCCAGGATCAACCGGCATACCGAAGTGAACTATATTACCACCAGCATGAATAATTCCCATAGGCACAACGTCACTGCGGTCAGCAACAGCCGAGGCGCCAATGATAATAATCGGATCACAACCATCATCAATTAGAAAGGACAGTGTCTCTGCAATAGTTCGGGAATCGTGTCGACAGCGAATTTCCCGCCGTAGCTCTGAGCCTAGCCCCTCCACCCGCGCGCGCGTGACCTGCACAGTCTTATTTGCGATTTTTGGTTTTGCTTTGGCAATTTCGGTTTGAATTAACCCAATGGTGGCAGGACGGAATGGATGGAGGCATATCGGCGCGCTCTTACCAGAATGCTGAGCCGCACGATCTAGAATATCACGCCTAACGGCAAAGGGAATGATCTTGATGGTCGCCGCCAATTCACCTTCCTCAAGGAACGAGAACGGCCGGATGGTAGAGAGGGTAAGGGATTCATGAACGGCATTAAATGCATTAACCCGGTCCTCATCAATTGTCAGTAGCCCGCGGCAGATCGAAATCAGATTTGATCGGCCAGTAGATGCAGGTGTTGCCTTTATATTATGTCCTGCTAGCGCTATCGATAAACTTTGTGCAGCCTCGTTTTCACCAACATCACCATCATCAAGCCGCACTGCCGCAATGGTATCTATCTTAGCATCCTCAAGTCGCTCGATATCTCGTTGACCAAGAACAGTCCCTTTTCTAATCCGGCCATCTCCAACATTGAGAGAATGAGCAAGTATCAACCCCTCCGCCTCGGCAGATGGTACATCACCGAACCTCATGCTCGACCAAGCAATCCGTGGCGCAAAGAGTGGATGATTTCAGCCATGATTGCGATAGCTATCTCAGTTGGACTACGCGCACCAATATCAAGTCCAATTGGTCCGGATATCCTCTCCAAATTCTGACGATCGACGCCCTCTGAGGCCAACCGCTCCACCCGTGCGCGATGCGTCCGCCGTGAGCCAAGCGCTCCAACATAGAAACATTTCCCGTTCAGTGCGGCCTTAAGAGCAGGATCATCAATCTTAGGATCATGGGTTAGAGCAACAAAAGCGGTACGCCGATCAAGATCAATTTCGCTGAGCACATCATCGGGCCATTCCACCTGAAGATCTACATCCGGGAAACGGTCTGAAGTGGCGAATCCGCCACGCGGATCAATAACCGTAACAGCAAAACCAGCAAGCTTGGCGATTGGCACCAGCATTTGCGAAATGTGGACCGCACCTGTGATCACCATCTTGAGTGACGGATTGTTTACATTAAGAAATATCTCTCCATCTGGCGTCTCGACTAACCGGCTACGATCGGTCGCAAACGCATCCCGCACAGCTTCATATAGCAGATCACTTGCATCTATATCACCTTCATACAAAAGCTGCTGATCACCATTGCTAAGATTGGTTGATAGAATAACAGGACGACGCGTCGCCAGGTCTTCAATCAATTGTTGGACGGTGTGAAGTTTCATGGGAGCTCATCAAGCCGCTCGACGAATACCTTTATCCGCCCGCCGCATGCTAGTCCTACTTCCCAGGCAGTCTCATCGGCAACACCAAATTCAAGTAACCGCGGCGTACCATTTTCGATGACGTCAATCGCCTCTGTTACAACCGCACCTTCAACACATCCACCAGAGACTGATCCTTCAAAATGACCATCCCCATCAATCACTAGGCGGCTACCCGTCGGCCGCGGCGCCGAGCCCCAAGTCTCAACAACAGTCGCAATCGCAACAGCTAGACCATCGTCCTTCCAGCTCGCCGCCAACGACAAGAGCTCATCACCATGTTCCTGCATTCAGTTAACTCCTTGTTGCCCGGGCGACATTATCTGTAAAAATTTATTTGTACCAGATCGCCGACACCTCACACTGGGCCATCCCTCCGATAAGTAAGATCGGCGGTAGTCTGCACTTGCATGAATATCGCTATTCGCGATTGCAAGCATCAATGCTAATGTCTTTGAACACTTTAGCCCAAAAATTTCCAGACAAGTCGTCTTTCATACCACTCACTATAAACATGTAAGAACTAGCACCAATCATGGTGATATCGTTGACCATCAAAAACGGTAGGCATGGCTTGTATCCCCGGTCATGCCAACGCATATGCGCATGTTTTATGTCAGCGTTCTGTTATTTGAGTTACGCTGCTCGGATCAGATATTTCCATATCCTGCCAGACCCAAAATAGGCGATGAGGTTTTTGCAGGTCCCAATAGTAGTGTCCTATCGGCTAATAATTATAAATACCACTGCAATCAATAAGCCAACCACAAGATAGGCAGCACGTGTTGGCAGGCCAAAAACATCGCACTGCTTTAGGGTACAGGAACATCGGTCGATACCACTTCATCAGCTTCAAGCGATCTAGTTTATCTTCTCCAGCACCCTTGCCAAACGGGTTAGGAAATTTGCATAACTCATCGGCCATTTTGTTGGACGTTCCCTGAACCAGTCTCTGGGCGATCCGGGCAATTTTTTCGCCAACCTTGACATCCACATTATAGAGCAGGGTTGAACCGATATTTCCGTAATCACGAAGAGATCATTGGTCTCCACCTTTGGCAAATCCCACAGCTCCTCCCAAGCTCTCCCCACTAATTGTATAACCATTGGAAGTATCGATATCAGTAAATTGATCCGGCCTTTGAATTTAGCACATATCCTCCCAACCTTAATCTGAACAATGTTGGGAATACATTATCATCAACATTGATGCACTCTTCGACTACACTGACGCAAGCTTGGAACGCTGCTGCATCATTAAACGCTTGCCACTCAACCTCACGGGGTACCGAAATTT
>Ga0302127_10000972_pt1 | contig 16554 bp, 20 predicted proteins | sample CB4_SCM_MG_FD_204452 | JGI IMG/M metagenome (GOLD analysis project Ga0302127, IMG submission 204452) | Marine microbial communities from Western Arctic Ocean, Canada - CB4_SCM | ecosystem: Environmental > Aquatic > Marine > Oceanic | place: Canada: Western Arctic Ocean | collected 2017-09-24
GTGGTCCCAAATATGAACTTGCAAGAATGACATAGCAACGAACTTCCGCAATCCTTGCACTGGGACCGCACCCTCTTGTGTTCGCAAATGGAAGCACCGCCGCAATCCTTGCACGACGACCGCACCCTCTTGTGTTCGCAAATGGAAGCACCGCCGCAATCCTTGCACTTGGACCGCTGCCTCTTGTGTTCGCAAATGGAAGCACCGCCGCAATCCTTGCACTTGTGCCGCTCCCTCTTGTGTTCGCAAATGGAAGCACCGCCGCAATCCTTGCACACGGACCGCCGCCTCTTGTGTTCGCAAATGGAAGCACCGCCGCAATCCTTGCACTGGGACCGCTGCCTCTTGTGTTCGCAAATGGAAGCACCGCCGCAATCCTTGCACCGGGCCCGCAGCCTCTTGTGTTCGCAAATGGAAGCACCGTCGCAATCCTTGCACGTGGACCGCTGCCTCTTGTGTTCGCAAATGGAAGAACCGCCGCAATCCTTGCACTTGGACCGCTGCCTCTTGTGTTCGCAGTGCCACTCCTTCCCCGACCACACGCACACCTCACCTTTGAGGGTATATTTCGCTCCTTTAGTTCTAAGCTTTGGAACAGGGGCTGTAGGAATAACCGGTTCGCAACACGGAGATGCGAATGCTCCTGGTTGGTCCATCGTGGTATGCTCTAACGTCTTTATACATAGTTCTGAAAGGAGTGTTTCTTAAAGCCCCACATAGTGCAGTTTTGTATGGCCTTAGGGCTGCGTGTAGCACTCAACCAGAAGACACCAAATAGATCTTCGACCACTTTCAATATGAGTTCATCTCGGCTTGAATACGAGGACGGAGCTGTACGCCATCGTAGGTGGGACAGTAATGGAACCCTGGTAGAAGAGTGTTGGCGCTTGAACGGGGAGTACCATCGCATTGGCGGACCTTCATTTAGCCAATGGGACAGTTCTGGAAGGCCGAAATCGGAGTCTTGGTGCTTGAACGGGATTCAACATCGCATTGACGGACCTTCAACACGCCATTGGTGTAATGGAATCCTGACATCGGAGTGTTGGGACTTGAACGGGAAGCAACATCGCATTGGCGGACCCGCATCACGCCATTGGAGTAATGGAAGCCTGGAGGGGGAGTGCTGGTTCGTGGACGGGAAGTACCATCGCATTGGCGGAGCGGCAGCACGCCATTGGCATTCTGAAAATGACGGGGGGACGCTGAAATCGGCGAGCTGGTTCGTGGACGGGATCTACCGTCGCATTGGCGGCGAACCTTGGCACTGCAGTTGGGACATCGAAGGAACCGTGAAGGAGATCGGTAGGACGCCGAAGGCGAAGGTCCTCACGGCGGAGGAGGTCCACACTGCGATGGTCAGGAAGTCATTCCACGACAAGATTCTCCGCTCCTCCCGTCTGCTGATACTTAGTCAGGAAGTTCCCAAGTTATCTGGCGACATTCTTTCCGTAGTGGGGGGGTTCCTAGTTTAGACGCCGTAAAACATTAAACAAACATAAACACGCATGCGTCTTCAAAAAAAAAAATTAATTAATTGCCGTTTTTTCTCAACCTTACGAAACTATTTAGGCTATACGTTATATAAATAACCAACAGCAAATATGAACGGCAAGATAGTTTTCCCCCCCGACCCCGAAGTCCGTCAGAATGCCGGGAAGACCTACGTTGACAACATGAAGGTGATGCTGGCCAAGCCGTACCACGTCGGTGGCGAAAAGCTGGTCCTCACAAAAAAGGTAATTACCGAGAACAGCATCGAGCAGCCCCCCATAGGGTGGTGGGCCAGTCCCAAGTTCGACGGCATCCGGGGCGTGTGGAACGGCAAGCAGTTCGTCAGTCGTGCCAGTGCCGCCGGTGCCGCCAAGGTCTACAGCTACGTGCCCGACTTCTTCCAGGCCTTCATGCCCCCGGGCGTCGCCCTCGACGGCGAGATCTTCTGCGGCAACGGCAACTTCCAGGACACCAGTCGCCTCAGTACCGTGACCCCGGGGTCGAAGAAGTACTCGAAGGAGGACATCGACCAGTTGTGGACCAACGTCAAGTATATGGTGTTCGACAGCCCCAGCTGCCCCGGCACCTTCGAGGAGCGGGCGGAGTTCTGCAAGTGCATCATCGACAAGATTTGCAAGGACGTCGAAGGCTGCCCGCTGGTGTGGGCTCCGCAGACCCTCATCGAGTCGGAGGAGCAGCTCAGCGGGATTTACTCCAAGATTGTGAAGGACGGTGGCGAGGGTGTGATGCTGCGGGCACCGGGAACGCCCTACCTCGAAAAGCGCACCAACCTCCTCCTCAAGATAAAGGTCAATGAGGACGCCGAGGCGGTGGTCAAGGGATACGCCCCAGGCACCGGGAAGTACGACAAGCCCGCCGGAGGAGGGCACCGGATGCTGGGCAGCCTCGAGTGCACGCTCGTGGGGTCGCCGGACATCACCTTCAACATCGGGACTGGCTTCACCGATGCGATGCGCACAGAGTACCACGACTCCAACTCGGAGCACCACATCCCGGTGGGTGCGGTCGTGAGTTTCTCCTTTATGGAGAAGACCCGGGACGGCGTGCCCCGCCACCCAGTGTACCGTGGTATCCGTGACGACGTTCGCAAGCCCAGTGCCCCGACACCGGTCCCCGCCAAGGAGATGAACGCCTTCTTGGCGGAGCAATTCGGTGAGCTGGTCAAGGGCGTCCGTGCGAAGCGGGAGGCAAACTGGACCTTCAAGGTGGGGCAGTACAACAAGGCAATCGACTGCTTCAAGAAGGCCACGCAGCCCATCGTGTCGGGGGGGGTGGCCCTCGAGGAACTGCGCAACAGCGGTCAGAAGCTCGCCGGTGAGGAGGCTTATATGGCCAAGCACGGTGTCTACAAAAGCAGCATACTCGTCAAGATAGCGGAGGTCATCAAGACGGGAAGACTGCGGCAGGCGGACCTGGCAAAGGACGACCCCAAAGTGATCGCTGTCGACAAGCTCACCGCCGTCACCGGTGTGGGCGCCGTGGCGGCTGGCAAGTTCTACGACGCCGGCATCGGCACCATCGAGCAACTCGCCGAGGCCGCAAAGAAGGACCCGGACCTACTGACGGCACACCAGACCATCGGACTGAAGTACCACAAGGACATTTCGAAGCGCATCCCTCGCAAGACGATGGACGACTGGAACGCCGCCGTACATGCGAGGGTGGGGGTGGTGTCGAAGAGCCTGGGTATCGCCGACCCCGTCGTGGTGGTGGCCGGGTCGTACCGCCGAGGCAAGGCGGAATCGGGTGACATCGACCTCCTGGTGACCACCGGGACGGACGAGAAGACGGCGAAGGAACTCTTCGAAGGCTTGGTTGTCGACTTCAAGGAGAAGAAGATCATCCGGGAGACCCTCAGCAAGGGGGAGGCACAGACGATGTGCGTGGGGACCATCCCGGGGCATCGCACCAAGCGGCGGCTGGACATGTTCGTCTACGCCCCCAAGGTGTTCCCGTTCGCACTACTGCACGCTACCGGATCGGGAGACCACAACAAGTACATGCGGGGCGTGGCCATCGAACGGGGGCTTTCGCTGTCGCAGTACGGCTTCAAGAAGGACGGGAAGGACTTTGCGGCCCGGAACATCCGCACCGAGGCGGACGTGTACGACTACCTCAAGATCCCCTACGTCGAACCGCACGACCGCTAAACTATTATTTATTTTATATTGTTTATTTTATTTATTTTAAAAATCCCCCAATTACCGAGAGGGAGTCGGCTGAGACACATTGAACAGCGTTGGCGAGGATAAGCAGCCGGCTCGCCCGAAGGACCTTGACCCTTGCCATTCCAAGTATAATCATTCGTCGGGAGGTCTTCTTTCCGTGCACGTACCCCTCTTCGTAAATCAGCGTTCCGTTAGAGTCCCAGTATTGGACTGCAGGACCGTCGATGCGATGCCACACCGCCTTGGTGCGCCACTCTTCATTAGTCAGCGTTCCGTTAGAGTCCCAGGTTAGGGACGAAGGACCGTTGATGCGATGTTGCTTCCCGTTCATGCGCCATTCTTCGTCAGTCAGCGTTCCGTCAGGGTTCCAATTTTGGCATGCAGGGCCGTCGATGCGATGGATCATTCCGTTCATGTACCAATGTTCATTATGCAACACTCCGTTATCATGCCAGCGTTGGACTGCAGGACCGTCGATGCGATGGTACTCTTCAGAAATACCACTGCGACCGCGGCGCCAGTATTCAGACTGTAGTGTTCCGTCTGGGTACCATATTCGGTAAGCAGGCCCGTCAGTGCGATGACGGAAGTGGCGCACCATCCACCCCTCATATTTCAGCGTTCCGTCTGGGTACCATTTTCGGTTTGCAGGCCCGTCAGTGCGATGCTGCTTCCCGTCCATCCACCACTCTTCGGTACTCAGCGTTCCGTCGTCATACCAACATTGCATTGTAGGCCCGTCAGTGCGATGATGCTTCCCGTTCATCCGCCAATCTTCGGCAACCAGCGTTCCGTCATCATTCCAAGTTCGGATTGCAGGCCCGTCAGTGCGATGATGCTTCCCGTCCAGGAACCACTTTTCAGTAGCCAGCGTTCCGTCACCATACCAATATTGCATTGCAGGTCCGTCAGTGCGATGATGCTTCCCGTCCAGGAACCACTCTTCAGCAGCCAGCGTTCCGTCATCATTCCAATATAGGTATGCAGGTCCGTCAGTGCGATGACGCTTCTCCGAGTCTTCGCTCTCGTCGAACCACCACTGCTCCGTGTTAAGGTTTCCGTTAGGATGCCTGGTCCAGAGACAAGTTCCCTGGCACTCATGGTTCAGTAGCCAAGTTTCCTGACATATATTTCCGTCCTCATCCATACAGCGGAAGGCTGGTCCGTCAGTGCGATGGATCTGTCCATCGCACATCCAGGTCTCTCTAATCAAAACTCCGTCCTCGTTCAATTCTCGCTTAATAGTTTGCATGATTGAAAGTGGTCGAAGATCACTTGTTTGTGTCTTCTGGTTGAGTGCTACACGCAGTCCTAAGGCCATACAAAACAGCACTAATTTATGTCAGCATACTCTTAATTTTAATAATAAGGGCGTAGGAATCGTGTTATGGTAATATAACGGTACTATTGCAATGCAAGCCCACGCCTGCAAACGCCATCGCCGATGAAGATCGTCAGTGTGGACATCGGCATCTTCCACCTCGGTGTGGTCGAGGCGGAGGCGTACACGAACATGGAGTTGCGCAAAATAACGAAAGTATCGCTGGTCAACATAAAGGACCTGTGCGTGAAGTGTCCCGGCTGCGGCTGCGGGCTGCGGCACAGCCTGTGCTTCATCGATTATCTCGACCACCTGTTCCAGGTCTACCCGTGCTTCGACGCCGCCGACCGCATCATCATCGAACGCCAGCCGCCTGCGGGGTTCATCGTCATCCAGGAACTCATAATGAATAAATACAGAGACAAGGTGGAGTTGATAAGCCCCAACAGCGTACACAAACACTTCACCATCGGCCACCTCGACTACGAGGATCGCAAGGTTGAAAGCACTCGCACCGCCACCGAGACGCTGGGCTACGAGATCCCCTACGAACGCAAGCACGACATAGGCGACGCCGTGTGTCAGTTGCTGTTCTACCTCGATTCCAAGAACCCAAACAAAGGGCGCACTATCGAGAGCTTCGCCTACGTCGACACCTCCGCATTGGACCGCTGGCGGTTCGTGGCATAGTACGCAGTTTATGCCCACACGTATGAGTGAGGGCTTATTTGTTATTGGTGCGGCTGGGTCGTGTCGGGCTTAGATCAGGCCTCCTGCTTTGATGCGCCACCCCCTCCAGTAGTCCTTGTACTTCTTACCGTTGATTTCGGTCTCCGTGGTGATCATCTCCCCGAGGAGGCCGGGCTTGTCGAGTAGCTCTATCAGCAGGCCAACTCGGCTGCATAACTTCTCGAGGTCGGCTGTCATACTGGCGCCGAGATCCTTCTTGGTCAGGAACCAGGTCGACGTCTCCAGCGTGCGGTCTGGGTCTCGCTCGAGGGTGTTTTCGACCCACTGTCCCACGATGTCCTGCTGCGTGAAGAACAATTCGGTGGCGTGCTTCATAGTGTCCGTCCTGGTGAGTATCTTGCCGCCCTTGACGTATTTCTCGTAGTAGTCCATCAGCTTCCACATAAAGGGGAGGCGCAGGTCGAGGTTGTCGAGGTTGACGAGGCCTTTGTCTACAGACTTGCTCAGGAACGGAACGACCCTGATGTGGCGCCTGGACGCACTGTCGTCTTGGGTCAATTGCGGGATATCGCTGAGGCACACAGCCATCCTATACTGTGGCTTGAAGTGCGTGGCCTTCTTGGCCTGGATGCCCCGGCCCGAAATAACGTCGTTGCCAACCAGGTTCTTGACCACGGCCATGTTCAACTTCGCCCCGTTGCTTGTGTCGAGTTCCTGGAAGGTGACCAAGCGCTTTCCCTTGAGGACAATGAGGGCGGGGTTGCAGGCGCCGTCTTCACCTCCCGTGAGGAGGAGGGAGGGGTGCCCGCCGGCCCAATAATCCCCGAGCACGCTCGCACATAGACCGTCGTAGTAACCCTTGCCGTCGGCGGTGCCCGTGAAGAAATGCATATACTTCCCGTTGACCTCGCCGGATAGGCAGCTTGCGGTGAACAGCAGCATGTAGTCCCGAATCTCAGGGTCGGGAAAGATCTGGTCGAGCAGCTTTGTAAGCAGCATATTGTCCTTCTTGAGCTGCTGGTAGCGTTCGGGATTGTTCTTCTTCACCTGCGCTTTTGTGTAGAAGGCGTAGCCCGTGTTCACGGGCACTTCGTCGACAGCATCCTGGGTCAACACTTCCCCGTTGAGGAGGTTGTATGTGCAGTTTGTAAAACAGAGGAGATGGGGAGGAGACATTTTGGAGTCTTTTTTTTTTCGTACTCTCTATAGCCCGAGCGTTTTAAATCGATATTTCACGCAGTTCAAACCCCACACGAGATAGTGCGGGGTATTTTATTTTTTTTTATTTATTTATTTATTATGTCGACTATGTCTGTGTCAAGGCGGCCGTGGATGCGTAGCGTGGCCCGTTGTTGTCGGAAAGCAGTAGGTGCGGGACCTCGGGACCTTCGCTCATCCCAATGTGCATGTAGTACTTTCTGGAGTACGTCTGCGCAATGGTGTCGAAGGTCTCGTTGGTCATCTTGACGATGTGATCGATCTCTGCGAGCTTCTCAATGTAGGGCCCGTCATTGAGCATGTGCAGCCGTGACAAACGTCCCATGGCGTTCAACCTTTCGCTCGAAAGGTGCGTGAAGGTGCGCAAAGTGTTGATGCATGTCTCCTTGACCTTCTCCTTGTTGCGGCGGGTGGTGATTGTCTGGACAAAACTCTTCTTGGTCATTTTGCCCATCAGGTAACGCTCCCGCAAAGGCACGTTGTCGTCTGCGGTGAAGAAGTTCCGGCGGACCTCGATAATCCCCACATGGCGCACCACCTCGATGTACATCGCAATGCGGGAGATCGTTGAGTGCCTTCCATGGTCAAGTAGCCAGTCATAAAGCCCCCGAAAACGCCAATCTTCCGGCAGTCTGCTGTCCTCCGCCTGGCAGCCGCCGTTGTCGCCGATGGTCCGGGGCACACTGCCCTGGGTCCGGCGCATAAATGCATAGTACAGGGGGTTCGTCTGGCGACCGTTGTCCAGCTCGAGGCCGGAGCGCCAGCTGAAGCCGGTGTTGCAATTGGTGCACCACATGTGGTCGCAGCCGTCAATCTTGGTGATGAGGCACGCACATTTGGGGCACGGCTTCGAGTCATTCTTCAATAGGCGGACAGTCGCAACGGTGTCCGGATCGCACTCGTGGTCTTCATCCTTGGCCTCATGGCACTGGGAGCACGAATACAGTTCGCAGACACCACACTTCCAAGCCCTGCTCAGGAATCCTCGGCACTCGTCCCGACAGCATGCCTTCAAGAAGGCGGCCTTCTCCTTTTTCCCTCCCCCGATGGGGATAGTAAGGTCCCGCTCGGTGTAGAGCCTCCGCTCTTCTGAGATCAAGTCTAACTCCGTGTCCTTGAGCTCCGTAATTGTCTGCATTACGTTCATGAACTCGTCACCGAATGTCTCCGAGATGCGCTTCACCTGCTTATGAATCTCCCGCTGGCACGATAGCATCTTCCGGTTCGCAACGTTGTAAGCCTTCCAGGTACGGTCTTGCACCATACGCTGCTGCGTTTCGGGGAAGCGCATCTGCTCTTGCTCGAACAGGCGCTGACTGGTGATGGCCTTGATCTCCTTGGAGACGAAGGTCTTGGTCATATTGGCCGTGAGGAACTCAGTGGACCAGACCTCCTTGCAGCCCATACAAGCGGGCTCGTGCGGCGCTTCGCCGAGAATGTAGGTCTGGACGCAGGTGCGACAGGCCACGATATCGCAGGCACCGTTGGAGCACCCGATGGGCGAGTGCTTGCTCTTGTTGAATGTCTCGCAGCAGATGCTGCAGTCAGTCATGATAAAAGAGTTTTGTATGATGTTGATTGAATGTTTTGTTAATATTACAATGAACCCGTTTCCACAGGCCTAAGGCTACGAAAAAAACCCTTTTATTTTTTTCTGTATTTTCGGATTACCCTAGGGGGCTGGCTCAAATACAGTCATCCAGAACTTTGTGCTACAATGAACTACATTCAGGTATTCGTCAAGGCACACACCGAAGCCCGTCTTGGGGTTTCTAGAATTGAGAAAATACTACAGGATCTCGACCCGGGCCCCGAAAAGACTACACTAAGCGCAGAGTTAGGTGTTCTTGAGACACGGATGCTGGACCTCGGTGCGTTTGGTCAGGAACTCGAATGTAACAAAGCCGTCTGGCTGACATCGGTAGCCTCCAAGAGCCGCAAAAGGAAATATGGAGAATAATAATATTGGCGTTGGGTAATACACAATAATGCCCAAGGGAAAAAAATACAACATCGCACACCTTTTGAAGACCACAAAAGAGCTAGAGAAGAAGGTAGCGAAAGCCCTCAAGACTCAGGTTATTAGTGATAATCAAATGGAAAAGTTGTGGAAGAAACAGGTCCAGTTATGGAAGAAGACAGAGTTCGATAATTTCGCAAAAGCGGCGAGAAAGTTACATAGAAATAACTTGGAGAACATTGAATTTAATGAGAAACACGAAGGAGACATGAAAAAGTTGTTCGTCGAAGGTGAAAAGCGGGAGGTCGCAAAGGCTTTTAAACAAATGGACGATGATTTTAAAAAAAGGGGCCGCCAACCTTATGCTGGTCTTAACCCCCCCCCTAAACCTATTAAGAGGAAGCGGAAGCGGAATCGGAGCACGAGTTCTTCGCAATTCGGCCACATTAATGGGCGGATGCGAAAGATACACTTTGGCTCCAGAGGCGGAGCCTACTACAACACCAACGGACGTAAGGTCTATATCAATTAAATATAGGTGTCACTCACTGGTATTATCAATCTGCCGTTATAATGCTAAATTTAGGTTTAAAGGACACCCGTTCGCAGTTGGGCGGCACCTCGAGTTTCTTGTTGAAGACGTGGAACACGACCTTCGGCACCGGGCGGTCTCTGAGGTTGTTCAGGTAGACGCAGTTGGTCATTGGGTTGCAGAAGTAGACCACACGGTGCGGCACACCCGCCGCCTCAGCGATGCGGATGTATTCCTGGCGCTGCGCCTGGGATGGATTCGTGTTGCTCACCACCACCGTATTGCCGGCGGCGATCTCACGCTTTGTGGCGGCGAGGCACTTGGCTTTGGTCTTGAGGTCGTCCTGGCACACATTGACCACGCCGCTTTGTGCAATGTCCTGGGCAAAAGCGGTCTTGCCGCTCGCCGGGAGGCCCATGCACACCAAGAGCTCCTGGGCTCCTGACAGCCCTGAGAACTTCCGGTCAGGAACATCCTCCAGCTGATGGATGCAGCCCTTCCAGGTGTACGCCTCCGCAGCGGCCCCCTCGAAATACTGCTCCGGGGTCATAAAACGCAAGCCCGTGTTGGTGGCGAAGGCTCTGTCACAGGCGCTGTAGTCCCCAGGGCGTCCCGCTGCGTCTCCCACGAATACAGAATCGGTATGGTCGCCGCCAAACTCAGCAAGGAATTTGCGCCACATCCCCAGGCCCGGCTTCACTCCGCCGTCCCGCCAGGCGGCGTAGATGGTCACAGGGATGTCCAGTGCGTCCTGAATCATTCGGTGCTGCTGGCTGCGCAATGCGGATTCCTTCTTGAGGTTGGTGAAGACTACAACGTCCTTCCCAGCGTCTCGTAGTGTGGCGAGTTTCTGGGGCACGCTGGGGCTGTTCCACACCCAATCACTCGCCGCCTTTGGAAACTTATGTTTACCGTCAGGGCGCACCAGCGTGTGGTCGAGATCGAAAAACACGCACTGGCGAGTCATGGCGCAGTGTCTAAAATATACCTCTTGTATCGCTCGTATACTTAAATATAACATTAGATCCCAAGGCTTCCCCACTACTGCATTTTACGATACTAAGTAAAAGATTCATTTAATATCGGGTTTAAAGAAATGTAATAATATAAAGTATAACAGTTTAAAGAACAATGGACATTTCTAAGTTCAAGTTGCGCCGCTTTGTGGACAGGGAGCGTTGGGAGAGGGATGCCCGAATTGTGGAGCGTAGCCGTAATATCGGAAGTTTTACGATCGACAATGAGACCGACATTCGACCGAGCAAGTTGCAGTTGAACACCATCACGATGGTCGCCGAAGTCAATGTGAGTTTTGATTTGGACGCCATTGTGGCGTGGCTCGGGACTCTCGGTCTACCCGAGGGGGCCGTTACGTGCCCGGCGAAGCGGGAATCGAAGAAGACTTCAAACATTGCGAAGAGTTCGACAGAGAAGGTTGCGAAAAGGACCGATTTTTACAACAGTTTGACCTGGCGTTTCATAGTCGTCGACGGGGACGGTGCGATGAATCTGGCAGTTAAGATTTTCCCCAACGGCCGCCTCCATATCACTGGACTCCGTAGCATCAAAGCGTGCTCTGCGGTGCCTCACGTGGTCATGCGGTACCTTGCGGACATCGGGGGTGCGACAAAGGGGAAGGATTCCGCACCGCCTGGGGTGGTTTCCACGCAAACCCACATGATCCACACGAGTTTCCATTTGTTTAACCACTCCACCGACTACGTCATCAAGCAGAAGGAGTTGTCCCGCCTGCTTCTGGAGAAGTATCGTTTCGAAAACGATAGCTTTGTGCGCAGCGCAGAGTTCAACCCATCTCGGCACGCTGGCATCAATATCAAGTGGATTTCCAAGGAGAACCAGGTGGGTATCGATCCTGACGACACCAAGAAGCCGGCGGGGCAGATAAGCATCTTCGTCTTCGAGTCTGGAGCCACCATCATCACCGGCGGAAAGGAAATTTCAGATTACAAGCCAGTGTGCAAGTGGCTCATCAAAGTGCTCAATGAAAACAAGAGCGTTGTCGTTCTGGCCAAGGAGTGGCAGAAGAAGAAGAAGAAGAAGTATTCCAAGAAACCCAACGTCGACAACTTCAAGCCGTTGTTCAACGGGGCCTACGGATCCCGGGGCAAGCTGGTCGATTAACTAAAACACTCACAATTGTGAGTCCTTTAGAACAGTCCGTGGGACTGAAATAACATTAAGACTTAGGACTGTTTAAGAACGATTTCCTCGTCGTCCGAGTCTGGGGCGTCGTCTTCGTCGTCTTCGTCGTCGTCGTCGTCGTCGTCAGAGTCGGAGTATACTTCTTCGTCCGGGAATACCTGATCGGGAGTCATGAATGGCGTCTCGTCAAACTTAGCCTGCATGTTCTTGACCATCTGGCCCAGTTGATACGTTTCCTGCTTTGCCTCCTGGAACTCCCTGTAGAGCATATAAACGGCGGCAAGCGTTCCGATTGCGATGAGCACCGGCAAGTAGTCCATCATACCGCCACCGGAAGAAGCCACTGCGGTTTCACGGAGGGCAACTTCGGCCTTAGGGGCGACCCGCCGGGTCGACTTGGGCGGCTTGGGCGTAAAGGTAAAATCCGTGTTCTCCATAATTTATATGAAACCTAGAACTTTCCTTGGGTTTTTAAACGCTTTCGAAGTCGATGACGTCCTGGTAGGGTTGTGCGAAAGTATCCACTAGCGCCTTTATTGTAAGCTTCAGAGGCTTCATCGCTGCCTTGGATGGTATCAACTTGAAGGTGATCGAACCGTCAGGGTCGACTTCCTCGTCATCGGTAGGCAAGTGCATATTATCATCTAATCGTATTTTCAGGACTGTTCCATCCGGTAGATCGATATATATCATCACTAAGCCGTCGCTGTTAATTGACATTCCATCGTCAGTGTCGGTATCTGTCTGAGTCCATATCTTATCCTGAGCCTCAGTGGTGTCAAAGCCCGTTGTGTATGCAATTACCGTATTCACCACTTTCCAAGTGGCACCTGTCTTAAGCTGGACATCTACCTGTTTATTGAAATTACCTGTGTTGTCCAATTGTACGCTGACATCTACCCGATAGTTCTGCCCGCTCGCCATTACGCCATCTGATGTGTATGACACTGTCTGTTCGGTGTATGTAGAAATTTTAGTAGTTTCAGGATCAGGATCATCACAATTAGTGAGATAGGTTGAAATCTCCTCTTTCTGATTGGGTCTGTTCGCATAATACGTTTGTAATACAGCTGGGAGATCCCCCCAGGCAGACAGGCAGGCGTTTTCCTCGGGATTCACCCCCGCTGTTAGGTGCGGGGCTGTTATGTTCACAGGGTTATCCTTTTCCCAGCGGATTTGGAGGCCTGACAGTCCCAACTGCCTGTTCCGAACGTTATTTCCAGCCCACCATACAAGCCCAAGGAAACTTCCTAAAGCCAATACATACCACACGTAAATAAGCTCGTACGGGAATTCCATGGGGATGCCCGGAATCATCATGGGGTCCCGAGTGTACCACAGGTCAAGACCTGTCTTGCTTGCTGCGACGAGGGAGACGAGAATGACAGTAAGGGTCATACTTAGACTTACAATATTCGTAGACTCAAACCAAGCCGAAACTCCAAACAAATTCACTTCTGCCCCTGCGAATGATAGTATACACACGCCAATGACTACTACCAGGGCCAGGGCGATCTCCATCCCAGGCTGGGAAAACGAGAACAGGCGGAGTAGTCGCAGGGTCTCTCCTTGCATCTTTATACTATCCCAATATAATATTTCTATTTATCTTGAACTTTTTTTACACCCAATTTGCTCTCCGTGACCGTCTTCCTCTTACTTGCCATGTAAGCGTTCACAGCGTCGGCCTTCTGTATACTCGACAATTCCATGAAGGCGTCCCAGTCCAGGGAATCGAAGAAATCGGCCAGATTCTTCTCGGCATCCTTTTTCTTCACCGGGACCTTCCTCTTTGACTCCTTATGAACCAATTTGTTCTTCTTCGTCACGCACTCTTCGAAGTTATTACTCTTCATGAAAACAACGATGGTATTCTCCAGTGTCTTCTTCCGTGTGGTCAAAACCTTCATTTTCTCCTTAGCTGCATCAATCAAAGACGCAACTTCATTGAACTCCTTCACATTCTGTCTGAATTCCTTGTCGTTCATTGTTGTCAGGGGGGGATATATTATATACGATGTACGAACTTAAAGCTTAAATGTATATTAACATTAAGATGCCTCCACAGTGCCGCTGTAGCAAAGACTGTTTTACCTATTACAACATGATGACCCGGAAGCAGATTTGGGTATGTGCTAAGACCGAATTCGTCGTCACTGACCAGAAGAACTGGTTTCTTCACAGTGGGGACGAAACGTTTTTCTCAAAGAATCTCTCAGCGCACTGCGACTTCTATGTCTCGTATTCAAAGGACAGTGGGCAGATTACTTCTTAGTCAGATACTCGTCGGCCAGGATCTTCCCGAACTCTACGCTCACATCATATTGCGAACTCCCAGTCTCCCTCTTGCTCTTGAGTTTCTGCACCTCCCTTAACTTCTGTAGACAGTTGGGATCCCCCTTGGCCAAATTGTGAATTTTCGGGTACGCCTCCTTGAAGTCCGCATACTTGCAATCAATGCTTTCGAAGTCGCATCCTTCATCCAAGTCCTTCGTTATTCGAGTCACTACGCTTATCAAATACTGTAGGTCCATTATACTCTCTGATAAAATACTCTTTTAAATGGGTTTAAAAACATATTTCTTAAAATAAGAAAAGAAGAACAGAGTCAGATGACCGAACCAAGTGTAGAATTCCTCTTTGCCGAGATGGCGAGGGCCAGGGCACCCTCAGCGAAAGACAGTGGACTAGAAGAGCGTTTTGAGGAACAAAGGTGCTCTTGTGGTAACAGCAGCAAGGAGGGGGTCATAGTGCAATCGCCACACACGGTGCTGCTGTGCGAGGACTGTGGTCATATATTCCAGGAGCGCAACATATGCGAAGAGGCGGAGTGGAACAACTACAAAAGCCCTCAGGGCGTCAGCCAGAACAAGAGCCGCTGCAATACGGGGGCTTCGGCTGACAATCCCTACGACGATGGGCACAATGTCCAGTATCCCAAAGGAGTATGCGTGACTACGTTCACGACCCCGGACGGAAAGAAGGTTCAGTATGACATGTCCCGCCGCAACGTGTGGAACATTCCGCACAAACAGAAGGCATTTTGGGACGTTTCCAATATACTGACACGAGGTGCTGAGCGACTGGGAAGCCCGAAGAGCATTCTCGACCATTCCAAAAGTATTTGGTACGAGGTCACCAGGAAGGGTGTGGTCATTCGTGGTGGTATTCGCCAGGGAATTATCGCCAACTGTATGTCCTACGCCTGCCGCCTGGCGAACCTACCCAGGGAGGACAGTGAGATAGCCCAGGCGTTCCAGATCGATGCGAAGAACATCACGAAGGGTCACAAGGTTCTCAAGGAGATGTTTGCCGGAACGGAGCACGAGTATATACTATATGAGGGTTCAAAGGAGTCGTCGAAGTTTGCGAAGTTTGTTCAAACCCTTGACCTCCCGTTCAAGATTGGGAAACGCTGCGAGTTAATATACGACAAGTATGATGACGATATGAGCAGCATCGCTCCCAAGTCCCGGGTTGCGGGGATCCTAGCCTACGTAGTGTCAGACAGCAAGTTGACCAAGCCCACACAGAAGGAAATATGTAAGGTCATCAAGGTGTGTCCGCCCACCCTGAAGAAAGTCTTTAACATCCTGAAGTCTCTGGAAGCGTGATTTTCGGTCTCTTCCGTGGTAGAGACCTACCCAGTATAATACTAAGAGGATTTCGCAACTTTGCGAATATACCATCGATCCAATCGATATGATCTCCCATTTTTCGACACTCCGAGCTTGAAATCGAAAGAGTCTCTAGGATCAGGTCGAGTTTGTCTTCTATGCGTGCGAGGCGCTTCTCTACATCGGCCATTAATAATATTAGCTTATTTTAAATAATGTATAATAAACTCGATTCAAATGAAATTATAACTATATTCGTTATCACCGCCCTCTGGGATGTGGCCCTACGCTTCGTGGTGGAGGGTAAGATTCCTCTGTCTGGGATAGAGGACATGAAGTGGATCGTTGTTCTGAAGGGTTATTTCAAGCGCCACACCCTCCTTGGGGCGGCCCTCATTGCGGGTTTTGTGGGTGCGGTGACCGAGGTGCTTTTGCAGCGCAGCGTGTACACTTGGTATTCGCAGAATACCAAAAGCCGCGGCTTGGCCGTGCTTCTGGTGAGTGGCTTGATAGGTCTTCCTATGAGGTACTCGGGTCTGTTCCCCCATCTGGAGGAACATTACTACAAACCCTTGGGCTTCCAATACTCCTTTTGCACAGACGTCTTTTCCGGTCTAGTGGTCATGATTACCCATCAGTTTCTCACAATTAATAAAATATTGGCCAATACGTAGTTATGGAACTACTCTCCGTAGGTGTGTATATTATTATGGTCTTCCTGACTGGCATCATCAGTATGATACGCAAAGGGACTAAAAGGAAGATTATCGAAGCCATTGCGGTGACCGCTGTAGTAGGGATGTTCCTCATTTCGGGAGTGGACAAACTTCTGCCTCCGCAAGTAAGAACACTCTTGGGCGGAGGCACTGCCGTGTGGGGCGGGGATGACGTATTCAGGCTCAGTAATATTTATACCAAAACCAAGAACGATATCCTGGTAGCCGTGGTTCTTATCGCCGGAATCATAGAAGTGGTAGGAAGCTTGTGTGTTCTGTATGGGCATTATAACAGGGACACGACCACCGAACGGAACGGACTCACCGTTCTGTCTGGATTCACCGTCGCAGCTACGCTTGTGGTGTATGCCAATCCCTGGACTGGAATAAAGAAGATACCAGTAATCTCCAACATCAACACCTTGGGCGGTATATTGGCCCTGTGGTCGTAATTTTTACCCATTTTATATTATTGGCTACAACCAAATGGCGCAATACTTCAGTACACAGTATCGAGGAAACTACGAAGTCCGCAGCGTCATTGTAGATTCCAAAGACGCACTCACCAAAACTACTGGGAGCGAACCGTGCGAGTTTATCGGTCGCCTGTCGGAGCAGATCAACCTCACCGGACCAACGGAAATATACCTAAGC
>Ga0302127_10000976_pt1 | contig 16523 bp, 18 predicted proteins | sample CB4_SCM_MG_FD_204452 | JGI IMG/M metagenome (GOLD analysis project Ga0302127, IMG submission 204452) | Marine microbial communities from Western Arctic Ocean, Canada - CB4_SCM | ecosystem: Environmental > Aquatic > Marine > Oceanic | place: Canada: Western Arctic Ocean | collected 2017-09-24
CGACAGCCGATTCGTACTCGACTTCAGGGAAGCCCCGGCGGGCCGGTATCCGTACGCTGTGGAGGGGAGCGGTGCGAGCGGGCGTGGGGTGGTGATCGTGGTAAAAAAACCGTAATCTGACGGTACACCGACGAGGTTTGTCCTCTGTCGATCCTCTTCACATTTGTGACCCCCTGAGCATGCCGAGAATCGCCCTCATTCCCGGAGACGGCATAGGCGTCGAAGTTGTGCGCGAAGCGCGTCGCGTCCTAGATGCGATCAATGACGCGGAGGCCCTGGGCTTCGAGTTTGCCGACTGGGATCTCGGTGCAGATCGTTACTTGCGTGACGGCGTCACGATTACCGACGATGAGTTCAAGTCGTTGTCCGAAGATCATGACGCGGTCCTTCTCGGCGCCTTGGGGGACCCTCGAGTGCCCAGCAATGTGCACGCCAAGGACATTCTCCTTGGCATGAGATTCAAACTCGACTTGTACGTGAACTTCCGGCCTTGTGTGCTTCTCGCTCCGGACCATTGCCCTCTTCGCGACGTCGAATCTCTCCGCCTCGAGACCTTTCGCGAGAACACCGAAGGCGCGTACACAGGCATGGGTGGGACGTTCAAGAGGGGCACGGCCGACGAGGTCGCGATTGAAGAGGACGTGAATACACGGAAGGGCGTCGAGCGCATCATTCGAGCGGCCTTCGATTTTGCACACACGCGTGGGCGGCACCACGTCACGCTGGTGGACAAGTCCAACGTCCAACGTCACGCCGGAGGACTGTATCGGCGGGTCTTCGCTGAGGTGGGTGAGGAATACCCGGCCATCGAACAGGATGCGATGTACGTGGATGCGATGGCCATGGACTTGGTGCGGCGACCAGAGCGATATGAGGTCATCGTCACGTCGAATCTCTTCGGCGACATCATCAGCGATCTCGCCGCTGAAGTGACCGGGGGCCTCGGGTTAGCTCCTTCCGCCAACATCCATCCTGGCCAGAATGCGCTCTTTGAGCCGGTTCACGGGTCCGCTCCAGACATTGCGGGCCAGAACCTCGCGAACCCTATCGGGGCTATTCGTTGCGTGGCATTGATGCTTGATCATTTCGGACACGCCGAAGCGGCTGAGCGGGTTGAGGCGGCTGTCGCTGCTTCGGCCCGAGAGGGAAGGACGACACCGGATCTCGGTGGCGACCTCGGTACGGATGGCGTCGGCCAGTGGATCACCGCCCAAGTGATGGGGAACACGGCCGCAACCAACTAACGACAGACGGAATCCGAGATGGCTGAACGACGCACGATCGGCCAGATCCTGATGGGTCTGGGACGGATCACTGAAGATGACTGCGCCAAGGCTCTCGAGTATCAACGAGACAACGGGGGCTACTTCGGCGAGGCGCTTGTCGAGTGCGGCTTCCTTACGGCGGAGGAGCTCGAATGGGGTCTCGCATCTCAGTTTGACCTTCCGTATGTGTTCCCAGAGGCCGACTCGATTGACCCAGAAGCTGCGGCTTTGGTCACGCCCGAGTGGGCGCTCGCGAACCTGACGCTCCCGATCATGAAAGCGGGGAATCAGCTCACTGTAGTCGTCGATTCGCCCATCAAGACCCGGGCCGTGGACGAACTGAACGCCCGTACGGACCTGGAGATTCAGTTGGCATTGGCATCTGCGAGCACGATTCGCGGATTGATCCGGGATGTCTACGCGCGCGGATCCGCAGCGGAAGAATCCCAACGACCTTCGCCCATCAATCTCTTCGATTCGATGAGCTTGGCGCTCGAGGCAGCCTCTGGCCGGTTCGGTATCTCGACGAGGGGGCACCGATCGTGGTTCTGGTACGATGACAGCGGCACGATCCGTCGGCGTCCGCTGGAGGCCCTGTGGGAACAGGAGATGGCTCAGCTTTTTGATCCTTCACCTATGGCTCAGGTTGAGGGGCAAATCAGGGCCACGTGGATGGGTGAACTGTCGAGGGCGGGCATCGTGACGCCGGTTGAGGCTAAATACCTTTCTGACGAGTCGGGCCACGAGTTCTTGTTCCAGCCGACTCAGGAGCGCTCGCTGCTTTCGGGTCGCTTCGCGTTGCCGAATCCAGGCATTATGTCCGAGATCCGACTTCTGGCTCGATCGGGCTCGGCCCGCTTCGTAGTCACTGCGGACCCGCCCGAGTTGGGGCATGAGATCCTTCCGCACCTTCCTCCACTACTGCTCGATCCGTCGTGGCGGAGTATCTACATCAACGCGAAAAACCAAGCCGCCGCAGATGAGGCGTTCAGCGTGAAGATGCCGAATGAGCCCGACCAATGGTCGGAGGAACTCGAAGCTCTGCGGGCGTTCCGCTTCGACGTGGTCACGGTGGATTTGACAGGGAATCAGTCGTCGTGGGCAGGAAGCGCGCTCGACGTGGCTTCTGTGGCGTTCCTTTTGTGGCAGGCCGATGAGGATCGTAAGCCGGCTTATGACGCCGGGATTCGTTGGGAAATGCACATCAAGCGAGAAGAAGGCGACCACCTCGAGTGGACGCTTGAACCGCTGCACGGTTAAACAGACTGACTTGAGGCCAACGGAGAGGCCGTCACATGGCACAGATTGATCAATTCCTGAAGGTCCTGTTCGAGCAGGGAGGCTCCGACCTCCACCTGACGGTGGGTGCTCCCCCGATCATGCGCGTTCATGGACACATGCAGCGGCTCAAATTCCGTGACCTCAGCGGCAAGGACATGGAGTCGTTGGTCTATGAGATCATGGATGAGGAATGGCGTATGCGCTTCCTCGACGAAATGGACTATGACTTCGCGTATGAGATTCCGGGCATGGCCCGGTTCCGAGTCAATGTCTTTTGGCAGCGAAAGGGCTTGGCGGCGGTCATGCGGACGATTCCGTCCGACATCCTGACCTTCGATCAACTCGGACTTCCGGACGTCGTCCGGAGGTTCTGCATGCTGACCAAGGGGCTCGTGCTTGTGACGGGGCCCACGGGCTCGGGTAAGTCGACGACGCTCGCGGCGATGGTCGACCTCATCAATGAGGAACGCCAGGACCACATCCTCACCATCGAGGACCCGATCGAGTTCACACACCCGAATAAGAAGTGCTTGGTCAATCAGCGTGAGATTTCGACGCATACGAAGAGTTTTGCCAATGCGTTGAGAGCAGCGCTTCGTGAGGATCCAGATGTCATCCTGGTCGGTGAGATGCGCGACCGGGAGACCATCGAACTCGGGATCACCGCTGCGGAAACCGGTCACTTGGTGTTCGGTACGCTCCACACCTCATCTGCGCCCAAGACCGTCGACCGCATCATCGGAGTATTCCCAGCGGATCAGCAGGAGCAGATTCGGGCCATGCTCGCCGAGTCACTCAAAGGCGTAATTGCGCAGGTCCTCTTGAAGACCAAGGACGGAAAGGGCCGGCGGGCCGCGCTCGAGATCATGGTAGGCACCCCGGCCATCAACAATTTGGTCCGTGAGAACAAGATCCATCAGATCCCGTCGATCATTCAGACTGGTAAGAAGGATGGGATGCAGATGCTTGATCAGCACATTCTGGAGTTCCTCATGTCCGGTGTGATTACGGCCGAAGAGGCTTATATGAAGTGCAACAACAAGCAGTCATTCAGGCAGTATCTAGATAGCTCGCCCTCAGAGGAGCTCACTTAGGACGTCGCGCATCGAGTCGCTTCAGGAGCAGACGGTCGAAGTGGAAGAGATTTTCTCCACGTATTCGGCCGACCAGGTGCTTGGGAAGCCGAACGAGCAAAAGTGGTCGGTGGCCGGGCACGTCGCTCACGTGTGCATCGTGAACGAGCCCTGCATCACAGCCATGCAGGCCTGTGCCATGAAGAACAAGCGCCGCAAGTCGGATGGTCCGCACAAACATCCATGGTTTGGGCGATGGTTCGCCGACCAGATGGAGCCGCCTCCGAAGATGCGCATGAGGACCGCCACGGAGATGAAGCCGGACCCCACGCTCGACGGTCCTGATGTACTGAAACGATTCCTCCGGGTTCAGGAAAATATCTCTTAGGTCGCGGCGGACGCTAAAGGCTTGGACCTCGGGAAAGCCCGATGTTCGTCCCCTTTCACGAAGCTTTTACGCTTGTCGATGGGTACCGGCTTGGGCACTCTGGACGCACATAACCGTCGCCCACATCTGGCTCGCCCGTGAGGTGATCGACTGGGATGGCGTTCCGGGCCGCTGAGCGCATAGCTGAGTCGTCCCTCAATGGGTGAACAGGGCGGCTTTGAGGGGGTAGCTCTCGGTCCGACAAACCCAAAGCTCTTCCTTCATCAGATAGAGGCTCCATGGCTACCCAGGGTCACCCGCGTGATGTCGTCGTTCTGTCCGGCAAACGCACCGGATTCGGAACGTTCGGTGGTTCGTTGAAGAAGTTCACAGCTACGGATCTCGGTGTGATCAGCAGCCAGGCCGCTATTGAAGCTGCGGGCATCTCCGCCGACCAGGTCGACCATACTTTCTTCGGTAACGCCCTCCAGACTTCGGCCGACGCTATTTACCTGGCCCGCCACGTTGCACTTCGTGCCGGTGTCCCGCAGAAGGCTCCATCCCTCACGGTTAACCGACTCTGTGGTTCGGGCTTCGAAGCCATCGTTCAGGGCGCGAAAGAAATCGTTCTGGGCGAGGCCAACGTTTGTCTCACCGGTGGCACCGAATCCATGAGCCAGGCTCCGCATGTTGTACGTGGTGCTCGCTTCGGGAGTCTTCGCTTGGGGCCAGCAGGGAAGCAGTTCGAGGATCTGCTTTGGGAGTCTCTCATGGACACGAACTGTGACCTGACGATGGCCCAGACGGCTGAGGAGCTCGCAGATCGGTATGGCATCACGCGCGAAGAGGCAGACCAAGTTGCGGTGAACTCGCAGCAGCGGGCGCAAGCCGCTTGGGACGCTGGGTACTTCGACGCGGAGATTGCCCCGGTCACGATCCCTTCGCGAAAGGGCGACACGATCTACGCGGTCGACGAGCATATTCGTGCGGACACGACCATGGAGGCGCTTGGGCGTCTCCGTCCGTACTTCAAGAAGGATGGACTCGTGACTGCCGGTAACGCTTCCGGACTCGGTGACGGATCCGCGAGCGCGGTGCTTGCTGGTGGGGACTATGCGGAAGCGAATGGCCTGACCCCGCTGGGACGTCTCGTCTCGTGGGGCTTCGTTGGCGTTGAGCCGCAGATTATGGGCATCGGTCCGGCTCCTGCAGCACGACTGGCCCTCCAGAAGGCAGGCCTCACGCTAGACGACATGGACCTCGTCGAGGTTAACGAGGCGTTCGCGCCTCAGTACATGTCCGTGGAGAAAGAGCTCGGCCTCGATCCTGAGAAGACCAACGTGAATGGGGGCGCCATCGCGCTGACCCACCCGTTGGCTGCATCCGGGTCCAGAATCACGATCCATCTCTTGCACGAACTAAAGCGCCGCGGCGGGAAGTATGCGCTGGGCTCCGCGTGCATCGGTGGTGGTCAGGGCGGTGCCGTGATCGTAGAGGCGCTCTAGACGGCCGATGACTGACGAACCCGGAACCAGCCTTACCCGGCGGGAGTTCGACGCGGTCATTCGACGGGCCGCCGAGCTGTCGTCGGATGATGGAGCGGGTGATGGTTCGTTGTCCGAAGTGGAGGTGTTTCGGATTGCGGGCGAAGTGGGACTGAGTTCCGAGCATGTAAGACAGGCGCTAACGGACGTGCGGACAGAAGGCCTGGACGTCGGCGTCGTCGATCGGATCTTTGGGCCACTCTACGTTCGGGCGGCCCGAGTAGTGCCTGGTACCAGCTGGGATCTAACCGCGAAAATCGACGAGTTTCTCGTAGGCTCGCAGTTGCTGCAGTCGGTACGGAGGACTTCAGAATTGCTGCTGTACCGACCTTCAGTGGACTGGGCGTCTCAGATCGCTCGTGCCGCGAGCTTCAGCTCAAGGAAGTACTATCTCGCTTCGGCGAAGTCGGTCGAAGTCCACGTCACATCGCTAGAAAACGACCGGTCGCGGATCGAGTTCGTGGTTGATCCTGGGACTCGTGGCGAGAGCATCATCGGGACCGGGATCGGGGGTGGCTCTGCAGGCCTGGCTGCCGGGTCTTTGGCTGGATGGGGACTGTCCGCGCTTACACCGGTCGGCCTCGCGGTCGGGGCGGGTGTCGTGCTGGGGACGGGGATCGCGACGGGTATCACCTACCTCGCAGGCGCTTCACACAAGAAGAAGCTGGGCGAGGTGCAGATGGAGATTGAAGGAGTGCTCGATACGCTTGAACGCGGCGAGTCCCTCGAGCCCCCTCCTGCATCTTGGCGACGTTGGGTGAAGCGACACTTTCATGGTGTCGCTCGGGACGTGATGCAGGACGAAGCGTAGAATTTATGAACCGGCGCCCGGCGCCGAATACACGTAACGGAGAAGCAGAGTGGATATCAGCAAGGTGGGGGTGGTCGGATGTGGCCTCATGGGCAGTGGCATCGCGGAGATCGCAGCCAAGAGCGGCTTCGATGTTGTGGTACGTGAGATGAACGACGAGCTGCTTCAGAAAGGGCAGGTCCGTATTCAGAAGTCGATGGACCGGGCGGTCAAGAAGGAGAAGCTCACTGCTGCGGATCGCGATGCAGCGGGGGCTCGCCTGAGTTACACGACTAATGTGTCCGACCTGGCTGAGTGTGACATCATCATCGAGGCCATCGTGGAAGAACTCGACGCCAAGCATGCCCTGTTTGGTGAACTCGATGGTATCTGCGGTGACAACACGATCTTCGCGTCGAACACCAGCTCCCTGACCATCACCGATATGGCCGCGGCCACGGAGCGCGCGGATCGTTTCGTGGGGCTGCACTTCTTCAACCCGGTCCCGGTCATGAAGCTCGTCGAGGTCGTGAAGACCATCGCGACGAGCGCCGAGACCTTTGATAGGGCCCACGCCTTTGCGAAGGCGCTGGGCAAGGTCCCGATCGCCGCGAAAGACAACTCGGGGTTTGTCGTGAACCTCTTACTGGTTCCCTACATGCTCGACGCGATCAGGCAGCTGGAACGAGGCGTCGCGAGCATTGAGGACATCGACACGGGAATGGCGCTGGGTTGTGGTTACCCAATGGGGCCGTTCATGCTGTGCGACTTCGTCGGTATCGACACGCTCTACAAGATCAGTGAGATCATGTTCGACGAGTATCGCGAAGAGCGGTACGCCCCTCCGCCATTGCTCAAGCGAATCGTCGCGATGGGTCGTTACGGCCGAAAGACCGGTATGGGCTTCTATGACTGGTCTGGTGATAAGCCGATGGCCCTAGAACTCTAGAGCCTCTTCCATGGTTGGGTTTCTAGGGTCGATTCGTGACCCTGGGGCTCACGCCTGGTACGGGTGTCCGGAGGAAGTTTCTGGCGCGACGGCGCTGCAGAATCCAATTTTGGACACTGGCCCCTGGAGAGTGGACCCATCCTGTTGTGGAGGGACAGGGCGCCATGATCGTAGCGTACGTCTCAGATCCTTATGTCCGAACGGTTGTGCAGAACGCTGCAGGCCCGGAAGAAGATGTTGTGCTATCAGCTCGCCTTGCTCCAGCTGCGGTGGAATGGGGTTTGCCTCGACTGATCGTGCTGGCCGATGGGACTCGAGGGCCGCTCGTGGGTGTACGCTCGGATGTCCCCGTGTCGCGACCGGAAAGACACGCATGACGATGTCTCCGACACGCTCGAGATCCTCGCTTTGAGCGAGTGCGGGACCTGCCGACAACAGCGCCTCAAGCAGCACGGCGCCCCCAAAAATTCGGGGACTCTTCTTAGAGGATCTCACCTGATTGATCGCTCCGAAAGATCGGTCGCCGTGTCCTGCCGGAAAAAGGCCTTTCCCTTTGCGGACATGAAAGTATGCCCTCCCGCTTACTCGGACCGCTGCGCACCGGCGGCGGGCGTCAAACGCGGTCACTACGCTTCTTGGGTGCAGATCACCGAGAGTACAGCTTCCGGTCCGTAGACAAAGACCCCAGCCCGGTCTTGGACTCGCTCCTCAGGGAGACGTTCATCGACGATCTCGTTCAGGACGTGATCAGTGCGGCACACGCACTCTGGGCTCTCGTGGCTGCGCCACTTCTGGGCGTCGCAGGGATCCTCCACGTCGACCCCCGGCTGCGGCTGGGCCGACTCCGGGTCGTGGTGCCTGTCGGCATGGGCGCCTTTGCGTTTGCTGATGCGGGCCGAGTGTTCCTAGACGGCGACTCTCCCGGTGGGTGGCATGGGAGCGTTGGCGGAGATATCTGGAGTCAGCTGACGGGCCACTCACACATCGTGCGCTGGGGCGTAGGCAAAAGCGACAAAGCTACGAGCGTGCACATTGCGATTGGGCTGCCGTACTGATCTGAGCTGGCGCGGCTCTTACAGGTCTGCTACAAAGTCACGGAACACGGCTTGAGCGCGTAGCGGTGCTTTGTCGTTGCGCAGATAAGGGTTCGTACCGTCCGCCTTGATCGAGCGGGCCTTCTGATTGTCGGCCAGCTGAATGTCTATGAGCTTCGCCAGCTGCCGTTTGACTTCGGGGTCGTAGACGGGGATCGCAACCTCGACGCGCCGTGACAGATTCCGCTTCATCCAGTTGGCGGACGCGAGGTACATCCGGTCTTCTCCACCGCTGTGGAAGCGGTAGATCCTCGGGTGCTCGAGGTATCGATCGATGATGCTGCGCACACTGATGGTCTCACTCTGCCCGGGAACGCCCTGGAGGAGTCTGCAGATTCCACGAAGGATGATCTCCATGGGCACTCCGTCACCGGAGGCGTCATAAAGCGCTTGAATCATCTTGGTGTCCTCAAGCGCGTTCAGCTTCAGCGTGATCCCTGAAGGCAGTCCTTGCTTGGCCGCCTTGGCTTCGTCCTTGATGAGTCGCTTCAGACCCTTTCTCAGTGTAAAGGGCGCCACTAGGAGGTGTTGCGTCTCAGGCTCTTCGATCTCGCCGGCCAAGAACATGAAGACCTGTTCTAGGTCTGCGGTGATACGCTCATCCGCCGTGAGGATGCCGTGGTCCGTGTAGATCTCCGCGGTCTTCTCATTGAAGTTGCCTGTCCCGACGTACCCGTAGTGCCGGACGCTGGCCCCTTCGTTCCGTGCTACCAGGCAGATCTTTGCGTGGACTTTGAGGCCGCGCATCGAATAGAGGGTTCGAACACCTGCCGCCTCCAAGCGCTCAGCCCAGTAAAGATTCGACTCTTCGTCGAATCGAGCCTGAACCTCCATGAAGACGGTGATCTTCTTCCCGTTTTCCGCCGCCTTGATCAGCGTCGAGAGTACGGCCGAGTCTCTGGCGACTCGATACACGGTCAGCGAGATGGCCGTTACGTCCGGGTCTTCGGCCGCCTCATCGAGGAAGCGGACAAAATGGTTGAACGACTGGTAGGGTGTGTGGATGACCTGATCGGCGCCTCTGACCAGTTCGAGGATCGACGGGGCAGTCTCCAGGGTCGGGTGGGGAATTGGGGGCCAGTCAGGATAGCTAAGGTCGTCACGCCCAAAGCGGGGGAAGCCCATGTAGTCGCTCAAATTGTGATATCAGGCACCCAGTATGAGGTCTTCTTCCGCGAGGCCGAATTCATGCTGCAGTGTGTGCACGAGGACGTAGGGCATGCTCATGTCGTACAGGAATCGACTGGGTAGGCCGGTGTCTCTCTTCCCCAAGCTCTGGCGGATCGCTTCAACGAGGTCGACCTCGAACTCGTCGTCCACGTAGAGCTCCGCATCTCGGGTGAGCTTTAGAGCGTAGCTGCGGCCCACTTCTTTTCCAGGAAAGACCTCATCCAAGCAGTACCGGATCACATCGTCGAGGAACATGACTTCGTGATCATCACCCCGCGACGGAAGCGTGATAAATCGGGAGACTTGCCCCGACGGCACTTCAACCAGTTGATAGGAGGGTGTCCACGAAGTCTGGACACCGTCGGTTCCGTCCCACACCTCGACCGCGAGGTAGACCTTGTGGTTCTTGAGGAAGGGCGGACCATCACTTCCTCGAAGTGGTGCGGGATCGAGATGATGGGCGATCGTGTCGCGGAATGTGGAACGAAGAAAGTCGTCATGTACGAGATCGACGGTTTCTTCGTTCACAAGGTTGATGCCCGTAGCCCTCATTTCGTTCATCAAAGGACCGAGGATGCCCCCGTACCGCTGCTGCTGGGTCATTACAATGCGGTGTATGTCATGCAATAGTCGGTGTGGCTCGATCCCGAGCTTCGCATGCCCGCCCTTACCCAGGCGCAGCAGGCTTCGGAGCGAAGCGACCCGCACTCGGAAGTACTCGTCTAGGTTCGACGAGAAGATGCCGCAAAAGAAGAGTCGCTCGAAGAGCGGGACTGCTGGGTCGGCGGCTTCTTGGAGGACACGTTCGCTGAACGCCAACCAGGCCGTTTCGCGATCGACGAGCTGATATTTGTCCGTCGTCTCTGACACGGGTCTTTCCGAACGGAGGGAGGAAAGTCTCAAGCTTGCGACGAAGATAGTGTCCACGCTGGCCCGGCACACGCGGTTCGGTTTTGGATTGCGTCTCGACTCGGAGACCCACGCGGTGTGCCGGGCCCGATGAGTGGTGCCGTTGGAGGCTCGGGCCACAGGATTGAGGAAGGGAGAGCCAGGATCGAGCGTGAAGGCGACTTAGGGTGATGCGAGAAGAGGTGCGCGGACGCGGTCGTGGGGTCACGATGGCGCATGAGGTTGATCGGGTGGGGACGTGGCAACAGAACCTGGCTCATTGGTTGGCTGGCGGTTGGGTCGTTCTGGGACGGCCCACAAGGCACGGGCGGGGGCGGGGGGAGTTTATGTACAGGCCCTCTGCTGGTGCGTCACTACGCTCACAACCGTGGGCTATGGCAATGTCACCCCCGTGACGGAGGCTCAGGTGGACTACTCGAGGGTGCAGCACGGCCTCGGCCACACAGATGCGATGTTCCGCTACCTAGATGAGGCCGTCGACAAGGGAATCGGCTCGGTCGTATTCCTTGCTAAGAACCTCTGGGTCGAGTCGCTCAGGTCAGGCCCGCGATTCGACGCGCTCCTGAATCGTGTCGGACATCCGCCGATGCGGTCTTCTGAGGCCACTCAGCTCGACTGATTTCCGCTTCGCGGCGTGCACCGCTTTGCGACTTCGTGCCAAACCAGGCCGAGCGCCATGAGTGTCAGCCCGGCTGCCCAGATCGTGGTGTCCACGAAGAAGGCCAGACCGAGACAGCACACCAGTCCTGATAGGGCTGTCCACCTGGGGTATCGTCGGTCCGCCTCGGGCAGGCGGAGCGCGGCCAAATTCGTGAGCGCGTAGTAGACGAGAACGGTGAATGCCGAGAACGACCACGTGGTCACCACGCTCCCCGAACTGGATAGGACGGCGATGATCGTTGCCACGAGGAGGACTGCGCGGACCGGTGATTTCTCGGGTCCGGCGACGTGTCCCACACTACGTGGTAGGTCTCCTTGGCGTCCCATGGCGAAGGCCACCCGCGACAGACCCAAGAGGAGGTTCAGCAAAACTCCGGCCATCGCGGTGACCGCAGCGATCCCGACGACCCAACTCACTCCAGGCACGGGGAGCAGTCGGGCCACAACGACCAGCGGCGCCGTCTCGGCGTCGGTCGCCGACGCGAGGCCCACGGCGCCCGCCGTAGAGACCGCCACAGCGGTGACTGCGGCGTAGACCACCATGGTCACCACGAGCGTGGTAATGATGGCGCGCGGGATATTCCGGGAAGGCTCCCGGATCTCCTCACCCAGAGTGGCGATACGCCCGTATCCGGTGTACGCGACGAACATGAGGGCAGTGCCGTGGAGTAGTCCTCTCATGCCGCCCGTCATAGGGTCCAGCAACGGTTGAAACGGAGCCAGGCCCCGCTCGGACATCCCCGGGAATCCGATCAGTACGAATGCGGAGAGCCCGACCAGGGTCACGGATACGATGACAGCGTTCGCAGCATTTGACCGGCGGATTCCGCCTGCGACGACCGTGGTCAGAACGGCGAGTAAGCCGAGAGCCACCGCCACCCGAGGGAGGGTCCCGTGCACACCTGCTGCCGACAGGACGTAACCCGAGAAGCCGAGGGCCGCGGTCGCAGCCGATGCCGACTTCGCCCATAAGAACATCCATCCGGCAGTGAAGCCGAGACGGGGGTTGAGGTAGCGGTAGCCGTAAGCATAGGTCCCGCCACTGACCGGATGGGCCGCAGCGAGCTGAGCACTGGACAGACCGTTGAACGTGGCGACAATCGCAGCCAGGATGACCGCGAGCACGACTCCTGGACCCGCTACGCCCGCCGTGATTCCGATGCTCACGAAGATTCCCGTTCCCAGGATCGAGCCCAATCCCATGAGGACGGCGCCCGGAACTCCCACGACCCGTGCGAGGGTGCCGCTAGGAGTGGTCGATGGCCCGTTGATGACGCTCACTCCTGCGGTGGGGGACGTTGCGTCGAATAATCTGGCTTCCCCAAGGAATGGGCGCGATAGGGATCTACGGAGTGTTGGCGCACCATGTCTCGGTGAATAAACGCGAGATCGAGGCCCGGATGGCGTTGGGTGCTCAGCCTGAGGTCGTAGTGGGAGGAGTGGTGCGGTCCAGGCTGACTCTAGCGGGCATGGGGATCTTGTTCGGCAGCGTGGCTGTGGCTGTGTCGACGCGGTACTTGGAGTCACTTCTGTTCGAGGTGTCGTCGCTGGCCCCATGGGCCTTTATGGCTCCGGCTATCGCGCTTGCAGCGGCCGCCGGTTTGGCGGCCTGGATCCCTGCGGCTCGGGCAGGACGGCTGCCGCCCGCAGATGTGTTGAGAAGCGACTGAGTGGGGACGGAATTCACGGGGAATCCAAGGTGGGGGTAGTGGATGAGGTGGACGGCGCTCGTGTTGTTCATGCTGAGCTCTCCCTTAGCACAACCAGAGGTCGGAGCACGTGCGTTCGCCGCCGATCTGGAAGCGGCACGAATGAGCATCGAGGATCTTGGATTCCGCTTCGTCGGGCGCGACGTGCTCGCGGGTGGGACGGCGTTCCAGGACTTGGGGACCGCGCCTGAGTATCGCCGGATTCGGCGTCTGGCTGTGCGCCGGTTCGCCGGAACGGCACAGGGCGGGGAGGTCCCGCTGTGCATCATGCGGGGCACGTTCCGGGAGTGTGATCCTGCGACTGGCTGTATGCCGTTCATCGTAGATGGCCGAGAGATGTCGCAGGCTCAGGTGGCGACCCTCGCACCAGAGCAAATGTCAGCCGTAATCGTACTCATGCGCTGGGAGGCTATGCGTCTCCTCGGGTCTATTGGACAGCGAGGGGCTGTCCTCCTGTGCTACTGATCCGATGGGTCGTCGGCCAGGGCCTGTTATCACACGCGAACGAGTCTATCCTGTTGTGTTGTGTTGTGTTGTGTTGTGTTGTGTTGTGTTGTGAGGAAGTCCTCGGTCGGAGCGGATGTTGGGTAGGAAGACGAAGAAAAGGAGCGTAGACGATGACGAGGCCGCTGACAGCCCGGAAGAGTCTGCAGCGCCTGATAAGAAGCGCCGCCGCCGCGGCAAACAGGAGACGGAGGTCAATGCGCTGACCGAGTGGGTCAAGTCGCTCGTGGTCGCGTTCGTTCTGTTCATCGTGATCCGCACCTTCCTTCTCCAAACCTTCGTCATCACGTCTGGATCCATGGAGGGCACGCTGCTCGTGGGCGACATGCTCGTCGCGAATCGTGCCGCTATCGGTGCTCGGATCCCCGGCACTCAGGCGCACACTCCTGGATACTCGCGACCCAAGCGTGGTGAAGTCTGGGTATTCGATCCACACCATGAGATCGACATGAAGCTGGTGAAACGCCTCATGGGTCTTCCCGGTGACACCCTGGAGATGCGCGGCGCGACTCTGTTTCTGAACGACCAGGCCCTGGATGAACCGTATGTGAACTCGAACACCGGCCAAGACGAGCGGCACCCGGACTTTGAGTGGCAGCGGGAGCACTTGGTGGCGGGTGTCGACCGGGATTCGTATGTGCCCTCGCGACACCATTGGGGGCCCATCGTGATTCCCGACGGGCACTACTTCATGCTGGGCGACAACCGGGACGAGAGCCTGGACTCGCGCTACTGGGGTCTGCTGGAGTCATGGCGCCTCGGGGGGCGCGTGGTGTTCACCTACTTCTCGTACAACGCGGATTCTTACCGACCCTTTCCTGCGTTGCGAGAGATTCGCTGGAACCGAGTGGGCCGCGGTGTCCATTGAGTTGCGACGGCAGGTAGAAACAAAAAAACGGCCCTCCCGTGAGGGAGGACCGCCTTTTGGCTGGCCGAACAAAGCGCGTTAGACCTTGCCGCGACGTTGCCGTCTGCGCTCGCGACGAATCGCCGCTTCGCGCTTCCTCTTCCGCTGAGCACTCGGCTTTTCATAAAACCGGCGCTTACGGAGTTCGGAATAGAGGCCTGACCGCTGCACTTTGCGCTTGAAGCGTCGCAGTGCTCGGTCCAGACTCTCGTTATCCTGGATGACCACTTCCAAGACAATCACCACCTTTAACGTTGGTCGGAAAATAATTAGCTCACAAAGCTAAATCGGCTGCCTGCTTGTGACTAGGGCAGGCGCCCTTCCCGGTGCAGCGTATGCGTGTACAGGCGGTACGCCTCGGAATTCGCCAGGTAGTCCCTGACCCAGGTGTCGAAGTCCGGGAGAGGCAACATTCGCTCGATGTGATCCACCACCATCATCGCGAACTGGACCTTGTCGCTGGCGCGAAAATCTACGCTTTCGCCGGCTAGGATCTGGTCGACCGCCTGTTCGAAGTCAGTCGGGTCCACCAAGCAGATAAAGTGGGAGACCTGGTCCAGGCGATACGATGCGTACATCGACCTCAGCTGGTCCAGTTCATCGCCGCTCGGCACGATCGTCGCGTCAGTGGACCAATCTCCAGCGATCTCCTGGGCGTTCTCTTTGAGAAGCGTCCGAAAGCGACCCCGAAGTTTGCCCTCGTCTCGGCCGCTTCGTGTCCGCGTATGCAGAGCTGAGTCGAGGAGGCCAGCGAGAAGGGGTCGTCCCAAGCCCCGCGCCTTTTCGTGAACTTCGGCTTCGGAGTCTTCGATGAAGATGTCGGCCGTGCGAACCTCGTCCTCGTTCGCTTCTCCGCTCCCAGGGCGGAAGGAGAAGTAGCCGTGTATGAGTCCATCATCTGCCGCGAACGTGACTAGGAAGCACGCCCAGGACTCGCCTTCCCGCTCAATGAAGGCCACGGACCGCCTTCGTTCGCTGACTGGGGAACCACTCCGCATGTCCGGTTGATCTCGGTTAGGAGCCTCGCGAGCGATGTGGTTGCCTTGAGTCTTGGAGGCGTGTTGAATGCGGATTCAGCAGATCGGGCCGGGCTTCCAGTGGAATTGCCCCCGCAAGATGGCCGGCCGACCAAGTCAGAGCAAGGCGTCAGCGCCTTCGTTCACGCTCCGATATATGTTTTCCTTGCCTTTTCCGTAAACATATCATTATCGTTGAGACCCGCCGGATACGGCGCGATGCAAAAAAGTGTTGTAACTACTGGGTGTCGTCCCAGCGAAAACCCTATCTGATCCGGCTTCTAGCCGGGTTTCTTTTCCCAAAAAGTCGTTGGTGAGCCTTTGGGTCGTCGACGATGGACGAGACAGGCATATGGATCCGAATGCACAGACCTACGCCCGGCCCGAAGCGATGGGAGATGTTCCGGGGATCTGTGAGCTCCCGCTTACGCGCGCCGTGGTGCAATACCGGGATGTCCATGAGATGGACAATCCGGGTGGCCGCATCGAGGACATCGGCCTCGCTCTAGTCGTCGAAGGACGGTATGCCGCGTCTTCGGAGGTGATCGACCTGGGGAGCGGAAGCGTGAAGGTGCTCGATCTCAGCACGGAGCTCGTTGTTCTCGATTGGGTCTACGAGCCCACCCTGGATCACATAGCGAGTCTGATCACGGCGACCGCGTCCACGCAGGAGGAAGAGCCGCTGCGGCGATACGCGTTAAAGCTGGGACTACGAATCCTGGAAAGGGTCGGCTTCGGCCCGCTCACGCGCCCGACCTTCCTGCGGATCGGCTTCAGGGACATCTGCCGAGACTTCGATCTCCACGAGGGCACGTCCATCCGCTTCGTTCTGGGGCCGGGGCGCCTTACTCGAGCCTACCTGGACTATGACCTATGCGCGGTGGTCTTCAAGACCGCGATGCGGGACCCGGATCCGCAACTCGAGCACGCCTTGACCGAGGCCTTCCCGACCGCCGATCTGTGCCGGTACGATCCGGACGGGGAAGCAGATTCGATCGAGTATGAGGCTCGTTTCGCGCTTCCGACCTCATTTGCTGAAGCGCGGGTCCGACTTGGCGCCATGAGGAAGGGGTTGTCGACCCTCATGGCCCGATTCGAGCCAGCTCGCTTCGACTCGCTCGCGCCGCTCATCGAGACCCTTGGAGAGCGAGAGACGTTGGGCAGGGTTCAGGTTCAGGAGCCCTCGGCTCAGGCCGTCCGGATCGCTTCGTCGGACGCTGGCGCGCAGGCGATCCACTAACGGTGATCGATTATCAGCCTTCTTCAGATGAATGGGTCGGGCTTC
>Ga0302127_10000979_pt1 | contig 16489 bp, 17 predicted proteins | sample CB4_SCM_MG_FD_204452 | JGI IMG/M metagenome (GOLD analysis project Ga0302127, IMG submission 204452) | Marine microbial communities from Western Arctic Ocean, Canada - CB4_SCM | ecosystem: Environmental > Aquatic > Marine > Oceanic | place: Canada: Western Arctic Ocean | collected 2017-09-24
ATCGCCAGCGAGCTAAAGGGAGGGGAAACTCGATACCTCGGAGGACTGACCATCGAGATTCACCACGGCCCTGGGCACACCCCCGGCTGCCTTGCCATCTACGTCCCCGAGCGTGGTGCGCTTTTCGCAACAGATACGGTCATGGGAATATCTACAACGGTCCTGCGACCTGAAGAAGGCAACCTCCGTGAGTACGCTTCGACTCTGGAACTCTTCCAGAGGCTCGGGCCCAAGACCATTTATTCGGGCCACGGTGATCCCATAACCGACCCTGCCAGGCGCTTGAATCAGCTCGCTCGCCATCGTGAGAAACGCGAGCAAGATTTGCTCTGCGTATTGGGGCAAGGAACGCATTCCGTGCGGGAGATACGAGAAAAAATGTACGAGGGCCTGGCAGAAGTGCGCTGGGAACTCGCAGAGGCGCAACTGCGCACTGGCATAAACAAACTCATTGATGACGGCACGGCACGAGCAGAAGGAGACCGCTACACCGTCAATTCCTAACGCCTCATGGGGATACCTGGTGGACGGGCTTCCTGAACTTTGACCTCGCGCGCACGCCCACTCAGCTATATCCTGAACTTATCACCTTTGGAGTTTTCGCATGACCACTGTACCCCAATCAAAAGTATTTCCCCTATCAACCCAGGTCAACGACTTTGACCACCTGGTCATCGGCGGCTGCGACCTCGTCGACCTAGTCGCCGAGTTCGGCTCACCCCTCTACGTTTACGACGAAGCCACCCTCAAGGCGCAAGCGGAGGCGTTCAAGACCGCCTTTCAGTCACGCCACCCCCAATCAAAAGTGCTTTACGCAAGCAAAGCGTTCATCAACATCGGACTGGCACGGATGCTGTCGGCTCAGGGCCTAGGCTTCGATATTGTTTCCGGTGGGGAACTCGCGATTCTGCGCGCTGCAGGCGTACCGGCAGCCGACGTTTACTTTCACGGCAACAATAAGACCCCGCAGGAATTGCGCGACGCCGTGGACTGGGGTATCGGGCAGGTAGTCGTCGACAGCTTTTATGAGCTAGACCTGCTGAACAAGCTCTCGGGCGAAGCGGGCCGCAAGCAAACGGTGCTGGTGCGCGTCTCCCCTAGCATCGATCCGCATACCCACCTACTCACGACCACTGGCGTGCTCGATTCCAAATTCGGATTCCCCATCGAAACCGGCCAAGCCAGAGAGGCAATAGAGCTGGCGTTGGCGTCTGAACACCTAGACCTGAAGGGTATTCACTTCCACCTGGGGTCGCCTATCTTCGAGCTTGAGCCCTACGAAGAGGCGGTCACGCGCGTGCTGACCTTCGCATCAGAAATGCGAGATATCGGCCTCGACATGCAGGAATTCTCTCCCGGTGGCGGATATGCCATCGCTTATACGCAAGAGGACGAGCCGCCGCCACCTTCGGCCTACGCCGAGGTCATCGTGAAGGCGCTGAAAGCCGGCTGCGCGCAGCACAACATGCCGGAACCCACGCTCATCATCGAGCCTGGGCGCTCAATCACCGGCCCTGCAGGTGTCGCCGTGTATACGGTCGGAGCGATTAAACACATACCTGGAGTCCGCACCTTCGTCTCCGTTGACGGAGGGATGGGCGACAACATCCGTCCTGCCCTCTACGGGTCCACGTACGTCGCTGTCACCGCTGACCGGGCTACGGCTGATGCTGATATCACGGTCACCATTGCTGGCAAATACTGCGAGTCTGGCGACGTTCTCGTTCGCGATGCACAAATCGCCGCCGTCACGACTGGCAGCATCATCGCTATACCTGCATCTGGAGCCTACGCGCCCTCCATGGCCAGCACCTACAACGCCAACGGCCGGCCCGCCATAGTTATAGTCGCTGACGGCAAGGCCACGTTGATTCGTCGCCGCGAGACCTACGCGGACCTCATGGCACAGGACGTTATCTAGCGTGCTACGCCTCGAGGGCCATGAGGCAGCGATACAATCCTTCGAGTCTGCCTTTCGAGATGACCGGCTGCACCATGCCTACCTCATTACGGGCCCTGCTCACGTGGGCAAGCTGCTGCTTGCCACCCAGCTCGCTCAAGCACTCAACTGCGTGCGCCCTGGCGACGAACCCTGTGGCAGGTGCCAAGCATGCACGCGGATAGCAGCGGGAACCCATGCCGATGTTCGCGTTATCCGAGTCAACCCCGAGGCCACCGAAGGCCCCAAGACCGCTATCGGTATCGGTACCGTGCGTGAATTGATTGCGTCTGCCCACCTGCGACCCTACGAAGGCCGTACCCGCGTCTTCATCTTCGACGGGGCAGACATGATGACCAACGATGCCGCCAACGCGTTGCTGAAAGTCCTGGAAGAGCCCCCCCCTGATGTACACCTGTTGCTGCTCGCCGCCAGCGAGGACAGCGTTCTCGACACCATCAGGTCCCGATGTCAGCACGTTGAACTGCACCCGCTGCCCATCCCGCAGGTGATTCAGATTCTCCAGGCAGACCACGGCATGAATGCAGATCGGGCTGATATAGTCGCGAGGCTCTCCCGAGGGTGCCTTGGCTGGGCAATCGAGGCCGCCCGTGATCCTGCATTGCTGGCCGGCGTGCACCAAAGCCTTGAGCGTATCGCGGAAGTCGCCGAAGAAGGACTTGAGAATCGTTTCGGTTACGCTGAGCAACTGGCCCGACGCTTCCAGCGCGACCGCGATGCCGGTCGTGAAGAGCTTTTCCTATGGCTGCGATGGCTCCGGGACGTATTGCTCGTACAGCACCACCAGGTAGGTTCAATCGTTAACGTCAGTTGGCGCGAAACTATTCAGCGCCACGCCGGTGCCTTGACGCCGGCCGATACGGTTCGCTGGTTGCATCTGGTCACGGAGTCTATTGAAGCACTGGAGCGCAATGCCAACCCTCGACTCGCGCTCGATCTAATGATGCTTGAGGCACCAACAATACGCCTCTCCTGAAAGAGTTCACGAGACTCGGCGATGGTTTGTACCGCTTTCGAGTTAGCTGAAATACTCAAGATTAAAGAACCTGAGCCCCTGATTCAAGCAAGAGCCGATGCCCGTATTTTTGGAATCAGAATAAATTTCAATCCCACTCGAACCTCCCTGGAGAAGGGGAAAATCGTCTAACGATATGGAAAAATGAAAATGGCAGGGGGCCTCGCCCGTGCTGTCGTAGGACGCATCATCGAATTCCCGCCCATCGACATCGAACGGCCGCTAGGCGATGGGCAGTCCATCGCCGGGAGTGACCGAACACGCAGCTAAATCCCTGTCCACTACGTGCCATTCTCGGGCTAGAAGGCCTCACAGAGGTCTTCGCCAGCGTCGTGGTCGCCAGCGTACGTGACACCTGCCAGCATCGTGCCAGAAGCGATAACAAGCGTGCCCTTCACATCACCACCATCGTCGTCGCACTTGCCATTACCATTCCCGTCAACGTAGTAAGCCATTGTATAGTCCAGGTCTGCGGTCAACCCCTCAACGGGGAGCGCCGCGAACCCTCCCGTGAGCACGGTAGTGGCCAGCACTCCCAGAACTCCACCAGTAGGATCTTCGAAAATCGCAAAAATTGACGAACCTTCAAAACTGGCCAACCCCGTGAACCCGACAACCACACCACTTGCACCAGCGCCTGCGAGGTCTTTGAGGGATTGAGCCTTCGCAAGTAAATCCTCAAGGCCACCAGCCTGCTGTAACAAATCCGCACCCTGAGTGAAAATGGCTGAAATCTTGCGGCTGTCCTCCAAAAGACTCGTGCGCTGGCCAAGAAGTTCGTTGCCCTTGTTGACCAAATCCTTCACTCTGTCGAATTCGCTGGGCAAGAACGTGTAAACGACCCCCATGTTCTTAGTCAACGGTCCTGCCAACGTGGACTCGTTGACGGCCTTCTGTACCGTGCCCGAAGGGACGATGCCCGCTGCGGAGACAATCGCTGTGGCGGCTATCCCTCCAAGTAGCAAACCTATGGCTGCGCCGGCTAGGCCGTCGACCCATCCGAGCAACAGCACCTTCAGCATGCCCTTCATGATTTTGGCCAATATAATCGAGGCAACCAACGTGCCTGCAAGGATAGCCACGAATGCCACGATTTTCGCCGCGCTCTCATTGTTAATGGGAAGCAAGCTCGCGACCTGCTCCCAAAGCTGGCCGGCCAGCACGAGGCCCGCGATTCCACCCACCAAGGTGAAGAGCAGCTTGATGAAACCATTGCGCCAGCCCATGAAACCGAGACCAATCAGCAATACCAGGATCGCGATATCTATCAGGTTCATACCTATCCCTCTGCCCTTAGGCCTCCTGTTAGGAAAAGAGTTCCTTCGAACATATCGTAACCGCACGTATGTTCAATCGAACAGCGTTGCATTTACCAACGACCCGAAAGACCGTGACGGAGTGCCGCGGAGCGTATGAGGGGACGACTAGATGGCGTAAAGAGGGCTGGCGTCAGTGATGATTCGTCGCTCGGCGTCGAGAGCTACGCGCACGTACTTGGGTAGGTTTACCATGCCCTGATGCGCTACCCCATCGTAGTACTTTAGTGGTGATTGCAGCCGAACCTCCAACCTCTTGTTAATCTGCGTAATCGTCGCCTCGCCAACGGACGGCGAACCAGGCAAGCCCGCAGCGATGAACCCCCACATGGTGCCGAAGCTTGGAATGTAGACTCGGTACGGGGAGGTTTCCCCCAAAACCGTGCGCATCGTATTGTTGATTGCGGAAAACACCTCTGTGACGTCCAGTGGACCGCATGGCCCCGATTGTGTCACGATTATTCCTCCTGGCGCCAAGCGCGACGCGGCCATGGCGTAGAACTCTTCGGTGTAAAGCAGATACGCAGGCCCTCCCTCCAGCGGGTCAGGCACGTCAATGATTAGCACATCGAACGGCTCGGGATTGTCGCGTAGGTAAGCAACCGCATCGGCGAACACTAAGGTCAACCGTGAATCCTCGAATGCCCCTTGGTGATGGTTCGGTAGATGCTCCTTGCACAGAACGACCACCTCCTCGTCGAGGTCTACCATCACGCATTCGATCACTCCCTTGTGGCGTAGAACCTCCCGCGCCGTGGCTCCCTCCCCACCTCCCGCAATGAATACCCGTTTGGGTGCTGCGTGAGCCAACATCACCGGCTGCACTAGCGCTTCGTGGTACACCCACTCATCAACCTCAGACGACTGTACTTTTGCGTCGAGCACAAGCGTCCGCCCGAAGGGCCGTGTCTCTATAATCTGCACCGATTGGTAGGAGGAATGGCCATCGAACACCACTTGAGTAATCTGCGAGCCCTGGATAAGACCCGGCTCCATGTGCTCCATGTGCCAGAAACTCTGGCCTGAGGTTGAGTTTAGCAGCGGTAAATCTGCCATTATGGAAGCTCTACCTAGGCGCCCGAAACGGGGGTTGGAACGTGCAATTGGCCGCGGACTACTTCAGTAATCTCGGAATCCTTCGACTCAACAGCAGCCACGATAAGACGAGCAGCCTCGGTTGTTTCAAAAGCCGCTCCACAAGTAAAAATATCCACTGCAGCGTAGCCGAACTCGGGCCAGGTGTGGATACATAGGTGAGACTCGGCTATAGCCACAACGCCGGTCACGCCTTGGGGCGCGAACTGATGGAAAATCTCGCCAATGATTGTGGCCCCGGTTTCCTTCGCTACATGCAGCATGGTGTGACGCAGGAAGAGGAGGTCATCTAATTTGACTGCGTCACAGTCACGGAGCTCAAGCAGTAGATGTCGACCAAGAGCTTCCAATAAAGCAGTCCCCCGTCCGGTTAGGAAAGTACCCGCCCGGAAATTTCCGGGCATCGAGATAAAGCGAGCACAGGGGGACAGCTTACCAGTCGAGCGTGGAGACGGGCAAGATTGCTCATTGCCCGCTCACCCACACTCACGATAATGTTGACCTGATTCACTCGCGAACGTAGCATCTACGATAGCTTTTATGGACGATTATCTAAGGCAATACGGCTTCATTTTCATGATGACGGGCATCGCAATAGCGGTACCTGTCACTGTGCTGCTGATTTCATTCCTCGGAACCAAAATCAAAGCACGTCCCTTCCGCCCCAACCCTGTCAAGTACGATTCCTACGAGTGCGGGATGGAAACGGTCGGCCGTAACTGGGAGCGATTCAACGTCCGCTATTATCGCTATGCTCTCTTGTTCCTGCTATTCGACGTGGAAGTCGTATTCCTCTTCCCTTGGGCGACTCAAGCAGGTGTACTTGGCTGGGGAGCGTTCTTCGCTGTCCTCTTCTTCATGGCTGTAATGATTCTCGGCTGGGCCTACGAATGGAGGCGCGGCGGAATGGAGTGGGATGAATCGCTCCCTGCTCAAACGCCTGCTGCTGCAGGTGCGGAAGACTCCGCCTTGTTAGCTGCATAGCCCTCTGCCCGTGAGTGGAGCGCTTGAGCACCGAACCTCAATATCGAACGCGCCTAGATGGTAACCCCATAGCGCTCCCTCAACTCACGCTTGAGTACTTTGCCCAACGCATTGCGCGGAAGCAGGCCCACCATGATCACCTGTTCAGGTCGCTTGAAGCGCGCTAAGCGCGCTTGGCACTCAGCCTTTATCGACCCTTCCGTCACGGTCGCACCAGGCTCTGCTACCACGATCGCTACCACGCGTTCGCCCCACTCCTCGTCGGGCAGGCCAATCACCGCGCACTCCGCAACACCGCTGTAGGAGTGAATCACATTCTCTATCTCCTCTGGCGCCACCATCTCACCACCACGCTTGATGAAATCTTTAGCACGGCCCTCCAGGTACACGTATCCATCCTCGTCCATGTATCCCAAATCGCCCGTGTACAACCAGCCATCCTTAATCGCCTCCGCTGTCGCGTCCGCCTGCCCCCAATAGCCTTTCATCAATCGCGGCCCACGAGCAACGATTTCCCCGGTCGTATTTACCCCGGCGTCTTCGCCGTCTTCGTCGACAACCCGCACCTCAACGCCGCCCAGCGGCTTGCCTATGCTGGTCAGGTGCCGGCGGCGCTTCGCCACCAACTCAGAATCTCCTTCGAGAACGTGATCCTCCGGCGGCACCATGGCGATAGTTGACCCCGTCTCCGTTTGCCCGAAAGCGTTTATGAATTGAACACCAGGAAACGCAACGATCGCGCGTTCAATCAGTGTTGATGGCATCGAGGCTCCACCATAGGTAATGACACGAACGCTACTAAGGTCATGGGCTCGGAAATCGGCATGATCTAGCACCTGCTTGAGCATCGTCGGAACTACCAACGCGCGACTGACCCGATGGCCCGCCACTAGCTTCATCCAATCACCAGCCTCAAATTGACGCTGCATCACGATCGAACGCCCACCAAAAACCGAGGCCAGCGCCGCCTGCAAGCCCGCAATATGATGCATCGGCAAGCTCAAAACAGTGCGTTCCTCGACGTCCGGGTCTGGCGGTTCCACGTTGGTCAACATGAATTCCGTGAACGACAAATGGCTCAGCATTACCGCCTTCGGCCTACCTGTTGTGCCTGCGGTGAACAACAACACCGCAGTGCTCTCCGGCTCTCCCTCCGGGAATCGAAATTCACCCTCTGCGCCGGACCTAAGCATGTCGTCGTAAGAGAGCCAACCCTCTGGAGCCGGGCCTTCAGATACCATCAAGATATCGGCTGGCACCAGGTCAGCCCTCAGCTTTTCAATCAGTGGTACATAGCGCGGGCCCACCATCACTACTTTGGGCGCCGTGTGCTCCAAGGGGAATCTCAATTCCTCCGAGCCACCTCTGAAATTCAATGGCACATAGATCGCATCAAGCCGAGCTGCAGCGAAATACAACTCAAGATGCTGAGGAGTGTTAACATCAATCACCGCAACGCGATCACCCGCCTTCACCCCATTCTCTGCCAATGCATTCGCTAACCGATTAGCGCGCGCGGCCAATCCCTCAAACGTGATAACGCGATTCTCAAAGGTGATAGCTATACGCTCAGGCACGATAGCGGACGCGATACTCAGGATGTCATGGGTGTGCAATTCTTTGGTCCTCCGTAGGTAACAGTCGAGCAATGCCAACTAAGCGAGTGTCTTTCCGATCCTGCGTTCCAGTGCTAGCGCCTCTGAAAGCGCGAGATCGAGCCCCTCTGATACCAGTCTCTTGGCGGCATAGAGACTGGCGCTAGGTGCCTTGAGGATGTTGCGCAGGATATCTAACGCTCTGCTCTCAAGCATATCGCGACTTACGACCTCGGACACAAACCCGTACCCCAATGCGTCAGCTGCCGTGAAGCGGTACCCAGTGAGGAGCAGATCGAGTGCCCGCCCTTGACCGAGCAATCGTGGGAGCAATTGCGTCCCGCCCGCAGCCGGAATAAGCCCTAAACCAACCTCTGGCATCCCGAACACCGCGTTGCCGCAGGCGATCCGGACATCGCAAACCGATGCAATCTCGACGCCTGAGCCAAGACAGAACCCTTGGATAGCAGCAACCATCGGCTTATGAATCGACAACCATAGGCCCCACACGTCGCGCTCCCGCCGAACCGCCCGCGCTATTGCTTGTGACGGAGTACTCCCGAACTCGGATAAATCCGCGCCTGCACAGAACGCCCGCCCTCCCGCGCCCTGCACTAGCACCCCCCGGACCTCATCGTCATCGCGCACAGCCGTCAGCACCTCGTAAATCTCGTTCCGCATCTGAATGTTGAACGCATTCAGCGCGCCTGGGCGATCGAGCGTCAGCACAGCCACCCCGTCATCATGCTTTTCGTAGGTAATGGTCGGTTCGGACGCGCTAGCAACCCCACCCCCATTCGCTGGCATAGGTGTAACCATCGTTACCGCCCCTCGAATGCGCGCTTACGCTTCGCCGTGAATGCTACGATCCCCTCGGCGCGGTCTGCGGTGGATTGGAGCAAAATGCTCAAATCCACCTCTAATCGCAGCCCCTGGCCTAGAGTCAAATCCCCTGCTTCAGTCACGGCTTCTTTCGCGTATGCAGACGCAATCGGCGCGCCTGCTGCCGCACGTACCGCCCAAGTGGCCGCCACCTGTGCATCACCGATACCTTGGATGAGCCCTATGCGCAGGGCCTCTTCGGCCCCCACTACCTCGCCCGTAAGTAGCAACCGCATTGCGTGCCCTCGCCCAACCGCCCGCACCAAGCGCTGAGTGCCGCCGTCCCACGGCAACGCACCCTGCTGCACCCCGCGCAAGCCGAACGTCGACGTAGGGCTCGCGAAACGAACGTCGCATGCGAGCGCTAGCTCTAAGCCCATATCTAGGCATTCCCCGTCAATCCATGCGAGTGTGGGGTTGCGCAGAGCCGCTATTACCCTCGCCGCGCCTGCGGCGGGTGCAAGGTCATCAAGTATGGGCTCTATCCCGCAGGCGAAGACCCCGCGCGCCCCGGTCACTATGACCACCCGCACGTCCCGATTATCAGCAACAGATTGAACGGCTGTCGCGAAATCTTCTCGTAACGCAGCATCGAGCAGATTCAAGCCGGCTCCACTGTCGAGCGTGATGCTCGCGACATGGCCTTCAATTATCACCATTGCCCCAGTTGGCCGGATTGACAAAGACATGAGCTTCTCCATAAGGCTTGGCGGTTCAGTCCGCAATCGCATTTCAAATCAACTGAAAAGCGGTGTCAATCAACCATAACACGGACGTCCCGACATAGATCAAACTCCCCTTGACACCTCTGAGTAGGCCTCATAATATGCTTTTGGTTAGCAGTCGACCGTCGAGACTGCTAACCAAAAGCAGGCGCATGATTGCTAGCACTGTCCGGTTTTATGCCAGGCATGCGGAATAGTGCAGCACCGCAAAAGTCGAACGGGAAAGTAGAAGGAGGAGACAACGTGGCGCGAACGCTTCAACCATTGGGTGACCGAGTCGTCATTAAGGCGATTGAGCAGGAATCCCAGACAAAGAGTGGACTGTATGTTCCTGACTCGGCCAAGGAACGCCCCCAAGAGGGCAACGTGATCGCGGTAGGCCCCGGTCGAGTCACCGACGAGGGCAAGCGGATCGAGATGGACATCAAAGCGGGCGACATCGTCGTCTACTCTAAGTTCGCCGGTATCGAATTCAAGGACGACGGCGAAGAGTTGTTGATCTTGACGGAGCGAGACATCCTGGCCAAGATCAGCTAAGTACCGATAACTACTGCGGCTGCCCGGAGAATACTCCGAGGATTCGCAGATCGCTTCAAGGAGGAAGCTTTCAATGGCAAAACAGATTATTTATAGCGACGATGCCCGACAGCGGCTTAAGGTCGGCATGGACAAGCTGGCGAACACCGTTAAGGTGACTCTCGGCCCTAAGGGACGAAACGTCATCCTCGACAAGAAATTCGGCCCCCCGAACGTCTGCTCCGATGGCGTGACTATCGCCAAGGAAATTGAACTCGACGACCACTACGAGAACATGGGTGCGCAGCTCCTCAAGGAAGCCGCCACCAAGACTAATGACGTCGCTGGTGACGGTACAACCACCGCAACGGTTCTGGCGCAGGCCATGATCAGCGAAGGCTTCCGTAATATCACCGCGGGTGCCGACCCTATGGCCATCAAGCGCGGTATCGAATCCGCCGTGGTTGCCGTTCGCGGAAGCATCAAAGAGCAATCCACCGAGGTTGATGGCAAGGAACAGATTGCCCAGGTCGCGTCCCTCTCCGCTCATGACATGGAGATGGGTGGACTGATTGCCGACGTGATGGAAAAGGTTGGTAAGGACGGAGTTATCACGGTCGAAGAAGGCAAGGGCCTTGATTACGAGACCGAGTTCGTTGAAGGAATGCAGATTGACCGTGGTTACATTTCCCCTTACTTCCTGACTGACTCCCAGACCATGGAATCGGTCATTGAAGACCCGTACATTCTAATTACCGACAAGAAGCTCTCTGCAGTGAACGATTTGCTCCCGGCCCTTGAGAAGGTTCTCCAGGTCACCAAGAGCGTGGTCATCGTTGCTGAGGATGTCGACGGCGAGGCACTGGCCACGCTGGTGGTCAACAAGCTTCGTGGCACGCTGACGGTCCTGGCCATCAAGGCCCCTGGTTTCGGTGACCGCCGCAAGGAAATGCTTCAGGACATCGCGATCCTGACGGGCGGAACCGTTATTTCTGAGGAAATTGGCCGTAAGCTCGACACCGTTACCCCTGAGGACTTCGGTCGCGCACGCCGCATCGTCGCAACCAAGGACGACACGACTTTCATCGAGGGCCACGGTACCGAGGAAGAGATCCAAGGCAGGATTTCCCAAATCAAGGCTCGGATTGAAGAGACCACCTCCGACTTCGACCGTGAGAAACTCCAGGAGCGCCTTGCCAAGTTGTCCGGCGGTGTTGCAATCATCAAGGTTGGCGCAGCCACCGAGATCGAACTCAAAGAGAAGAAGGCCCGCGTCGAGGACGCACTCTCCGCTACCCGTGCAGCGGTTGAAGAGGGCATCGTCCCCGGGGGCGGAGTGGTTCTGGTTCGTGCAACCGCAGCCATCGACAAGCTCACGCTTGAGGGGGATGTGGCAACCGGCGCAGCCATCGTGCGTCGTGCGCTCGAAGAGCCCGTTCGAGCCATCGCAGTCAACTCTGGCCAACCTGGTGACGTCATCGTCGCCGGCGCCCGTGAGGCAGAGAACGACTGGGGCTTTGACGCTGATGCTGGCGTCTGGGGTCACATGCTTGAGCGTGGCATCATCGACCCGGCAAAGGTCACACGTGCAGCCGTCGAGAACGCCGCTTCCGTCGCAGCTATGGTGCTGACGACTGAAGCCCTCGTTACTGACATCCCGGAGCCTGCTGGTCAGGGCGGAGCTCCTATGCCGGACATGCACGACTTCTAGGCTAACGCTTAGGTTTCGCGGAAACCGACACTTAGAGGCCCTCGCCACCCGGCGAGGGCCTCTTTTTTTGCTACTAGGCTCCGCTCTGTCCCCACGGCTCCGCCGCGCCTACAATGCGACCCGAGCCGCCAGCCCAGGAGAACGCAGTGAAGACCAGTATCGACCGCATCCTCACGACCCATGCGGGTAGCCTTGTCCGCCCCCCTGAGATTGTCGCCGCGATGCGCGCAAAGGCCAACGGCCAATCACAGCCCGGTAGCGACTTCGCTCCAACACTTAAACGCGCCGTCGGCTCCATCGTCAAGCACCAATCCGACATCGGCATTGACATCCCCAGTGACGGTGAATGCTCCAAAATCAATTTCGCTGGCTACGTGACTGACCGCCTCAGCGGCTTCGAGGAACGGGAAACACCTGCTGGCGAAAGCCCGATTAATAATTTTGGGCGCGACCACGAAGCCTTTGCAGACTTCTACTCTGAGTATGACGCGGCTCCCGTATCTGGTGGTCGCCTGCGTGTCGTCTGTGCGTCACCCATTGAGCAAGTTGGTCAAGTGCTGATCCAACGTGACATTGACAACTTGCGGGAAGCAACCGCCAGCGCTGGTGTCGAAGAAGCCTTCATCTCCTCCGTCGCTCCCGGCACGGTTGAAGGCCAACGTACCAACGACTTCTACTCCACGGAAGAGGAGTACCTGTTCGCAATTGCTGACGCCATGCGCGTTGAATACAAAGCCATCGTGGATGCAGGCTTCGTTTTGCAGATTGACGACCCCCGAATGGTCGCTACCTACGACCTTATGAACCCCGCCCCTAGCATGGCCGACTACCGTAAGTTCGCCCAGATGCGAGTTGAGGCCATCAACTACGCCATTGGTGATATCCCCGCCGACCGAATCCGCTACCACCTGTGCTGGGGTAGTTGGCACGGCCCTCACTCCACCGACCTCCCACTTCGCGACATCGTCGATATTGTGCTTAATGTCAAAGCCGGCGCTCTCTCATTCGAGGCCGCGAACGCGCGCCACGAGCATGAGTGGGAGGTATGGGAAAACGTCAAACTGCCTGACGGCATGGTACTCATACCCGGAGTCGTAGGGCACGCGGCCAACACTGTGGAGCATCCCGAACTCGTTGCTCAGCGCCTGACTACCTTCGCCCGCCTCGTGGGCCGCGAGAAAGTCATTGCAGGAACGGACTGCGGCTTCTCCCAGGGATCACTCAACCCACGTGTCCACGCAAGTATCATGTGGGCCAAGCTTGCAGCGCTCGCGGAAGGCGCGCGAATAGCCTCCGCTCAACTCTGGCGCTAAGCCCACCTTGAATCCTTAGAAATCGAAGCTCTTAGGCTGCAGCACCACCGCTTCTGCCTCCCTCCCTCGCGAGCTCGATTCAACCTCCACGGCACGGACCCCTCCCCCAAGGACATTGTCGTGCCACACGACCGTGACGTAGGCCCGCCGTGCCCATGTGGAGGCTGTTGAACCGTTTCCCACCATTGATGGATAGTGGATTACCCGAGTAGTTTCTGGAACACCGCGTCGGATTCGTAAGGGCCAACAACCGCCAATCGGTAACTAGGATTACTCAAGTAGGCTCGCGAGGCCTCTAATACCTGCTCTGTCGTTACCGCCCGAAACTCCGCAATAATAGTGTCCGGTTCGATTACGTCGCCGCGAAGCAACTCTTGGCCACCTAGCCAGCTCATTACGGCTCGCGTGTCTTCTAGGCGCAAGTCGAGCCTCCCGCACGCGTACTCGACCGACCGTGCGAGTTCTTCCGACGTGACCCCTTCTGCCATCTTAGACATCTCTTCAATAACAGCTTGAATCGTCTCCTCGGCTTTGGAGGTATCGACACCACAGTACACCATCAATGCACCACAATCTCGGTAGTGCATGGAGCTTGAGTTAACCTCGTAGGCGAGCCCACGGCGCTCGCGGATTTCCATGAACAGCCTGCTTGTCATTCCATCGCCCATGACCGCGTTCATCATGTCGAATGCATACCTATCCGGCGCCATCGCAGAGATGCCGTCAATGGCTAGGCAGATGTGTGCCTGGTCAGTCTGGCGCTTGCCGATGCTAATCCGATGATCTCGGGCCGTCGCTTGCACGGGCTCCCAACTCAACGGGGTACCGCCCTGCCAGTCACCCATTTGCTCGGCGACCAGCGCGACAACTTCTTCGTGACTGTAATTCCCCGCTACCGAAACCACAGTATTGTTGGGCACGTATTGCTGGGCGTGGTAATCGATCAACGATTGGCGCGTTAGCGCCCCAACTGACTCACGGCTACCGCCGATATCGCGGCCCAGCGCCTGATTAGGCCAGATGGTCTCGTCGATGAGCAGGTCCGCGTAGGCGTCTGGCTGGTCATACGTCATGGCTAGTTCCTCGATAATCACGCCACGCTCACGTTCTACCTCGTGGTCGGTGAACAGTGGGTGCTGGACCATGTCCGCTAGCACGTCCAACGCGAGCCCGAAATGCGCGCGCCCTACCTTCGCATAGTAGATTGTCGCCTCTCGATCAGTGGACGCGTTCATGATGCCGCCGACCGATTCGATGGCTCCGGCGATTAGTTGCGGCTCAGGGCGCTTCTCTGAACCCTTGAATAGCACGTGCTCTAGGTAGTGGGAAGCACCTGCCAGCGCATCGTCTTCATATCGAGACCCTGCGCCCACGAATATACCAACGGAAACCGATCGGGTGTGGGGCATCGTGCTCGAGAGAATACGCAGCCCATTGGGTAGAATAGTACGGTCGTACACAGAGTCTCCTCTGACGAAAAGTTAGCTATCGATGAACGCACTCTACGAAGTGGTCGCCGGCCATTCTAGGGCAACCTCACGAGCCTCGCCTCCGTGACTCTACGAGCGGGCGCGCACCTTCCGAACACCGCTCAGGATGAGGTAGAACCCCGGTCCCGCGAAGATGACCGCCGACACCACCGCCGTCGCGACTGAAGTCGCGTTGAAATCGGAGGCCAGACCAGCGGCAACCGCGTTCCTGGCTGCATCCATGCTTGCCACGAACATCGCTACCACTGCTGCGACCCACACCAAGCCCGCCACGATGTAACCCCACCACTTCATCGGCTCTCCTCTGTGTGTCGTACGACCGGATCGATAGGAATTCCTGACTGCAAGCCCACTGCGTGCTCAAACAGCGCTGCTGCGGAAAGTAACGCCGCCTCGTTGGCTCGCGGTGCAGTGATTTGCAAACCCACCGGCAATCCACTCGCCGTGAACCCGCACGGCACGGAAATGGAGGGACACGCTGTCAACGTCAGCGCAAATGACATGACCAACCAGCTGACGTAATTGTCGAACTTGATGCCGCCTGCTTCTGTAACGTACGGCTGATTGATGTCAAACGGGGGCACCAAGACCGCAGGGGAAATTAACAAATCGTATTGGTCGAAGAACACCGTCGCCCGGTTGTACAGGGCGCCTCGCGCCAACTCAGCCCTGTTGACGTCCTCGGCGGATAATGCCTGCCCTTTTTCAATATTCCACACGATGTCTTGCTTTAACAAATCGCGGCTCTGCTCTAGAAGCTTGCCGAACTGCGCTGCATATTGAGTAGCCCTCATTGCTTGAAATATCTCCTCTGCATCATGGAGATCTATCGTGGCGCCCTCAATTCTTGTTCCGAAATCAGTGAACTTCTTCACCGCGGCCTCACAAATGGCCCGGACTTCGGGGTCTACGGGTGCTATCCCCAAGTCAGATGTGTAGGCGACACGCTTAGGTGCCACAGGTGAGTCCACCGCATCCACGAACGCTCTCAAGGGCGCCGGGATGCTCAATGGGTCCATCGCTACCTGGCCAGCCTGCGTGTCAAGGAATAGAGCCAAGTCACCCACCGTCCGTGCCATTGGCCCTTCGACCGACAGGCTAGCGAATGGCAAGTCCTTCGGGCCGTGTGGCACTCGCCCTGGTGATGGCCGCATGCCCACGATTGAACAGAAACTCGCGGGGATGCGCAGCGACCCGCCTAGGTCAGAGCCCGTCGCGAGCCAAACCTCTCCCGTCGCTAAGGCAACCGCTGACCCGCCCGAGGATCCACCGCAAGTTTTTGATGTGTCCCAAGGATTTCGAGTTTTTCCGAAAACCGCGTTGAACGTGTTCGCGCCAGCGCCGAACTCCGGCGTGTTCGACTTCGCGATAATTACCCCGCCTTTGGCTTCGATGTTTGTTACCAAGTAATCCGAACGACCGGGGATGTGATTCGCGTAGATCAGCGATCCCTTGGTCGAGCGCACTCCGGCCACGTCTTTGAGGTCCTTGATGGCTACAGGCAAACCATACAGATAGCCTGGGGGCACATCAGATGGCGTACCGTTTTTCATCAATCGCTGCGCATGCTCTCGTGCGCGCTCGAGGGCGAGCGTAGGGAGTGCGTTCACCGCCGGTTCCACCTCTGCGATTCGCACAGCCGCCGCGTCCACCATCTCTAAGGGCGTAACCTCGCCTTTGCGCAACATTGCGACCGCATCCCGCGCAGTGAGCTTAATTAAGTCGTTCATGCGTTCCTTACTTTTTCTCCCGGACTACGACACCCGCTCGCTCTTCGGCTAGCAAAAATGTCACAAGATTGTCTCTATCGGTCCAGCCCCGATCCATAGCCCGAACAATCTCCGCGTCCGCCATCTCCACCATCGCCATCGGAACTTCCATCTCTCG
>Ga0302127_10000981_pt1 | contig 16472 bp, 15 predicted proteins | sample CB4_SCM_MG_FD_204452 | JGI IMG/M metagenome (GOLD analysis project Ga0302127, IMG submission 204452) | Marine microbial communities from Western Arctic Ocean, Canada - CB4_SCM | ecosystem: Environmental > Aquatic > Marine > Oceanic | place: Canada: Western Arctic Ocean | collected 2017-09-24
GAGCCGCAGCCCACCACGGCTCCGCCTCCTCCGCCGACCCCACCACCCGAACCCCCACCACCCACGCCCGAGCCCACTCTCCAACCCACACCGACGCCGGGCAGTGGGAGTAGTTGACACGTCGTTCGCGGCGATGGGCACAACAGCCCGTCTGTTCCTGTTCAACGGTCCCGCGAACCTCGAAAACGACCTCCGAGCTCGACTCACCGAGCTCGAACAGCACTGGAACCGATTCGTCGACAACTCTGAAGTTTCATTGATGAACCGCGCCGACGGACGGGCCGTCAAGGTCACCGCGGACACGATGTTGTTGGTGCAACGCGCGCTCAGCGCATCGCGCCGCACCGGCGGCTGGTTCGACCCGACGCTGCTGCACGAACTCGAGGCCGCAGGCTATGACCGTCCGTTCGCGGATCTCCCTTCGAACGGAATCGGCGACTTGGTCATCACCGTCGCCCGTCATGCCGATGGGGATCAGGTGCAGCTACACGACTGGAACGCGGCGAGCCGCGCTATCACTGTTGACCCTGATGCATCGACGGTGGCGGTACCCAGCGATGTCGGTTTCGACCCCGGCGGGGTCGGTAAGGGACTTGCGGCGGACCTCATCGCCAAACAGGCTCAAGATGCTGGTGTCGCAGCAGTCCTTGTTGATCTCGGTGGCGACATCGTCACCGCTGGCCAGGCACCACCCGGTGGTTGGCGGATCAACCTCGAGGACCCATTCGATCGCTCACGCTCAGCGGCCACGGTCAACGTGCCCTGGGGCGCCGTGGCGACGAGCAGTCGAGCCAACCGACGGTGGAAGACCGACAGGGGCGAGGCGCACCACCTGATCGATCCCTCGACTCGGAGCCCGTCAACTTCCGATGTTGCCGCGTGCACGGTGGTGGGCGGCGAGTGTTGGCTGGCCGAGTCCTACGCCAAGGCGGCCGTCCTCGCCGGGGTCGACGCTGGCCTTGGGCTCCTTGACTCTGGCTCGCTCGAGGGTCTGATCATCGACGCTGACGGCCACCAACACACCACGATGGGTATGGTCGGGTTCTTGTCGTGAACACCGAGAAGCTCACCTGGTATGTCGCCCGATCAGGCGGCATTGTTGCCTGGTGCCTTCTCGCGCTCAGCTTGGCGCTTGGTCTGTTGTTGGCCGGGCGAATGCATGGACGGAAGGTGGGTCCAGCTTGGATTCTCTCCGTTCACCGGTTCTTGGGTGGCGTCAGCGTGCTCTTCACCGCTGTGCACGTGGTCGCCATCATGTTGGACGATTTCGTCGACTTCGGTTTTGTCGAGGCGCTGGTGCCGTGGACCTCGACATGGAAAGCAAGCCCGGTGGCCTGGGGCATTATCGCCATGTACCTGTCCATCGCTATCGAGGCCACGTCGTTTGCCATGAAGCGGCTGCCCCGAAAGCTCTGGCGCGCCGTCCACTGGAGCAGTGCGCCACTCTTCGGTCTTGCAACATTGCACGGTTACCAGTCCGGGACCGACGCTGGTCGGGCTTTCATCATCGCCATCGTGGTCGTGATGGTTGCCCTTGGGTTGCTCACCGTCGCCCGCGTCGTGTTCGCGCGCCGGCGGACCGAACCGAAGCCCGACCCGCGCCAAATGGTTGCCGACGCCAAGGCTCGACGACTGGCACGCGCTGCAGCCGCAGCTGCAGCCAACAAACCGGTTGTCGCAGTGCCCTATGACCAAGAGCCAGTCTTGGTGAGTGCAAACGATGCCGAACCTCCACGCTCCGACCGCCACCCCAACAACACGCCCGCGAATATGGACATCGACCGCGCTGCCGATCGTTCCCCTGACACCCAAGACCCGGTGACGACGTGGGCCAGCCCCGGCGACCCTGCCGAGCCCACCGAGTTGGGCGGCTGGTTCGGCAGGAACAATGCTGAGGTACCCGCACAAGCCTCTGCACACTCGAGCGACGACGTACAACCGCGTGCTATCGATGCGGCGGCCACTCCCGACATCGAGCGTCCACCACCGCCGCAACCACCGGCCCCGCAGGCGCCGGAGCCGTCGATTGCTGTGGCAGCGAGCAGCGATGAGTTGGCGTTCGGCGACCTCACCCGAGCACTGCCGGCCAACGGACCTCCTCTCCAAGGGGCTACACCAACAGCGGCCGGTTCCTCCCCGGTCAAGCCCCAAGCCTCAGAACCTTTGCCGCCCCACGCCCCGCCGTTGCCTCCAGCACCGACCCCGACGACGGCTCTGCCAAGACCACCAGCCAGCCCAGCCGAACGCCCGCCTTCTCGGGTCACAGCCCCCGCTGCTCCAGCGAGCGCCCCGCAGCCGACGCCCAAGCCCGATCCAACGCCCGCCGAGTTCGCAAGCGTGGGCGCAGCGGCAATCCAGCCCGAACCTGCACCCATGCCACCGCCGAGCCCAGCGTGGAGTCTCGCAGCGTCAGACCTCGATGGGGCCGTCGATTGGGTGACAGCCAACCCCGAAGGCAACCCCGACATCAAGCGCCGAGAAGGTCCAGTTCCGGGGGTGTGGAAACGCACGAGGCGAAACCTCTCCGGCTACGTCGACCCGACCGACTCGAACTGAGAACCCGCGACCGGCGGGCCCAGGCGCCCCGCTCGGACCACCGGGTCGAGGCCAGAACTGTCCGGCCCGACGCCATGGCCAAAGAAGAGTCGCTGCGGATTCAGCGGACAACCGCTGCCCACTCGCTGAGACCCGAACCCCGTCACGAGGCCAGCCGGATCGTCGCGCGAAGTGAGATCAGCGCGAAGTGCGTCAGTGCGTCGAGGCCACGGCGCTGGGCTGGCGCGGGTCATCGCCGGGAAGCGGGCGCTCGTCGAGTAATTCGAGTTGATCGCCTTGGAGCGCTCGCAAGCCGTCGTGCCAGTGGCTACGGCACATGAGTTCGTAGGTGACCTCGGCTGGGTCTTGGGGCTCGTCGATGGCCGTGTCTCCGACCACTTTGAGCGCGCCCGCATAGACCTGCACCCCGTTGACGAGGCGCGCGTTGTGGGTAGCCCGCGAGCCACACCAGCACCGAGCTTCGACCTGGAGTTCGCTCCGTTCGTCGGCGAGTTCGAGAAGCCGCGCTGTTCCCGGGAACAGTTCTCCCTGGAAGCTGGTAAGCAATCCAAAGGCGTACACATCGACGCCGAGTTCGTCGACGACTCTGGCGAGTTGATCGATTTGTCGAGGCTCGTAGAACTGAGCCTCGTCGCACACCATCGCGTTGAGGCCATCTGCCGCGTAGGCATCCACCGCGAGCTTGTGCAAGTCGAGTTGCGTATCCACAATCTCGGCTTCGGCGGCCACGCCCAGCCTGCTCGAAACCTTGCCCTCTTCGCGATCCATCTGCGTCGTGAGGATCACCGACAGACCGCGCGACGCCATGTTGTGCCGAATCTGGAGAGCCTGTGTGCTCTTACCCGATCCCATGGTCCCGAAGAAGAACCGAAGCTTTGCCATAAAGAGAAACTACACGCGTGTGACCATTCTCGAAAGCCCTATTCCAGCCATGGGCTTCCTCCTTCGACTGCCCGGCAGCAGTCGTCACGATCGCAACGGCCCGTCACCGAAACATGACTGGCCCTCGGTTCCTTTCGGCAGCATCGCAATAGATCTTGAAGACATACTCGCACATTTTCTCCACCGATCGCGGGACCAACGGGCTATTTCCCCTGGTCAACGGACTACTTCGTCGACGTAAACCCAATCACCGTCCGACCGCACAAATCGGCTCCGTTCAGCGATGGAGCCGGGTCCAGCCGACGTCTCAAAGTGCGCCACAAATTCAACAACTCCCGTGGTGTCGAGGGCACCGCCTCCCTGTGTGTCGACGACTTCGAGTCGCAGCCACGTCTGGTCAGAATCGAAACTGACGCCCGCCGGGCGAGCATCGGGAAGCCAGCTTCGCAACAGGTGACGCTCGTTTCGCGTAGCAAACGCGCTGAACCGAGATCGCATCAGCGCCTCGGCTGTCTGAGCTTGTTGGGAGCCCGCCAAGATCGGGTTGCAGCAGTCACCGAAGGTTTGCTCGGACCCACAGGGACAGGGCCCGGCGGAGGGCAGGTTGGGTCGTCGTTTCGATCTCGCCATAGCTCCCCCAGCGCTTCGCCACACGGCTGGTGCCACTTGGTGCTCGCCGTACCCGCAACGCCCGATCACCGCTAGGCTGGGACCGCCTGCGGGTGTAGTTCAATGGTAGAACATCAGCTTCCCAAGCTGAATACCGGGGTTCGATTCCCCGTACCCGCTCCACCAAGCCGCCGAGTTCGTGGTTTTCGCCACATCAACAGAAGAGCGGTGTCAGATGGCGACCTCGTACTCGGGCTCTGCTGCGGCCCGGGAAACTGCTGGGGGCTGAAGAGCTACGCCGATAGGGCGACCTCGGAGACCGTTCCGCAAGACGACCCAAAGACGCAGCGCCTAGTCCGGCGAGCAATGAGCCGAAATCAGACCGTTCAAAAACGACCGTCCCGCCCATATTCCTCAATGCCATCAGCGGCTTGTGTCGTTGCGCAAGATCAAGTGCTCGGGGCCGAGGCCCTGGATTGACGGACAGGCCAGCAGCGCGAGTGTCGCGTCGATGCCTCTACGGAACAGTTGCAGAATCTCGTGGACGCCTTGCTCGCCGCTAACAGCGAGCGGCCAGACGTATCCGCGGCCGATGAGAACAGCACGAGCCCCAAGTGCGACCGCCTTGACAACGTCACCGCCACGGCGAATGCCGCCGTCGAGGAGCACCTCGATGCGGTCGTCAACGGCCTCAACTATCGCCGGCAGTGCATCGATGGCAGCGGGCCCGCCGTCTAGCGAGTTGCCGCCGTGGTTCGACACAGACACGGCGTCCACACCGAGATCGGCGGCGTGGCGGGCGTCGTCGGGGCTGACGATCCCTTTGACGACGAACGGGCCGTCCCATTGCTCTCGAATCCAGGCGATGTCGTCCCAGGTGGGCGGATACTCCGAGAGCGCGGCCCCACCCTCCGACACCGTCATGACCTCACCGGGCACCACGGTGGGAGCATTCGGGACCTCGAGACGAAGACCACCCTTGAGGAAGTTGTACCCCCACCTGGGGCGGAGCAGAACTTCAGGTGCGAAACGGAGCGCTGTCTTGAGATCAATATGCGACGGCACCTCTGATCGCACACGAGGGCGATCTTTACCGCCGGTCGCAGCCGCCTTGTCCACAGTGACCATCAGGACGCGACATCCCGCCGCTCGGGCTCGATCGATCGCCACCTCGGTCCCGTCGCGTCCACCAATCATGTAGAGCTGGAACCAGACGTCGGACGCGACGTCGGTGATCGCCTCGATGGAGTGGCTGGCGAGGATGCTGACGCCAACCGCGATTCCGGCCGCTTCGGCAGCCCGGGCTACCCCGAGCTCACCATCGGAGTGGGCGATACGAATGAGCCCTGCGGGAGCAGTGATGACCGGCATCGCAAGCTCACGGCCGAGGACAGTAGTAGCGAGCCCCTTTGGGAGATGGTCGTTGGCCACCCTGGGTCGGAACCCAATCTGATCGAACGCCTGCTCATTGGCGCGGACGGTCAGATCAGCCTCGGTGCCACCCTCGATGAACCAGTACACCGAACTCGGCAGCCTGCGGCGCGCCAACTCCCGCGCGTGTTCAACAGAGGCAATCCTGGGTGCCGACCGCCAACGGCTCAACTGGCACCACCCACGACAACCACCCAGATCTTGAAGGGTGGGAACTCGGTAAGTCGGGGATGCACACGTGCAAACCTAGCGAAAACTCGTGCGCAGCCAGGTTCGAGACTCCGACGAAGCAGAACGATGACCGACAAAGGACGCACACCCAACGACCAAGAGATCGCCAAGGTCGCCGATGACTTCGCCAACTGCAAGTTCAATAGCGACGGGTTCGCCACCATCAAGAAGACCCGCCGGAGAGCCAGATCATCCCAAATTCGGGGCTCTAGCCCCCGGTCAGGGGCTTTAGTCTCCGAATTTCGGGTCAGGAGGCGCCGCGGGCCAGGTGACGGGCGGGTCTTCGTCGGCAGGCCAGACCTCGTGGAGGATGCGTGCGGCTGACACAGCGGTGCCCCATCCGGCGTAGAACGCGGCGTGGGTAATGAGGGCTTCGATCTTGGAACGTTCGATTCCGAGGTTTCTCGCCCCGGTGAAATGGAAGCGTTGCTCGGCCTCGCGGCCGAGCGCAATGAGCATGGCGCTCGTTGCCATCTCCCGTTCCTGGATCGACAACTCGGGCTGCTGCCACAGGTCGCCAAAGACAACCTCGGTCGTGTAGCGGGCCAGCGCATCGGGCAGAAATTTCGCTGCCGTGCCCGCCCGCTCGCCGAACAATTGGTTGCGCACCTCTTGGCCCAGCCGGTGCTGCTCGCTCTCGGTCATAACCGATCCTCTCCGATGATGATTGCGCCCTGGAAGTCCACGCTCGACCCCACGACATCATGCACCAGATCACGCCGTCGCCACGGAGGGTCCCCCCTTGACCCCAACGCCCCCGTGGTCGAAGCGCCGAGGTCTTGACCCTGCCACGACTCATCAGGCCCGAATCCACGAAGTCGTGATTGTGTCATGGCGGCAAGGCCTGACTCGCCCGACCACACTCGACTCCCGGTGCCTGACACCAGCCGGCACAAGGGTGCGCTGACCTGTGACACTTCGTGCCTGGCACCAACCGTCACTCGCTTGCCCAGGCCCAAGACTCGCTGCCTGGCACCGGAGCGCGACGGGGCCAGCCATCGCGCGCTGGTGCCAGGCACCGCCGCGCGATAAGGCCAGACTGGAGGCCATCTCCGACCCTCAAGGTTGCGGGCGATCTCCCAGCGGCGCAACCTCGTCGAGGCCCAGAGCGCGGCGTCCAACGGTCCGAACCCGTGGGTCCATGCGACTTGGGACATCGCCGTACCAATCCGGCCAGCCGTTGCGAACGAAGTCGTGGGGGAAACCGAGGTCGATGCGGCTGATGTTGTCCAGTCGTGTCGCGACGCCCTCGGGGATCTCGATGTGGACCGCGCCGAGGTTGTCGCGCAGATGTGTGAGGGATCGAGCGCCGATGATGGGAATGTGCGCCGGCGACCGCTGTCGGAGCCACGCAATGGCAAGCTGCGCCGGGGTGCAGCCGAGCTCGGCTGCCGCCGCCACCAGTTCTTTGGTGATGACCGTTGCGCGATCACCCTTGTACTTGTCGAAGGCGCGTGGGACCGCCCCTGACGCGACCCGCCCCTCGTAGCCCTCAGGCTCGGCTGAGTCGAGGAGTTTGCCGCTCAGCGCGCCGCCCCCCAGCGGTGACCAATCCAGCACGCTCATGCCCAACGCCTCTGCCATGGGGATCAGTTCGCGCTCGGCCTCGCGTTGCGCAAGGTTGTACTCAACCTGGATCGCGGCCGGACGTGTGAAGTGGGCCAACTCGGCGATCGCGTCGGCTCGGGCCACAAGCCACGCGGGGACGTCAGAAAAGCCGATGTGCAGGACCTTGCCGGCGCGGACGGCATCGTCCAGGGCCCGGACGGTCTCTTCGATAGGTGTGAAGCCGTCCCAGACATGCACCCAGTAGAGATCGACGTAATCAGTGCCAAGTCGATCCAGACTCCCCTCGAGGGAACGCGTCATGTTCTTGCGGTGATTGCCACCAGCGTTTGGGTCCGTGCGATCCGACGACACGGTGTATTTGGTGCCGACAACGAACCGATCTCGGCGGCCCTTCAGGAACGACCCGAGCATCCGTTCGCTGGTGCCATTCGTGTAGGCGTCGGCGGTATCGATGAAGTTGCCACCGGCATCGTCGAACGCGCCGAACATGGTCCGGCTGGTGGCTTCATCTGCGCCCCAACCGGACTCGGTGCCGAACGTCATGGCCCCGAGACACAGCTCCGAAACCCGGAGGCCGGTATTGCCTAAAAAGGTCAGTTGCATGCGTGCTCCCAGGCCCGACAGCGTTCGCCATCGACCTTTGACGATGCGAATCAGCCTCCTTAGTATCACGAATGCGTGGTCGCAGGCCCCAGCTCAGACGGATCGCGAGCCCGCCATCCCAGGCGCGCCGGTGCGCCAGATCGTCGAGGACCGACATGACCAGCACACCCACATGGATGGGCCCTGTCCGTCAAACGGCCTTTACCGTCAGCGACATCGACGCAGCGATCAACCGCTGGCTTGACGAGACCGGTACCGGACCGTGGTACGTGTTCGACGTCCATGTGCCCGAGTCGATCTACCGGGGCACCAAGGTCCCGATGAGGTTGCGGGCTGCGCTGGCACAGTCGGGCACCCAACAGACCGAGCTGATCGAACCCGACACGTCAGTCAGTTCGGCGTATAAGGAGTTCATCGATGCCGGCCGCACCGGCGTTCATCACATCGCCTACTGGGTCGACACCGAGGCCGCGCACCGACACCTCGCGGGCCGTGGCAACGAGCTCGTGCAATCCGCCACGACTGGGGACGGGAACCCGTACACCTACTGGTCGAGCACCGTTGGCGTGCCATACCTCGAGTTCATCGATCCTCAGCCGGGCGACCAGGTCAGCGCGTTGTTTGCGAAGGTCGCGGCCGCCGCCGAAGACTAGGACGGGTCCAACCCCATCCGCAGCCGGTAGGGCCGAGCTGGCCTCATCAGCGAGCCGCGCGCGAAGGCAGGTTGTGCAGCCGTCACCACACGAGGCCGATCATGTGTCTTCGAGCACCAAGGACTCGTCGAGAAACATGAACCGGTCTTCTGGCGTCGGCCGGACCCGAAGGGTGAGCTGCGCCGTGCCGTTCAAGAAGTTGATCCCATTCACCACGATGCCCTCGACTCGCAAACCCGCGCGGCATTCCAGGTCTTCGATGAGTTCGCCCCGTCGGCTCGGGTGGAGCAGTTCGATCTTCTCGTAGAGCACGCTCTGTGTTTGAGACTAATGGCTGAGCCACCAACCCCCCCCAGGGCTTCAAGGGTGCCGACAATCACGACGTTCGCAATCACGACTTCGACAACACCCACCGATGTCGCGGCAATGGCATTCAGCGCCGCCAGGGCAATCGCGGCGAACAGGAAACTCATCTCGGTGACTGGGAGCGTTCCGGTCCGAAACCGAAGGATGCCGAACAGCGCAAAGAGCCCAAACCCGACACCAACATCGACTCCGGCGACGACCACAACATGAGTGATGAAGAACACCACGATGTTGACCTCGACGCGCGTCGAATGGCGCGACGCGAGCAGTCGACCCGCTGCCTGCGCTCGAGTCATGGGTCAGGGCTGCTTGACAAACCGGAGGTAGGGCAACCGAGTCTCGAAGCCATCGGGGTACTTCTCAGCCGCAGCCTCATCGGAGACGCTCGGCACAATGATGACGTCGTCGCCTTGCTTCCAGTTGGCCGGCGTGGCCACAGCCTCGTTGGCTGTGAGCTGGCAGGAATCGATGATCCGAAGGATCTCGTGGAAGTTGCGGCCAGTCGTCATTGGATAGGTCAGGGTGACCTTGATCTTCTTATCGGGGCCAATGATGAAGACCGAGCGGGCCGTGGCGTTGTCGCCGGCGGTGCGGCCCTCGGAGGTTTCGCCGGCATCGGCGGGAAGCATGTCGTACAACTTGACGACGTCGAGTTGGGGATCGCCGATCAGGGGGTAGTTCACAGCGTTGCCCGTTGCCGCCTCGATGTCTGATGTCCAACCTTGGTGATCGCTGACGCCATCGACACTGATGCCGATGATCTTGCAGTTGCGCGCCGCAAACTCGTCCTTGAGCCCGGCGACTGCACCTAGCTCGGTGGTGCAGACCGGCGTGAAGTCCTTTGGGTGGGAGAACAACAGCGCCCAGCCATCGCCGATCCAGTCGTGGAAGGAGATCGTTCCCTCGGTTGTTTCCGCCGAGAAGTCGGGGGCTTCGTCGTTAATTCGTAGTGCCATGGGTTTCTGCCTTTGGGCGAGTGGACAGCGAGTGAACAATGGGTGGATCGCCCAGTGCGACGATCCGGGATACGTGAAACGGTCGTTCCTCTGCGGAGATTACGACTGCTGGCTGGACTACGCCGCCGTAATCGTCGGCGGGGAATGCCCCGGACATCCCCGCGGCTGAGGTTTCGATGGCTTTCGCAGCGAGCGAGGCGTACGCTCCGCCGATGCTCCACGAGGTCAGTCAGGCCTGGACCGGCGATGGCGAACTGTCCTACCGGTCGGGCGCGATCTTGGTTGCTGGTGCAGGCGTCGTGTTCAGCTTCACGGCGATCTTGTTTCGCGGCATTGAAACCGCATCCGGCTGGCAGTTCTTGACCGTCCGCGGCGCGTCGGCAGCCGTCGCGATGATTGTTCTGACGCTGGCTCGGAGCCGAACCCGGCCGGTCAGCCTCCGGGGTGTCACCATCACCACATTCGTCGCCTCCGCGCTGCTGACCAGCATGGCCATCTTGTACATTCTGGCCCTGGCCCGAACGAGCACCGCGAACGTCACGTTCCTGATCGCTGCTGGACCGCTGTCCGGCGCGCTGTTCGGACGCGCCTTCCTGGGAGAGCGACTCTCCAAGGTCACCCTCACCGCGATGGGGATCGCGGCGGGTGGCATCGCCGTGATGGCCTTCGATGGCCTTCAAGCCGACGCGAGCACAGGCTTCATCCTGGCGGGATTCATCCCGGCGATCCTGGGGCTCTACAACATGTTGATTCGCTCGGCACCGTTGGTGGACCCGGTGGTCCCCACCTTCTTGGCGACCCTGCTGCTGGCAGTGGTGTGCGGCGTAGTCTCCCTGGCCAGCGGTGGCCTGGCAATGTCGCTACGCGACGTGACCCTAGGGGCGATCGCCGGCTTCGTGTTGATTGGTTTCGGGCTACCGCTGTTCAATCTCGGCCACCGGTCCGTCCCTACAGCGCAGATCTCGCTGCTGGCCATGACGGAGGTCGTCCTCTCACCGGTTTGGGTCTGGATCTGGCCAGGCGAGACCCCCAGCGGGGCCACGCTGGTTGGTGGAACGATCGTCATCGCCGCGGTGATCTGGCAGGTTACTGGGTCCACGTTCGACGAAACTCGCTCGCCTAACAATCCAGTGGCGACCTGATCCCAACGACCCAAACGAATCATGGGAGCAGGCAGCGGTGTCGATGGGCAGAAAGCGGGACCCCGATCCTGCCCTCCAGCCGAAGGAACAGACCGTTGTTGCAGCGCACCATTGTTCAAATCGCCCGCATGCGGTTGGCCGACATCATCGAAGGCGACATCGTCAACGGACAACCCGACAACGAGCAGGGCTGGTTCGAGGTATGCGAAGTCCGAGACCTCCCAAGCGGCGAGCGAGTTGCGACGGGCGCAGCGTCGACGCAAAGCGTCAAGGGGGCGACGTGGGATCTGTTGGGCGTCCAAATCGTCAAGTCCATCGAAGTCGCCGACCGCACGACGTTCGCCACCGTGACCGGCTAGCCGCAGATCAACCCGCGAACTCGTCGAGCATCGTGCGATGCTCGGGAGCTGCCACCAAGATGAGGCGAGCTCGGCGTACCGCATCGGTAGCGCCACGCAAGTCGGCGACACCGTGCTCGGTGACGACGAAGTCCACATCGGTCCGTGGCGTCGACACTACGTCGACCACTGGGACGATGGTGGAGTGGCCCTTTCTCGTAGCCGATCGCAACGCGATGATGGAAGAGCCGCCGGCTGACTGGGAGGCGCCGAGGCAGAAATCAGCGTGACCGCCCATGCCCGACACAACCCGACTGCCGACGCGTTCGATGTTGATGGATCCGTCGAGCCCGACCTGGAGCGCGGCGTTGAGTGCCACGAAGCGGTCACGTGCGGCGATCTCGGCCGCGTTGTGGGTGACCTCAGCCGGCAACAAATTCAGCCGCCCAAGCGCTGCCAACGCGACTAAAGGCTCGCCACCCCAGACATAGCCGGTGGTGACGTCTCCCGTAAGCAACCCACGCGGCTCGAGCTCACCAATGGCATCGGTGATGACACCAGACCAGACCTGGACCGGCTTCGTGAGCTCGAGGAGGATCGCCTCGGCGATGCCTCCGGGACCGATCTGGATGGTCGCGTCATCGGGCAAGAGTGGCACCACATTTGCCGCGACGGCCATGTCGATGTCATCGAGATCACGGGGCGGGGCTGGCGGCAGACCAGGGTTCGCGCATGGGACCGTCGCCACAATGTTCCCTGGGATCATGGGTCCGCCAAGGTCTGGGGCTTCGGTGTCCACCTCGACCACGACCGAGTTGGCGAGCATCGCAGCAGCAGGCCCCCACCCGACGGTGCCCTTGAACGCGTACCCGTCGCCGCGGGGCACGCCCGCGATCACTACCGCTTCGGGGCGGCGCACATCGCGGAAATAGGCCGGGATCGACGAAAGCCGAATTGGCATGTAAGCGTATCGGCCATCCTTAACGCCACGACCGACCGCGAAGTTCGCCATCGTTGCGATGCCTCGCTCGGTGTCGATCCACCAATGGCTGGCATTGGTCCACCCCAACAAGATCTCGTAGTCGTCGATGCCCAGCATCTGAGCGACATCAGCCGGGGCCACCCCGGGACAATCCGCGCCGTCGTTGTACGCAATGAGCAACATGTCCGAGAGGCTACGCCGATGCGGCCCGGGGCCGAGTCTCTACAATCTGACCATGGCGCTTTCCCTTGACCCGAACCCCTCATTCTCCGGCCGTCGCGGACCCGTGCTCATCGTCGTGTGCGACGGGGTTGGCATTGCCCCCCAAGGGCCGAGCAACGCCGTCACCGAGGCCGCGACGCCCACACTCGATGCCCTCACATCGTCGCCGTTGGCATGCGAACTCGCGGCCCATGGCCTGGCAGTTGGGCTGCCCTCCGACGACGACATGGGCAACAGCGAAGTTGGCCACAACGCGATCGGAGCCGGCCGAATCTTCGACCAGGGGGCCAAGCTCGTGAATCGCGCGATCGCCTCAGGCGCGCTGTTCGAGAACCCACACTGGAAAACGGCAATCGAACGAGGCCGGACCAACACCTTGCACCTGCTCGGCTTGCACTCAGACGGCAACGTGCACTCCCACACCGATCAGCTGTATCGCCTGATGGAACAGGCCGTTGAAGAAGGCGTGAAAGAGATGTGTCTGCACATCCTGGTCGACGGCCGAGACGTCGCACCACGGTCGGCGCTCGACTACATCAGCCAAACCGAACAGGTCATCCAGAAGCTCAACGAACTCCACGGGGCCAACGTTCGCATCGCCTCCGGCGGCGGCCGCATGAAGCTGACGTTGGATCGCTACGGCGCCGACTGGCCCATGGTCGAGCGTGGCTACAACTGCCACACCCATGGGATCGGCCGGCCTTTCGCGTCGGCCGCCGAGGCGGTCGAGACTATGTACGGCGAGTCCGACTCCAGCGATCAGCACCTGGATGCGTTCGTGATGGTCGACGACAACGGCACCCCTCTGGGCACGATGTCCAACGGTGACGCAGTGATCTTCTACAACTTCCGCGGCGATCGTTCGATCGAGATCTCACGGGCGTACGAGGACCCGGACTTCGCCGACTTCGACCGGGGCAACCACCCAGGCGTCTTCTACGCGGGCATGTTGCAGTACGACGGCGACGCGCTCATCCCGAAGAACTACCTGGTCGACCCCCCATCGATCGAACGAACCATGGGCGAATACCTGTGCGCCGAAGGCACCCACAGCTTCGCCGTGTCGGAGACCCAGAAGTTCGGCCACGTGACCTACTTCTGGAACGGCAACCGCAGTGGGTACATTGACGAGTCACTCGAGACCTACGTCGAGATCCCCTCGGACAACATCGAGTTCAACGAAGCACCGGCAATGAAGGCCGCCGAGATCACCGACGCGACTATCGAGCTTCTGCGCACCGGCCGATACCACTCCGGCCGCATCAACCTGCCCAACGGTGACATGGTGGGCCATACGGGCGACCTACCCGCGGCGATCCGTGCCATGGAAGTGGTCGACCAATCCATGGCCCGTCTCGTCGAAGTGATCGACGAACTCGATGGCGTCTTGATCTACACCGCCGATCACGGCAACGCCGACATCATGTACACCGAGACCGCCGATGGTGTTCGGACGCCAAAAACGTCGCATACGTTGATGAAGGTGCCGTTCGTCATCCACGACGCCACCTACGCCGGCGAATACACGCTGGACCCACCCGACGGTGCCGGCCTCAGCAACGTCGCGGCCACCGTCATGAATCTCATGGGATTCACTGCCCCCGACGGCTACCAGCCAAGCCTGCTGACCTTCGCTGACAACTCACCGTAAGCAACTCCGGCCAGACAAGCCCGGGTGCGCGCGACAACCGAGCCTGAACCGCCACCGGATCTAGTCGTCATCGATGAGCCACTCGCTCGCGTTGATCGAGTTGCCATGAAGCAGGCAGCCTCACAGGACTCAACCGGGGGTCGGGCAAGCCTTTGGTTAAGGCCGTGAGCCGAGCGCATGGCCGTAGCTCGCGATCAGCCCAAGCACTGCGTCGATGTCTGCTCGGGTCACGGCGGGGTTCATGACGATGATCCGAAAGGCGTTGATGCCATGCACGGGTTGGTAGCCGACCAAGGCGGTGCCTTCGCGCTGCATCCGGGCCTTGATTGCCGGCGCCAGCGCATGCAGGCGCTCATGAGCCGGGACCGCCAGCCCCGCCAGGTCAAGCGGACGAAGGTCTGGCGGTACCCAGACGAAACACACGTTGGTGAAATCGCCTGGAGTGACCATCACGAACTCGCCATCGCCGGCCACGATTCGCTCGCGCGCGTGGTTGGCCATCTCGACTGCGTGATCGATTCGTGCTGCGAAGCCCGCATCTCCCGCGGACTTCCAGGCGAGCCACAACTTCAACACATCCACACGGCGGCCACACATGATGGTGCGATCCCCCGCATCGAGCTCACCATGCTCCTTGTCGGCCTGAAAGATGTAGTCGGCGCCCGTCGCGAAACACATCTCGAGCTCTGACGCCTCGCGCACCACGAGCGCACTGCACTGCTGGGTCATGCCCATCATTTTGTGAAAGTTCCACGACATCGAGTCCGACCGTTCCGCTCCCGCGAGACGATGTCGCTCGCTGGGTGAGAACAGAGCCGATCCGCCGTAGCAACCATCGACGTGAAGCCACAGCTGTTCTGCGTCACAGATGTCGGCGATCGCATCGATGGGATCGAACGCTGCGGTGACGGTTGTTCCGGCCGTCGCAACGACGGCCAGCGGACTGACCCCCGCAGCTCGTGAAGTCCCGATGGCTGCGGCGAGCGAGCCCGCAATCATCGCTCCTGCTGCATCCGTCGCGACTTCGATCACAGTATCGGTCCCGAGCCCCAGGATCGCCGCGTTCTTGGCGGTCGAGTAGTGCGCTGTCGCGGATACGAAGACCGCGAACTGTTGTCCGCTCATCCCCCGGGAACTGATCTGGGGATCAAACCGGTCGCGGGCCAATTGCAACGCCATGAGACCGGCCAAAGACCCACCTGCACAGAACAGGCCGGGGGCGGCGCTGCCGTCGGCTGCCGGATACCCAATCAGCTCGGCCAGCCGCTGTAGCACCGCACGTTCGATCATCGTGAATACAGGTGCAACCTCGAACGTGGCATTGGTGGTGTTGAGCGCGGCACCCAACCAATCCCCCACGACCGCTACCGGATCTGCGCCTGCATAGTTCTGGTTCATGAACCGGGGATGGGTTGTGTGGACCGAGTAGTCGATGACGCGTTCGGCTGCGGCCATCACGTCGGCATCGCTGTGCGCTTCACCCAAAAGCTCGAGCCCTACCGAGGCCGAGAACACCTTGGCGAGTTCGTCCGGCGCGGCCAACCGCACGACCGGGTCATCACCAGCGGGCGGGTTGGACACATGGTGAAGCGCACGAGCTGCAATGCGCTCGTGTAGTGGCAGATCAGCCACCGCTTCGACCTTGGAGGACCACCTGTCCCGAACTCTCGGCGCCGCCGCCTTCTTGTTGCAGGGTCACCGTGATGATCGGATACGTCGCGGCATCCACGCCGGCCCACAGCTCGATCTCGTCATCGCCATGATTGTGGAACGTCCCGATGGTCACCGCGCTGCCCCCATCGTTGCGGACCCAAGCCTGGTAGTAGGTCCCGGCTGCAGCAGGTGCCAGACCTTCCACGTCGAGGACCACCCGGAGCCCCGATGGCTGTTCTTCAACCGTGGCAGTGGCCGTGGCGCCAACAGCGAGGTCCGTCCCACTCAAGGTCACGTTGTCGAGGTCGTCGTCGATGGTGGCCAGTAGGCCAATGCCGACACCAGCGATGAGAAACAGCACAGCGACCGCAGCAATGGGGCGAAGGTGGCGCCGATCCTCGCGGCCCGGTGCCATGGGTGCGCGCGGGTGGGCCTGCACCTCGGTGGTGATTTCGGTGACGATTTGCGCCTCGATCTCGGTGTCGGCCTCTGCCCAGACTGCACCCGAAGCCAGCAGCGACGCGAGCGCGTCGAACTGCTCGATAGGCGGGTCGGGACGATCGTCGTGGCCATTCATGGTGTTCCACCTGTCTGTACGTCAGATGGCGGTTTTTGGTTCTCGTCGGGC
>Ga0302127_10000983_pt1 | contig 16434 bp, 14 predicted proteins | sample CB4_SCM_MG_FD_204452 | JGI IMG/M metagenome (GOLD analysis project Ga0302127, IMG submission 204452) | Marine microbial communities from Western Arctic Ocean, Canada - CB4_SCM | ecosystem: Environmental > Aquatic > Marine > Oceanic | place: Canada: Western Arctic Ocean | collected 2017-09-24
CGCTTTTTCAGCCCCGCTTAAAATAGGTTTTGACAGTGGGATCACCGTCCCAATTGTACAATTTTCGAGAAGAAAGTGGTGGTTGATTGAAGAGAATACTTCTCAATTCTATTCTTTTTCCTCGTTAATTTACGATGTGATTTATACCGTTAAAGAGGTAATCGTTTACTGCCACTTCCTTATGACAGATAGGAATAAATTTTAGTATTTAGTGGATCTCAAATTTTCACAGTTTCAATCATCAAAAAATTTTACCATGCGTAAAAAATTGTTAGCGGGGGTAAGAAGAAACAGTATTATGCTTCTTCTTCACTTATGTCGATGTCTCCGCTACCTTGGAAAGTGCGAACCTGTTGTGAAGGTGAACAGGTTGTAAAGAGTCTTTAATCGGAGGCAAAAGTTGCGTATGAATCGTCCAACGACCGGAGATATCCTCGCGGGTATTTCTGTCGCTCTTCTTGCCTTGCCGCAAGGACTTGCCTATGCCGAATTAGCTGGCCTTCCAGCACAACACGGTTTGTATGCTGCCGCATTACCATCTCTACTCGCAGCCCTATTTGCATCTTCTTCATATTTGCAAACGGGACCCGTCGCCCTAACAGCTCTTTTGACGTTCGGTGCCCTCCAGGGGATGGCTGAACCTCAGTCATTGGAGTACATAGAACTTGCTGCGCTACTAGCTCTCTTCGTCGGAGTGATCAGGGTAAGTCTCGGGGTCTTACGTTTCGGTAGAATCGCCAACCTACTAACGGATCCCTTGATCTTAGGATTTACTTCTGGAGCAGCAATCCTGATCATTCTTTCGCAACTTCCCAAAACCCTTGGGGTTAATTCGTCAAACCGTGGAGTTATCAAGAATAGTTTTGACGCTCTCGTTCACCCTGATCAGTGGTATGGGCCTGCAATTCTTTTTTCGATAGGAACGATTATCATGATTTTTGGAGGCAGGCGAGTCCACAAACTCTTCCCCGGCGTTCTACTCGCAGTAGCTTTAGGCATAGTTATCAGTGGCGCTACTGACTATTCGGGGTCAGTTGTGGGAGAACTGGAAGGGGGATTTCTATCACTAAATTTTGATTTTGCGTGGAGTTCGATCTCGAAGCTGATTCTTCCAGCATTAGTTATCGCAATAGTCGGTTTTGCAGAGCCTGCGGCTATAGCGCGAACATTTGCATCTGAGGAAAAAACCCGCTGGGATCCGAATAAAGAAATGGTCAGTCAAGGTGTCGCAAATTTGGCGGCTGCGATTTCACAGGCATTTCCTGTAGGTGGATCATTTGGAAGGAGTGCCTTGAACCGTTTTGCTGGAGCTACAACTCCATGGGCTGGAGCGATAACCGGTGCATTTGTCCTTCTTGCTTTACCATTCACACCACTTTTGGAGAATTTACCAAGTTCAATTCTTGGTGCAACGGTAATAGGAGCAGTAATTCGGCTGATTAAACCAAAAGAACTATACAACCTTTGTACGAAAAGCCTTCCGGAAACATGTGTAGCCGTAGGAACCCTTGTTGCAACGATGGCAACGTCACCACGGATTGAAAGAGGAATTCTATTCGGCCTATTCCTCGCTTTTCTGAATTACACCTTCCAGAAAAATAAGGAACAGAAATAGCTGCCTTCGTAAATATATTGGGCCAGTGGTTTCCCACTGGCCCAATACTTCTGTGGTCGGGACCGGCGTCGATCCGGTGACCTACCGCTTTTCAGGCGGCCGCTCTGCCAACTGAGCTACCCGACCCCACACAAAATTCCCCCTTCAAGAAGAAGGAATTGTGTGGCGGTCCCGACGGGATTTGAACCCGCGACCTCCGCCTTGACAGGGCGGCGTGCACTCCAAACTGCACCACGGGACCTAATTCACAGTATCTAGGATACTGCTCGCTCCCTTTTACGGTAGCGAACGGTTCAAATGAACCGACAGGTCACTCTACGCTATTGTGTGACATACACCAATCAGTGTTGGTATTTGCTTTATTTTTTTTGTACCCCGTACGGGATTTGAACCCGTGTTACCGGCGTGAAAGGCCGGCGTCCTAGGCCGCTGGACGAACGGGGCAGGGTTACCCACAGGGGGTCAGGTCACGATAGCAGGACAAATGGCCATCTCGCATGAATAAGTGGGTAAGAATATTTTTTATTTGAATTTCAGATCTTAAGCGCTTCCACGATGAGTGCGAGGACTTCACCAAGTATTTGATATATCACCCAGAGATCGTGATCAGGATGACTCTCAGCAATGTCATAGAAGTCATCTTCGTGGCGAATATCTAACCGTGTTCCCAGACCTATTCGAACAATGTTTATTCCTTGCATCAAATGGATTAGATCTGTCTCGTGAAACTCTTCGACTTCGCTTCGGTTCTCCAAGATTTCTAAAGCGGAAAGGTGAGACTGGAGAAGTTCTTTCTGAACTAAAGAATTAAATTCTCTATTTGCTGTCATATCATCCGGATAGGCAATCGGGAATAGTCGCTGAACCAAAGGATCATTCTTTTTGGTAATTGATTCTCTTAGTTCATATGCGAGGCTAGAAAATAATTGGCGCTGCCAGGGGGTTGTTTCTACTCGAAACTTATTTTCCTCGAGTTGAGTAATAATCATTTCTGCCATCAATCCTGTTGCAATGTGGCCCACAAGCCATGTTGATGTAGGCGAAGGACATCTAGTTCTGCTTTCTCACGCGTGCCTTTTGAGACTGCAGCGCGGCCTTTATTGTGAACATCGAGCATTAACGCATTTGCCTTTTCTTTTGTGTATCCGAACAGTTTTTGAAAAGTGAAGGAAACATAGCTCATCAAATTAATCGGGTCATTCCATACTATTACGACCCATGGTCGTTGGATGTCAGTTAGCTGGTCACTATCTAGGTCAGGTGCGATCGTAGAAGCTTGGAGGGAGGATTTAGTTAGAGTTATCACTTTTTCTATCAATTGCCTCTACTTCTGTGTCAACATAGAGAAAGGGATTTTTGATCCCGAGGAAAGCTTAATCTCAGTGGTTCTTTAATGGTAGGGAATATGCTATTAGTGGGGTGACATATCGTGGGTATCGGAACTTTGATAATTCTAATTGTGGCAGGCCTATTGTTATTTGTCGGAACCCATGACCTATTTCAGAAACGCCATGCCATTCTCCGAAATTTTCCTATCATAGGGCATCTTCGGTATCTTTTGGAGAAAATAGGTCCAGAACTCCGGCAATATATTGTTGCTGATAATGATGAAGAACGGCCGTTTAATAGAGATCAACGAAGATGGGTCTACGCTACTGCAAAGAAAGAGAATCCTTACTTTGGGTTCGGCACGGATAATGACGTTGATCTTCCTGGGAAAGTTGTTATCAAGCACTCGACCTTCCCGACACAGAATAATTCGACCGAACCCTACCTACCTTCTGCAAAAGTATTGGGGGCATGGGGGAATAGACAGAAGGCATTTCGGCCGAACTCAATTGTTAATATCTCTGGAATGAGTTTCGGCTCTCTTTCGGGGAGGGCAATTGAAGCGTTGAACAAGGGGTCAATCCTTGCAAGCTGTTTACATAACACCGGAGAAGGTGGAATATCGACTCATCACCGACATGGGGGTGAACTTGTTTACCAAATAGGGACTGGACTTTTCGGAAGTCGTGATTCGGAAGGAAACTTTTCTATGAGTGCATTGCACGCAACGATTAAAGAATCTCCGGTGAAAGCTATAGAGATCAAATTGAGTCAAGGAGCAAAACCTGGTATCGGGGGAGTGCTCCCAGCGAAAAAAGTGACAGCGGAGATTGCTAACGCTAGAGGGGTTCCCAAAGGAGTCATGGTTAAAAGCCCCCCGAAACATTCCAGTTTCAGTGATGTGGAGGGCCTTATCGATTTCGTTGAAATGATTGCTACAGAGACCGGTTTGCCGGTAGGTATTAAAGCCGCTATTGGGCAAATAGATTTCTGGGTAGATCTAGCGAATCAAATGTATGAGACTCGTCGAGGGCCGGATTTCATAACTATTGATGGAGCAGAAGGAGGTACCGGAGCCGCCCCGTTAGTCTTTTCCGATAGTGTCGCATATCCGTTCCGGATTGGTTTTGCTAAGGTATACGATATTTTTTACAGGCAGGGGCTCCATCGTGAAATTACCTTTATTGGAGCAGGTAAACTTGGGTATCCTGATACAGCTCTTGCGGCATTCGCGCTTGGTTGCGACATGGTCAATGTCGGGCGTGAAGCGATGATGGCCATTGGCTGCATTCAGGCGCAACGATGCCATACGGGGCAATGTCCTACAGGGGTTGCAACTCAATCTCCCTGGTTGGCACGTGGACTGAACCCTAATGACAAAAGCGTTCGCGCAGCTAACTATGTTATGGGTTTACGGCAAGAAATCCAGCGACTATGCGAAGCGGTAGGTGTTGGCCATCCGTCTCTGATTCCAGAATCAGCAGTGGAAATTATTGACAGTATAGGTTCGACTGTGCCGATCCTTAAACACTATGGTCTCTCATCATCTCAGAAGCGGCTTGAAGAAAATGATATAAATTTTCTCAATGCACTTTAGGCAGTTGCTTTCCCTGTTGTCGTTTCTGTCGGAAGCCGGACAGCGAGATGTAGCCTGAGGGTCATTATCCAGATTGTTACAGCTCCAACGATATGGAAACCAACTAGAAGTGCTGGAACATTCGTGAAGTATTGGGTGTATCCGACGGCTCCTTGAAGGACAGTAACAGTCAAAAGATTTTGGGCATAGGGCAAGATGAATCTATTTTTATTTGACCGTCGGATTCGCAAAAGAAGATAGGTCAAGACGACCAGAAAAATGATCACTGCTATGGCATGAACTCGGGCGACATTAGGGACATCAAATGGAAGACGTTTGACTTCCAGTTCTTGGATCCCAAATGAGATGGGATCACCCTCGAGATTTTGAAAGATATCTTTTGTCTGTTCAGTTTCGGCGCCGCTATGTGGGCCACTTCCTGTGACTAGTGTTCCCGTAACCAACACAACTGAAGCAAGGATTACAAGTAGGGAAATAAGTGAACGTAAAGTAGAACGTTTTGGAATGGGGTACTTTGCGCTGGGGAACTTGGCACGGTGATTGAGTTCGACAGCGTTCCAAACAAGAACCATGGAAATGAGAAAATGAGCAATCACTAAACTTGGTGGTAGATGTTCACGTACAACCAAAGCACCTACGAGGATTTGAAGAATGACTCCGCCGACTAGCCCTAGTGACCACCAAGTAAGATCTTTTCGTCGAGGTTCACGAAAGAGAGAGCCTAGTACTGCGATTATGACTGCAAGAGATACAACTCCAGTGATTACACGATTGACAAATTCAACCATCGCATGGACGTCACTTATTTCTGCAACAAGCTGGTCTTCTTCACAAGTCGGCCAGTCGGAACACCCGAGGCCTGAACCGGTCAGTCGAACAGCAGCACCTGTCACAATGATCAGCGAAAGAAACAGGACTGCAGATCCGGTTATTCGCTGGTAACGATCAGGGGTGATACGAAATTTCCCAGACATACACTACAGTCCACCACAGAGTTCGATCTACGACACCTCACCAAGCAATTATTTAGGAACTATAGATTTTTCATTTTCATCTTTAAAGTGAACTTCTACCTAGTTTGGTGGTATGGCTTCTTTCGCTCTAGCCTCGGACTCGTGGCTGTAACTTCAATTCAAATGAGTTCTCTGAAAGAAAAACTTAATGGTTTCATAGCTTTGATGAAACTTCGGGTTGTTGAGTTACTCTTAGTCACTACCGTACCGACGATGATCGTTGCCGAAAAAGGATTTCCTTCTATTTCACTCATTCTCGCAACACTATTTGGAGGAACACTTGCGGCTGGCGGCTCAAATGCGATCAATATGTACATCGACCGAGATATTGATCACATAATGGAACGGACGAAAAATAGACCACTTGTTACTGGGGTTCTTCGTCCAACTGAAGCTCTTGTCTTCGCAATAACAATAGAAATCCTCGCCTTTCTCTGGCTCTGGCTGACAGTTAATTTCCTCAGCGCAGCCCTCGCAGTCGGAGCATGCCTGTTCTACGTGTTTATTTACAGTCTCTGGCTGAAACGAACCTCTAGCAGCAATATTGTTATTGGTGGAGCCGCTGGGGCTGCTCCCGTGCTGATTGGCTGGTCATCAGTGACGAATTCTTTGGATTGGCCTCCTGTAGTCCTTTTTGCCCTGATCTTTCTTTGGACTCCACCACATTTTTGGGCGCTCGCGATTCGCTATAAAGAGGACTACTCCTCGGCAAGAATTCCGATGCTTCCGGTCGTTGCTGGAACCCAATTTACAGGGTCGAAAATGGTTCTGTATTCATTGGAAGTCTGGGCAACTTCTCTAATTTTTGCCCCCGTGGCAGGGATGGGAGCAATCTATTTCTGTGGTGCTCTTACTCTTGGAGCTTTCTTTGTTTTTCTTTCGCTACAGGTCCGGCGCCATCAAAATGAACGCGCCGCTATGCGCCTTTTCGGTTACTCCATTACATATTTGACTCTCTTATTCTTACTGATCGCTGTAGATGAATTGGTTCGGAGCGGGTTCTGATCCTTTGGCCAGAGTTGATGGAAAATAATGATCGACTGAATTTATCTGCAGAGTTCGGCTAGTGCATCTTCTGATGTGTACGATCGATGTTAAATCCATCCTTTTTTGGATCGGATTGCCTAGCATGTAATGTGCTGACTTTGGACTTTCTCCCCTTGTCAGTATTGACAATGGAAAAAAATAACTGTGACTGAAAATCAAATGGAAACTGAATCGAACACAGCTGAATTAGCATCTAGCCCACTTGAAATTGGCGGCCTTGCTGGCGTCTTTGGAACAAGCGACCACAAAAATCTTGGTCGACTGTATATTTATTTTGGTTTGACGGGGGGAATACTTGCATTCGTCTTAAACATGCTTGTTAGGTTCGAACGGCTGGATATTAGCACCATCGGAGTTTTCGACTTCGGGTCATCAAACCAGTTTTTCCAAACATGGAGTCTATCCCGAACATCACTACTGTTTTTTTGTGTTCTACCTCTACTCGTTGGGCTCGCAACATACCTTGTCCCGTTGCAACTAGGAGCGCCTTCTCTTTCGTTTCCCCGTGCCGCCTCTTTGGCTTTTTGGGCATGGCTTATCGGGATCCTTATTCACGTAGTAACAGTTTTCGCCGATGGAGGTTTAGGAGTTCCTGAACCTGTGTCACAATTCGCTCAAGGGATGGACCCTGAAGCCACGGAGCTTTCGATGCTCTCAATAGCGATGGTTGTTATTGCTCTTTTGTTGGCAACGATCTGTGTAATAGCGACAATCATTTCACAGCGCCCCAAAGGGATGACTCTTTTTGAAGTCCCACTGTTCAGCTGGTCTATGCTTGTCGCGGGTGGTATCTGGGTACTTGCGCTCCCGGTCTGGTTGTCAAACCTTGTTATCTCATGGGTTGATTTTCAGGGAAATGATGCTCTTCGTTATGGAAATGTTGAAAATATTTGGGATCAACTTTCTTGGCTTTGGTCCCAGCCGATGATTTTCGCTTTCGCTATCCCATTGCTTGGGATAGCAGGAGATATCCTTCCAGTTTCCGCTGGAGTCCCGCAGCGCCGGTACAGACTACAGCAGGTCGCTATCGGGGCATTGGGAGTCTTGTCTTTCGGTGCGTTCGCTCAGCCTTTCTTTAATCCAGACGTCGCGGATCAAGCTGTTTTTGTAACAATGGGACTATTGGTTGTGGTACCCATCTTTATCGTGATGGGTGGTCTGGCAGATACAGCTAAGCAGGGAAAACCAATAATTTCAGCCCATCTAATTCTCGCAGTGGTTGGGGTACTGTCTCTGTTCATCGCATCGGTGTTATCCATTTTTCATGTATCAGGTGCTGCTTTGGGCGCAGTGCAGGAAATAGACGACGATTGGCTGAATGGCCTTATTTCGTGGCTGAGAGACGTTCAAGGAACTGTTATAGCTACGGCAGTCATGGAGCATGTCCTAGTCGCGGCAGTCATTGGGTCAGTCGCAGGGCTGTACTACTGGGCGCCAAAAATCTTCGGATGTCGCCTGAATCGTAAAGTTGGAATCCTCGCGGCGTTAGCCTTTCTTGGAGGGCTAATGTTGTCCGGAGGTAGCAATGCTATTAACGGAATTCTTGATGAAGGGGATGAAGTCTTCCGGTCATCGGCCTACGACGGCGTTTGGGAAACTGATGGAGTCGAGTTTCTAAACATACTTGGGGTTGTTGGAAGCATGCTCCTTCTAGCGGGAGCGGCTCTGGTTCTATTGGATATTGTGGTCTCGGTACTTCTTGATAAAGGTGATGTCACCGATGCGAATGACCCTTGGGGTGGCCATACTTTAGAATGGGCGACTGACTCACCGCCGCCAGCAGGAAATTTTCTAATACCTCCGGTTGTTGATTCTGAAAGACCGCTTCTATCTCAAGTTGTTATGGGAGGAGAGGAAGCATGAATATGGTGACCACGAACCTTCCGGCAGCACCTCCACCCCGAGCTCGAAGTCTTTTAGTAGCGACAGGATTTGGAGTTACTGGAGTCCTGATGTATTTCGGGGGGCTTTTCGGAATTTACCTTCGGGAACGTTCTCTGGTTCGTTCGGATGGCGGAACTTGGATCCCTGAAAAAGCACATATTGAATTGACACCTCCCGGGATGATCATATGGACGCTTCTGATATCTGTTGTCGTCATGCAGTGGTCTGTGTACTCAATAAAGCGGGATGATCGACAGCATGCGCTACTTGCAGTTGGGACTACATTGCTGATGGGTGCAATGGTGTTAGTGCAACATGGTTGGCAACTATCACAAATGAATCTCGTGGCTGATGAAGGTCCGACAACAGCCGCCACTCTGATTTACGCCATTGTCGGAAGTTACATGGCAGCACTTGTGATAGGAATGATTTTTATAGCTTTGATGGGCTTTCGAGCTCTCGCCGGTCAATACAGCAGTCGCCAGACGGACGGCATCGTTGCGGCTTCCCTGTATTGGTACTCACTGGTGTTCATCTATTTCATTATTTGGATAGCCGTCTTTATAGCGAAATGAGGAACATGATGACGGTAGGGGTTCTCTAATGTTTTCACCGGGCTTTCGACTATTCATAGGATTTTCTGGCTTTGGCCTCCTTGCCGCATTTTTCTATGGGGTAACTAGTGGTGATGGCGGAGGTGCTGACTATTTGGGCTTTCTGGATGCTGAAGCTTGGACCGGGGCCCTCAGTCTTGGTTGGAAGGGCGGAATAGGCGACCACGTTGGTTACATAGTGTTAGTCATGTTGTTCATATGCTCTGGAATATTGGCTGTTATGTTGACCGCTTTTCGAGATGCGGACCCTGATGCTGTAGCAGAACTCAATGAAGGAGAACTCCCTCCAGCACAAGGTCCTGTAGCCCATAACTTCTGGCCAATCATTGGAGCATTCGGTTTTGGAACTCTCCTTATGGGACTGGTTACCCATCCAGCTATTTTTACCGTTGGACTTCTCGTTATTATTGCCGCAACGTTTGAACTAATGATGAGCGCATGGGCCGATAGAGCTACGAGTGACCCTTTAGCTAATGCCGAACTTCGGAACCGAATCATGAAACCAGTTGAAGTACCTTTTCTCGGAGTAATAGGAATAGCTGTGACGGTACTCTGTGTTTCCCGTATTTTCCTTACGGTTTCCAAGACATGGGCAATCTGGATTGCAGTTATTCTCTCAGGCCTCGTTTTTCTTGTAGCTCTTGTATTCGCCTTGGTTGAAAAAGTTAATCGGAATCTCTTGGCAGGAGTTCTCGCCTTCGCGGCGATCGCATTACTCGCTAGTGGTGTGGTTTCCGCTACGGTCGGTGAACGTGAAATAGCTCCTCACCACAGTGAAGGTCACAGTGAAGGTCACAGTGAAGGTCACAGTGAAGAGGGGTATGACAAATGACATCACCCCGACTTGGCTCTACCGTGTCTAAACAGTCAAGCTATTCTAGGGCTACCCGAGGAGTTAACAGCTTGAAAAAGATCCCAAATCAGCATTTTCGCTGGATGATATTCTTTGTGGTAATTGCCACGTTATTTGTGACTGGGTGTGCAAGCGACGCTCCCCTAGACACTCTTAAACCGGCTGGCCGGAAAGCAAATGACATAAATACACTTATCAACCCAATATTTGTTATTGCGGGAATCATTTTTATTTTCATACAGGGCGCTGTTCTATATCTCGGTTGGAAATTTCGAGTACGGCCGCCACAAGAGGGTGAGGATTCCTTTAATGGCGATTATCCTGACGAAGATTTCCCTGAACAAGTGCATGGTCATTTTGCTGCGGAAATTGGATGGACAATTGGTCCGACAATTCTCATGGCAGCTATTGCTATATTCAGCGTTGGAGCCCTTCTCAGCCTAGATGATGTTGATGCTGCCCCTGAAGGAGCTGCACATCCTGAGGTAGAGGTTATTGTTGTCGGCCAGCAATGGTGGTGGGAATACCACTATTACCTTGATGGAGTTGACGGGGCAGAGCAACCCGATTTCGTTACTGCAAATGAAATCGTCATTCCCGTAGGTCAAGATGTGAGAATATACACCACGTCAAGAGATGTGATCCATAGTTTCTGGATTCCACGCCTTAATGGAAAAAAAGATGCCGTACCAGGTAGAACAACACCATGGGTAGTGCAAGCGAATGAGGTAGGTCGTTTTGCAGGACAGTGCACCGAGTTTTGTGGTCTTAGTCATGCGTATATGAGAATGTACGCTGTCGCGCTCTCCCAAGAGGGCTTCCAAACATGGGTAGAGAACCAACTCGAATCGCGTCAGCCACTCCAAGAAGGAGATAAAAATTATGAAGGAGAGCAGATTTTCCTCGCAAACTGTTCTCGTTGCCATGTCATTAACGGAGTTACATCTCGAGAAGTGAATGGAAGTATTCAACCGGACAGCATGGCTATCTATGGGAACATAGAAGAATTCCGCGACCATAGTGATGGTTCTCTCGGACAAGGAAAATATACAGGGTCGGAGAATCTAACAGCTGGAGCAGCACCAAACCTTACCCACTTTGCTACTCGAAGCAGTTATGCTGGTTCATTTTTTGAACTTTACCCCGACGCGCAAGATATGTCCGACGCTGGTGACTATCTTCGTCTAGCTGGAAGTGATTATGGGCGAGGAACGCTTGAATCATGGCTGCTAAATCCACCAGTAGCGAAACCCAACGCTCAACCTGGGCAAGCTCGTGGAATGCCGAATCTGAATTTAAGTGCAGCTGACATCGACCTACTCGTTGACTATCTAATTTCATTGGACTGATTATGACTAACATTTGGAAGAAAAAGGGAGCTCTTAATGGCAATCGTTGAGCAAGAAGATGCTCCTCTTGAGCTAGAGTCTGGTGAATCAAACCAGATTACTGAGCGCCCGCTCGGAGCTTTCACCAGACCTCAAGGGAGTGGCGGTTGGCGAAGTTGGTTATTTACCGTTGATCATAAGAAAATTGGGATCATGTACGGAGCTGCTGGTCTCCTGTTCTTCATAATCGGCGGTATTTATGCACTCTTTGTGCGCTTGCAACTATCCCGTCCTGGGAATTCAATTCTTTCTGCAGAAACTTACAACCAGGTTTTTACGATGCACGGTGTAGTTATGGTGTTCCTAGCAGCAATCCCATTAGGAGCAGCATTCTCAAACTACCTCATTCCTCTTCAAATCGGAGCCCGAGATGTCGCTTTCCCGAGACTAAACGCATTTAGCTTCTGGGTGTTTCTCGGAGGAGGACTCTTTTTGCTGACGTCAATGTTTATTGGCGGATGGTGGGAAAATGCTCCGGACGGTGGCTGGTTTGCTTATTCTCCTAATACAGGGGTGCTTTTCTCCCCAAGTAAAGGAATTGATTTTTTTGCTATCGGTTTACAGATAACTGGTATAGCGTCTCTCGTAGGAGCAATAAACCTAATCGTAACCATACTGAATATGCGATCACCTGGCATGACGTTAATGAAAATGCCAGTCCTTACCTGGATGTTATTTATCACGCAGATGCTTCTTCTGTTCGCTATGCCGGTCATTTCCGTGGCGTTATTCTTACTTACCTTCGACCGTCTATTCGATGCGAATTTCTTTAATGTCGCCGAGGGAGCTGACCCTCTATTGTGGCAACATTTGTTTTGGATCTTTGGGCACCCAGAGGTATATATTCTCATCTTGCCGAGCTTCGGCATCATTTCAGAAATCATCCCGACCTTCAGTAGGAAACCTATATTCGGGTACCCCTTCATGGTTTTCTCTGGGATAGCAATCGGGTTTATGGGTTGGGGCGTATGGGCTCATCACATGTTTGCTTCAGGGGTCGGTCCGGTTGCAGTCGCAGCTTTCTCTGTCTCGACAATGTTTATAGCGGTTCCTACGGGAGTCAAGATCTTAAATTGGCTCGCAACCATGTGGGGAGGTCGAATTCGTTTTACCACACCTATGCTTTATGCAACTTCCGTAGTGGCTATGTTTACTATTGGCGGCCTCTCAGGAGTAACCCACTCACTTGCCGCCGCTGACTCGCAACAGACGGATACTTACTACATCGTCGCTCATTTTCACTACGTAATATTCGGCGGTATTATTCTAGGTTTCTTTGGAGGATTCTATTACTGGTGGCCGAAAATGTTCGGCTATTTCCTATCTGAGAAAATTGGAAAAATGAGTTTCTGGGTAATGGTCATAGGATTCAATCTCACATTTGGGCCCATGCATATTCTTGGGTTGCAAGGGATGAGTCGAAGAATACAAACATATTCAGAAGGCCAAGGGTTCGACTTTTGGAACCTCATTTCAACAATAGGGGCTTTCCTGATTGCTTTGGCAACAGCTATGTTTGTTGCGAATATTCTCATCAGTCGGCGTGCTTATCGGGATGGGAAGACACCCGATCCTGGACCTGACCCATGGGATGCCCGTTCGCTTGAATGGATGACCGCTTCGCCCGTCCCAGAGCATAATTTTGATGAAGTTATCGAGGTGGAACGCCAAGATGAATTCTGGCATAGGAAATGGGGGAAGAACGAATCTGGCCAAGTTGTGAGAAGGGCAACGGCGGAAGAAGTCGCTCATGATGGGAGCAACACAAATGTGCACCTTCCTTCCCCATCCTATTGGCCCATATTTGCAGCAGTCGGACTGCCAATAATAGGGTATGGCCTTATCTATAACCTTTGGTTGTGCGTAATTGGAGGACTATTCGTCCTTGGAGGATTATACGGTTGGGTATTCGAACCCGTTGACGATCCAAACGCCGCAGGTCACCACCATGACGACGACCACGAGGACATCGATGGTCATGATTCTACGGAAAACCACGAGAACACATCAGAGGAGGTGCCCATTGACTGATACTGCGATAGATCAAACATCGAACGAGCATAGCGATGGGGACCATGGCTCGACCTTAGGTGTATCCAACGACAAGTTAGGGATGTGGGTTTTCCTCGGGTCTGACTGTCTGCTTTTCGGTGGGCTTATCTCCACCTACATGCTTTATAAGGATCGCATAGGTCCAGACGACCTCGGCCCTGAAGAAATGTTTGATATTCCGTTCACTTCAGTTAGCTCATTTGTACTTCTTATGAGTTCATTAACAGTAGTACTAGCCATCACTGCTCTCCGGAGAAATGACATTCGCAGGAGCAGAATATGGCTACTAGCTACCGCAATACTCGGGGCTATCTTTGTTGGTGGCCAAGTGTATGAATTTACAGTGTTTTATCGAGAAGGCCTGGGTTACACCACGAACCTCTTCGGAACATCCTTCTTTACACTTACGGGTTTCCATGGAGTGCACGTCACCGTTGGAATAGTGATGCTCATGTCATTGTATATACAATCTATGCGAGGGAAATTAACCTCTGGTCAATCAGAGAAACTTGAAATAATTGGCTTGTATTGGCACTTCGTGGACGTTGTATGGATTGTAATATTTACTATCGTCTATCTTTTCCCACAATAGGAGATATCAGATGACCGCAACCGAACAACAACTTTCTGAAGGAGCAGAGGAAAGCTCTTCATGGGTTAAACAAGACATGGTATACATCAAAACCGCTATAGTGCTCGGTGTTTTCACTGCTATAGAGGTTTTCACATACTTCGAATCTGTGCATCATGCACCGGATTGGCTTCTTGTGATCACACTGTCATTTCTCATGGTTATAAAATTTTTTCTCGTTACTGCGATTTTTATGCATTTACGCGATGACAACGCTGTTTTCACGAAACTTATGGTGCTGGGATTGTGCATAGCATGGCCTGTCTATTTTGTTATGGCGTTCACATTTGGCTTTCTTCCAAATTGGAACCCGATCCTAAAAGTCCTATTCCTTCTGGTACCACCTTCGATTACTGGATCATGGCTTGGATTCTCTTTCAAGGGTGGAACAGGAAGCCACCATTAAATCAGAACCAGCGGTATGGCGGCTGGTGGAGTGATATTCGCAGCTGACTCGCAGGTCTGGAGATTCCAAATCCACCCTGAGGTCTGGATTCTAATCGTTGGCATTCTTCTCCTTACACTTTACACGCTTAAAGTGGTGGCCCCGAATGTTGTCCCGTCCGGAGAAGCGGCATATACAAAGAAGAATTTCTACGCTTTTTGGGCCGCTCTTCTAACGCTTTGGTTCGCTTCGGACTGGCCTATGCATGACATATCCGAAGAGTACCTTTACTCGGTTCACATGGTTCAACACATGATCTTTTCGCTTATCGTTCCACCCTTGTTACTTATCGCACTTCCCAAGTGGCTCGCACGGTTAATCGTCTCTCCTTCAGGCAAGGTGGGGAGATGGGTTAGACAGCTTTCACGACCGGTGGCCGCAGGACTGTGCTACAACTTTGTGATTATCGTTACACACCTTCCCTTCACCGTGAACTATTCATTAGAAAACGGTGCCTTCCACTACTTTGTGCATCTGCTCGTATTCGTCACTTCTCTTTGGATGTGGCTCCCCGTTATTAATCCAATGGAAGAACTCCGGATAAGTCTCCCAACTCAGATGGTCTATTTATTTTTGATGTCAGTGATCCCCACTGTGCCGGCGGGGTTTTTAACCTTCGCAGGAGGAGCGCTGTATGAAGCGTATGACCACCAAGTACGGCTCTGGGGTATAGACATAACAACAGATCAGCAATTAGCTGGATTTGTCATGAAACTAGTAGGAGGAGTCTACCTGTGGGTATGGATCGGGACCAGATTCTTCCAATGGAGTAAAAGTAACCAACCTGAGTTAGTACTTGTGGATCCCCCTTTGGAGCAATCTAAATCGGATCACTAAAAGATCAAATTCCCTTGGTAGGGGGGAGGATCACGTCATGTCCGCAAAATGGTTGGAGAGCTTCAGGCACCTTGAAACTCCCATCGTTTTGCTGGTGGTGTTCCATAAGGAAAACCAAGGTACGGCCAACAGCACAGGCCGTACCATTCAAAGTATGAACAAGTCGATTCCCTTCTTCTCCTCGTACTCGCGTCTTCATTCTTCTAGCGGAGTAGTCAAGGTAATTTGAGCAACTCGTCAACTCCCGATACTGGCCTTCTGATGGCAACCATACTTCACAGTCATATTTCATAGCTGCAGGAGCTCCAAGATCACCTGCAGCAACCATAATTACCCTATGTGGAAGCTCTAACTCATTTAGGATTTCCTGCTCGATAGAGCGGAGGGTTTCCAACTCTTCCCAAGATGTAAGAGGATCACAGAACGAGAACATTTCGACTTTATCAAATTGGTGAACACGGAAAATGCCGTTTGTGTCCTTCCCATATGTCCCAGCTTCTCTGCGGAAACACGACGAGAAACCTCCGAGACGAATTGGTAGTTGCGTCATGTCAAGTAGGTCGCCTCGATGTAGCCCAGCAAGGGCAACTTCACTTGTGCCGGTAAGAAAGAGGTCGTCTTCAGCGAGTTCATAGACCTGGTGGCGGTCAGTGGGGAAAAATCCGGCATCGACCATCATTTGCTCTCGGACCAACACCGGTGTTACAACTGGAGTGAAACCGTAAGAGACTAGCTTCGATAATGTGTACTGTACGAGTGCGAACTCGAGAAGCACTGCCTCTCCAGTAAGGTACGCAAATCGACTACCCATATTCTCAGCGGCTTTTTCTTTTTCAACCCATCCCATGAAATCTCCGTATTCAGAGTGGTTCATGGGAGGAGGCGGAATCTGATCCCCTACGACTTCAATAACTTTGTAATTCTCTTCCCCGCCACTTGGGCATCGTGAATCAGCAGGGTTAGGGATCGTGATCGCAATTGTGTCTACGGCTTCCGCTGCTTTCCCGTATTCCTCTTCTTTTTCTTGTAGATCAATTTTTAGTTGGGCGGCGAGTTCAATTTTTGCTTTTCGTTCTTCAGGGGCGGCCATCCCAATCTCTTTCGAGGCAACATTCTGTTCAGAACGTAA
>Ga0302127_10000985_pt1 | contig 16426 bp, 14 predicted proteins | sample CB4_SCM_MG_FD_204452 | JGI IMG/M metagenome (GOLD analysis project Ga0302127, IMG submission 204452) | Marine microbial communities from Western Arctic Ocean, Canada - CB4_SCM | ecosystem: Environmental > Aquatic > Marine > Oceanic | place: Canada: Western Arctic Ocean | collected 2017-09-24
TAAGCTCCGACTTAGTTTAGTAGTAATATTTTTTGATTTATCTGCGTCGTTGTCTATTGAAGATAGCACCAAATGTAGGGCATCGATTACAGTATTTCCGGTCACAAAAACACTCTCTTTGTTTTTCCCTTCCGCAAGTAAGTTTTGCTGGCTTAATTTAGTGGGAGCAAAATGATAATGGGCAATTATCCCCGTACTCTGGCGATTATATTCTTCAGGAAATGGCGCCTGTATATCATGAGTCCTAAGACCTGCCTCGACATGCCCCACCTTAATGCCCATATAAAAGCAGGCTAGAGAGGTCGCAAAGGTGGTAGTCGTATCTCCATGGACCAATACTAAATCAGGCTTAACCTGCATTAAGACATCACGCATGTTTATCAAAATAGTAGCAGTGACATCGTAAAGGTCCTGTCCTTTCTGCATAATATTCAAATCAATATCCGGGGTTAACTCAAAAATATTGAGAACTTGATCAAGCATTTCTCTGTGCTGTGCCGTCACACATATGACTGTTTTTATACCCTTCTGAGCACGCAACTTATGGCAAAGTGGTGCCATTTTTATCGCTTCAGGTCGCGTACCGAATACCACCATTACTTTTTTCAATTTCAATTTCACTTTAATAAATCAAAAATCATTTGATTTCGCTCCCAAGCCATAGCATCTCGAGCCTTAAAGAACATCGGGGATATCCCTGAGCCCAACATAGACTCCAACTTCACAACTGTGCCTCTCAACGCTTCAATATCACGCCCATCATCTGTAGTTACAAGGCCTAATTTATAGGATTTGACATAATCTGAGAGACCAGGATTTATCCCAACTATCACAGGTATACACCTTGATATACATTGATATAATCGGTTTGCATCACAATAGTAATTATTTACAATCGTATAATCGTATAGGATGATGGAGTATGAGCAATTATCAATTAAAGGCTTCAGTTGAGCTTCCTGCAAAGAGCCAGTAAATTGAACATTTTCACTGATAAGTTGCTCACCAAAGTTTTTAATCAGATCATTTTCTAAATGTCCCGTAACATTTCCTGTGCAAATAATTTTTTTGTCAGTTTCTAAAAGCACAGATGCTATTGAATTATAGCCATATCTTTCCTTAATAAACGGATTTTGCACATAGACATATTCTGCGCCATCCAAAAATATTTCAACCAAAGTTGGAAGTGCATCTTGAGCTGCATCCCAATACTGTAATTCACAAAAATTTGGCACTATATGAAATTTTTTATCGGCTAAAGTATATGTATTAATCATATGCTGTAATCGACCCTTATTCATAACCCATATATATGTTGGGATTAAGCAAAGGATCGAAAAAAGATATCTAGTTATACGAAAGTTCCCGAATATATTTGGGATCTCACGCAAGTCCCAAACAACTTTTACGTCGTTCCTCCGGAAGAGCTTGTAAATACACGCAGAGAATAAATGAAGAAATTGTCGATGGTTCTGAATTATTATAATATCTGGCTTTCGCAAGAAGATAAACATAATGCCTTGAAAAAATTCCTGGATAATCTCAAGAGCAGATATTACAGCAGCACCACGCAACTTATTCTGGGAGACTAACGGTATCTTATTGCAGAATATTGTAGCGTTATTGCCAACTTTTATTTCGCGCTTGACATTCGCTCGCTCCCAAATAAAGGCTGCTACATCAAAAGATTTTTCTTGAAAAGACTGTACTAATTTTCTGATTCTACTATCTTTATCCCAGCCTACCGAACGATGTAAAATTATAATGCTTTTAGGCATGGTAGCCCTTAAAATCAACAGTACTGAGCGCGACAGTTAGAAAAATCCAAAACTCAAAACTAAGTAAGTAATTACCGCTAAACAATAAATATACAAATGAAGGCGCAAGGATTACGTAAAAAGTACGTAAATTGTCACGCCGAAGACCTCTAAAAAATAAAAATAGAACACTTACTATTAATGCACTTCCAATCACAACCCCATACTGCAGCAGTATTATAAGAAATATATTGTGCGCAGGCACTACTTCCCTGTAACTCCAAAATGGCCCATATCCAGTAAAAGGTTGCAGAGATATTTCTTCTAGAGCTCTGGCATAAATTACATCTCGACCACTGACTGCTGATCCATCAAATCCGCTATTTGAAAATACCATCGTAGCTATTTCAAAAATGCGCACAGCTCCCTTAGTTATAAGGGTTATTATTTCCAAGTCTATAACGCTAAAGAACGTAATTGATGAGAATATAGCTACCATGACTAATAAATGAAACTTTTCAAACTTTAACGCAAGTGCATTTCGTGCAATTTTTTTGATTGAATTATAAGTCACCCATAATATCAATATCAAAATTACTAAGGCTGCTCCACGACCACCATTGTAAAATATTCCCAAAAATAAGAGTACATTAATCACAAATATAACAAATTTAGTAATCGTAGTATTATTAAAGTCAAAAAAGAAATGCGTCATAAAGTTCAATATTATTAGCTGCGCGAGCATATATGATGCTTTCTGATAAGTAACACCACCAATTCCAGGGTAGAGTAATCCGCCAGTTATCTGCTGAATTAAAACGAAAACATAGAATATCGAAAGCACAATAGAAATTACTGATAGACTTTGAAGCAGAGAGGGCACAACGCTTTTTCTAAGAAAAAATGACCCAATAGCAATACCCTTTAGCACCAAAACGCTCGACAGCAGAAAATCGTCCAAGACTCCACCATTATCCATGCCATTAATAATTGACCATACAATGAAGCTTGAATATATGGTCATTATGACAATAATACAGGCTAGTGATGCAGTATGGATTTTTTTTGATCCCACGTAAGATAAAGCTGGGATGACGGCACTTAAAACCAAAAGAATCATAAAAACAACAGGTTGCTCTTCCAATCTTGCAGTGTATGGATCCAAAATACCACGTGTTATAAAAAAAATCGGTTCAAATAGAAAACAAATTGCCAGCAGCGTTGGAACTATAAAGCTACGCATAAATTGAATCCAGTAATGAATTCATAAAGGCTATTTTGGTGAAATTTTTCCCAGCAATATCAGCATTTGATTTTAATTTTTCATATTCATAAGTTTTCTGACCAAGTAAAAAAACAGCTTTTTTAATTTCAGTTATATTATCGATATCTACTGTAATACCTGCGGCATTCTTTTTTACTCTTGCACCTATTAAACCGTGTGAGCATGCAATTACCGGCTTACCTGCTGACCAAGCTTGGTAAAGAACACCGCTAGATGATACGAATTTCTTTGAGTATCCCAGCCACACGATATCGCAATTATTAAACAACTGTGACTCAAGCTTTTGGGAAACATAGCCCAGATGCCTCGTAATCGTCACCTTCTTTGGAACAACATAGCTGTTTAATAGATCTAAAACCTCCTTATCCGGCGATCCTGCGAGAATCACCTCAATATTAAAATTAAATTCTTCCCCAGTAACGCTTTTTAGAAGCGGCTCTATGCCTTTACGCAGAGTCAAAGATCCGTACACTAGAATCGTTAGGCTAGTCTTATTATCAATGTTGTCACTTTGATCATAAATATGATCAACTTCACCGACATCGTTAATCAAACGTACTTGATCACGAATATTATCCAAAATTTTAGAATTATCAATATAGCTGTCAAAAATTTCATCAATTATCAATATGCTTTTCGATGAATAAAATCTTTTACTGGCAAAGTAAAAAAGAGTAGTCGTTACAACATTTTTTAGTGCTTTTAGCCCTAAACCTTTCATCATTCTCATCTTTGGGGAGACAAAAATAGCTCGGAGCTGTATGTCACGAGTTGTGGTGAAAAAACAAAAGCCAAAAACGAAATCGTCAAACGTATTAAATACGATTGTTTTATCTTTTTCGTGTTTCAAAGCTTTTTTGATTTTTTTTACTCGCATAGCCTGTAAAAAAAATAGTCTAAGTTGATTACTAGTAGACTCTGAACTATTAAACCAACGACTTGATAAGGGGGTAATCTTTATATTTGGATGATTATTTTTAAACACCTGAAATTCATCAGTGTCAAAGGCAGACGAGCTGGTATAAACCTCTACATTGAAACCAGCCTGGCGAGCTGCCTTTGCGTTCAAATCTAAATACAAGCTTACTCTATGCCCTGTATTAGACAACTCTACAATAATACAATCTTTTCTATACTCTCTTATTTCCATAAGTGCTTGTCAACTGGTTTAAGCTTTAATTGAAAGGTGTTTTTTTTGGGTATTTTACCTATAATTTTGCGCTGACGGCTTTGCTGCTCTTATCTAAGAGTTATAGCCACAAACTTTTTCATACAGTTTTTTATATTCACTTGCTACAACCTCATTTGAAAAAAACTTGCTGGCTCTGACTCGAGCCTCTCTAGATAAATTTTCTTGACGATCAGATTTGACAACCCACTTTATGCCTTCAGCGAGGTCATTTATATTGAAGGGTTCCGCGAGATATCCGGTTTTCTTATGCTCGACAACATCATTTAACCCCGTCGTTGCGAACGCTACGACGGAAGTTCCACATGCTTGGGCCTCTGACGCAACTTGCCCAAAAGCCTCTTGGCGTGAAGGGATAATCAGCGCGTCCGCAGCACTATACAAAACTCGCAAACTAATATCATCATGCAGGTGACCAAAATAATGTACTGGAAAGTCAAACCGAGATAGATCACTTTGCGAGGCATCTCCAAATACAGCCAAATGAAAATCCAATGATCTATTTTGGAGCGTTTCGATCGCCTTAATTAAAAGATCAAAGCCTTTATTGAACGAATGGTTTGAACCGTAACTACCAAATAAAAGTATTGGAACCCCCTGGGGTAATCCCAGTGCGTTCCGAGAAGTTTGTTTATTGATCGGCTTCCATACTTCAGTATCTAAACAGTTTGGTATTGTTTCTATTGGCCATGTTTTCATTAGATAACTAGAACTCACGCAACTAGACAACCAGTGACTTGGAGTAACAATCTGCATAGGTGTTTTCCAGCATCTCAACTTTCGATTGAATACCCAGCGGTTGAGATCCAGACCCCGCTCGTAATCCGATCTATTTAAATTTCTATAGCCTGTTTTCCAGCGATGATCTTGAGACAAGTGTTCTGCACCACAAAATGGCCACATATCATGAAAGGTCCAAACAACAGGTTTTTTAATTTTCCCAATATCTGATATCGAAAGCATCTCATTATTAATCCAATGAAGATGAATAATATCCGCGTCAGAGTTATTTATAAACTTTAGCCAGCGCGAGGGGATAAGTGCTGGCGAGTGCTTAGCTGAATTCCCAGTCCGCAGTACTTTCATTAATGAGTCAACAACTTTTGGCCGTATCAGCACCGCACCCTTCTCCAGCGCGCCGGATGGCCCAAAAACATTTGAACTTTGAATATCCAATTTATTTACAAACATCTTAGAATCTATGTCTGATGCCAGCAAAGCTTGATGAATTCTAATTGCTGCTCTTGCAGCACCGCCTTGATTATTGGCATAACTGAAATGGGATATCTTCATTTAATTTATATCATGTTCGAAAATCATATGACGCACCCACATAAACCTGATTATGGAATACTTTAAAGTCAAATATTTTTTAAAATAAAAAATATCCTAAAAATCTTCTACTTTAAAAGCTTCTATAACCATCAATAATTTTTGAAACTTCAGCTGATTTGTCATTAGAGAATGCTAATACATCATAGTAATACATTGTTCTCGTCGATGTATTGAAGTTTTGCTTTGCTATGTAATCTAGTAAACTTTCTACTTGTGACAACTCGGTAACCGTACACATGTATTGTCCATAATTATCAAAAAAAACAAAGCCAGAGTAACCTTTATGGGAAAGCTCTTGGAACAATTTATTGAAATTCTGGTGCTGACTTTCATTAAGATACCAACATTCAAAGTAAAGGTATGGGTTGTGCTCAAGTAAATCGTAAGATGACCGTATTACATCCCAGTCATATCCATCTACGTCAGAGATAAGAAGACTCAATTTTTGAGAGTCAAGACCTAACTCATTGAAAGATTCAACTAATGATTTAGAAAATATACCTCCGCCATCAAGTACAGCATGATTTGATCCTGCATATGGCTCAAGACTTACGTTATCTATATCTAAACCTACAAACTGCTTTAAAGCATTCACAGAAACATTTTTATTAATCTTTCTAAGTTTCTCTATATTATTTTGGAGATCTTTATAACAGTTATCATCAGCTTCAAACAACACATACTCAAGTGAATCATTGTTTTGCGCCATACTAATGAATGTGTAGCCTACGTTAGCACCCACCTCGACTACCAGACTTTTATCTGATAAAAATTGAACCAGATGGACTAGAAACCGATCATAGTGTGGGTGATCTTTTCGATAATCGGGCATTCGATGAGTGAAATCAATATCAATGACCACTCCGTCAACTTCATATTTACGCTTGAAACCAAAAGATTTGAGTGCAGCACGTATATAACTCCACAGAAATGTTTTTATTTGTAACATACTTTTTTTTCCTATTTAACAAATTTTTTAAATGAGTTAGTTTCAATTTTTGTTGCTACTATTTTCTATCAAAACAGTCAAGAAACGAGAATGAGGAATGGTTTTTTATCTTTACTCCCCAAATTTCAGCAACCTTCGCAAGAAAGTACATTTGTCTGAAACCTAACCATATTTGATAAAAACGAATATTTATCATCTTTGGGCCTACCCCAATATATTTTTCTTTGACTGAAGCTAAGTCAAAAGTTTGCTTATAAAAATAGGTATTTGAGGAGTATACACGATTAGTCTCCTGATCAACTCGCAGCTCTTTGAAACCCGAAAAGTCAGCACCATATAACTCAATACTTTTACTACCAACTAAAAGGGCGTACCATATCGCTGCTATGAGAACATTTACATAGTTTGGCGACGACAGCCCTAGCCTTAATGCAAAAATATTTGCTTTCTCACTTCGCAAGTCAAACCAGTAACTTGGTAGTTTAACAACATTAATATTCGGATTTGGAAGAAGAAGCTTCTGCATTGTCATGTAGCCCTCCTCTCTGCATACCAATGTCATCTTCCAATCGACTTTTAATAAGTTATCCGTTAATTTATGGTTATCTTTTTTATACTTCTCGCCCGCGTCCGAACTCCAAAATATTGGGTCGGCTAGAATATAAGCCGAGGGCTGCACATCCGTAAAATAATCGCTATTTGCAAAGTAATTAACCACATAGATATCTAACTCAGCACGCCCATTTATTACTGTACTAATATCGTCTAACAACGAAGGGCCATTCCCTAAAATAGCAACCGGCTTGGAGTGCGTCGCATTTGTAGATGCCCTCACTGAGAAATTGAGCGTTAATATTTTGTACAGTAAAGCAAAAGCTAGTACTAGAGTATCTGCTGCATATACGGGTAATTGTTTGACTAAGAAGTTCATTAGAGCCCTCGATTTATAAATATCATTGCATCGGAATAGTATTTTAACTACTAGTCATTTTCTGGAACCTTTTGTTGGACTCGCGCAATTCATCGAATGTACCGCTTGCCTCAATTGCACCCTCGCTCATAAGCAAGATGTTATTACATTTTTTAATGGTGTTCATTCGATGTGCAATTATTATTATAGTCTTATCATTTGAAAGAGTCTCAATAGCATCCATAATGGCTTTCTCTACAACTGTATCTAATGCGCTAGTTGCCTCATCAAACACTAGCACTTCAGGATTATGGTACAACGCTCTTGCTATACCTATCCTCTGTCGCTGCCCTCCAGATAAACGAACTCCTCGCTCGCCTACCAATGTCCCATACTTTTCGGCTAAGTTATCTTCAATGAAGTCGTGAATTTTTGCTAACCGAGCACATTGCTGAACATGACTGTAATCAATCTCACCTTTAGGGACTCCGAAAGCAATATTTTCAGCCAATGAGTTGTCTGTTAAAAAAATATCTTGCGGCACATAACCAATCGATCTCTGCAACCGACCTACTAAATCTGGGGTAATTTCTCGACCATCGACAAAAATAGACCCCCTCGAAGGACGCAAAAGACCCAACACCAAGTTCACCAAGGTACTCTTACCACACCCAGTACTACCAACGATACCAAGCATTTCGCCAAAACCAAGTTTAAAGCTTATATCTTTAATCGCGACACTGTCTGTATTTGCATAGCTAAATTGCAGATTTTTAACTTCTATAGAATGTCGAAAACATAGAGCCTCAGGTATTAAATTATTAAATTTAAAAGCCACTTCGTTTTGCAGAAGATCCTCATATACAGCGTCAACTGCTGTCTTACCGAACCGCAGACTAGCAAAACCGGAAAATATAAAGTGTAAAGCTGGCTGAAGTCTGTACGCCGCAAAGGCATATAATCCTACCATAGGTAATACTTCACCCAAGACATCACTTTCAATCTGGCTTTCCGAAATCATTAGCGATACAAGAATCGCAATAATCCCGCCGAAAGCAACTGCCTCAACGATATATTTTGGAACTCTGTTCAACGTTAAATTAGATGCGACGCTATGTGCAAATTGATTGGACTCACATTCAAATCTACTTATGTAAGTAGACTCACGCCCAAGAAGCTTAAGGTCCCTAACGCCATTTAACGCTTCTTGAGTGATCAAATATCTATTACCGTTTGATATTGTTCGCATCTTTCCTAACCGGTCCAGCATTGGCTTAACTAGAATAAAGATAAGCATATAAGATCCACCCAAAACTACAGAGCTTATCCCAAGTAATAATGGGTTCATAAAAGCCAAGAAACCAACCATACAGATTCCGACTATCGAGTACGCAAACAGATTAAACACAGGGCGAAGTACACCGGCAATTAATTGATCAACTTCAGAAAGTGCAGATTTCGACAAATCAGATGAATTCCTTCCCATAAAAAACTCATAAGGCTGCCCTAAGTAATTCCTAAGCAGCCTTGAACTGAGACTATGGCGCATCATTTCGATAAAGCGATTCATTTTAAACTGTGTGAAAGTTCGGTAAGCTGCTGAGATCACCAACAGCATGAATATCCCAGACCCTAAAAATATCAAAAAATCGCCTGAAGTAGTTACTCCGTAGTTTTGTGATGCTTTAAATGTCATTTGCAAGATTGGGTTTGTATCAATCAAACTGGGATCCCCAATCACAGCCAAGAACGGCATTAACGATGCTACTCCAGCGGTGTCAAGCAAGGCCATGCCCAAGATAAATAACAGAACAAGGGAACCATCTAGGCGCTCTCGCTTGCTAAAAAGTTTGAATAGCCTAAAAAGTGTTGTCATTTTTTATGTCCAAAAATATGTGTTAAATTTAAGTTGTATCTAAGGTTATTCATTTATTTCCTGCTTGCTTTGTTAATCACCAACTCTTGAGAATGCTTACAGGCCTCAATAGACGGATGAAAATAAACTCGTTAATTGTTCAGAAAATTTCACATTGACCAAAAATTAAACCATTAAAGAATAACATTCTCTATCAACAACTAATTAATCATTCCCAAATAGATCACGTGAAAATAATTTAATCTCCACATCGGCTAGGTTCTCTGTCTTACGATTCGCGACAATCACGTCACTCAGGCGTTTGAATTCTTCAAGATTCGTCAAAACCTTTGAACCGGAAAAAGTCTCCTCATCAAGCGACGGCTCATAAACAATAACATCAACTCCTTTAGCCTTGATGCGCTTCATAATTCCCTGTATTGCTGAGGACCTGAAGTTATCACTGCCCTCTTTCATGGTAAGCCTATAAAGCCCAACAACACTTGGTTCGCGCTTTAATATTTCATTTGCAATAAAATCTTTCCGAGTAGTGTTGGACGAAACAATAGCCCCAATCAGTGTCTGAGGTACCTGCTCATAGTTCGCCAGTAGCTGCTTAGTATCCTTAGGCAAGCAATAACCGCCATAACCAAAGGAGGGATTGTTGTACCCATCACCGATTCGATCATCCAGACACACACCATTGATAATGCTTTTGGTATCTAGTTCGTGCGCTAGGGCGTAAGAATCTAACTCATTAAAAAATGACACCCTCATAGCCAGGTAGGTATTGGCAAATAACTTAACCGCTTCTGCCTCGGTGGATCGAATAAATAGCGTTTCAATACTTTCCTTTTCTGCACCTTGCTCCAGCAAAGCCGCAAATTCAGAACCGGCCTTACACAGACTACCCACAATGATTCGTGATGGGTAGAGGTTATCTTTAAGGGCGTGGCCTTCTCTCAAAAACTCAGGCGAGAATATAACCCGGTCAGTTTCGAATCTCTCTTGAAGCGATTTTGTATGACCAACTGGAATCGTTGATTTGATCACGATAAGCGCATTAAGATTTAACTTAAGTGCATCCTCAACCACAGCGTCCACTGAACTAGTATCAAAACAGTTAGTGTCTGAATCATAGTTAGTGGGTGTTGCCACAATAATAAAGCTAGCACGTTCATAAGCGACCTGCTTATCCAATGTAGCGGTCAAGGACAATGGTTTTTCGGCTAAGGATAATTCAATTTCTGTATCGGCAACGGTGGACTGTTTGTTGTTAATCTTATCGACTCTTTCGGCATCAACATCCAGCACAGTGACATCGTTGTGCTGGGCCAAGAGCACCGAAAGGGACATCCCTACGTAGCCCGACCCAACCACTGTTATTTTTGTTTTTGTCACCAAAATGATTAATCTCTTATAGTATGAACATTAATATTGATTGATTTTTCTTTTATAGACTCCAGAAACTCCAGAAATACATGCTTTTTAAGTCTAATAGTCGATAAGGGCCATTATTCGTGCTCCAATAGATGTTACTTATTTACCTCATCCATCGCCGGAGCCATTGCGCAAAATTAGCCTCATCAAACTTGGATAATGATAGGTGTCGCTTTTGCCGTTTTGGCAAGGTCGACAGCCTGCATGCAGAGCGATTTACCATCTAATACAGCTATATTTTTATTAGGCAGCCCTTTTGAATCAGCTCGCAAAGCAATAGTCACGGTAAACTTTTTGGCTACATGCACTGGAAGAACCTCCTAACAAGCACCACCTATTGAGGTAGGCCTCCTCTGTAATGAAATTGAAAAGGTTGTTACCAAGAGTCTTTCATCATAAGTCTGACGCGAACTAAATCTTCTGGAGTATCCACAGCCACCCCCCCAGCCGCGACCTTAATCATCTGGACACTGTAATCCAAGTCCAAAAATCTTAATATCTCGTTGGTTCATAATGAAAGACTTGTTCAAATTCAGAAATGTTTCATTACAAATCACTAAGATGACGCTCTTCCCAATAAACAGTGACCGAATCAGGGTATTCACTTTTCAACTTGACATTAAATGACTCTAAAATGACCTTACTGAGGCTATAGCTGTGCTTGTTGCAAGAAACACTAGTTCTCTCAGAACGTCCCGCAGAAGTAATACCCCTGCCTGCCGTTATTTTTCCACCAGCTATAATGCCTTTTGTCAGAGTTTAATTTTGATGATCCTTCAATTTTTTCTGTAGTTGGGTGTAGCAATCTAACGAATTAACTGCCTCAATAGTCGTAGCACTCAACACTCTATTGTATTCCCTGAGACCACTCCAATCAGTCAAAAAAATCATGTCAAAGGAGTATTTCTCACAAACATCTATATCTACTTGACCATCACCAAAATAGATTACGCTTTTATTTTTTAGATCATTCAATATTTCACGGTCAATAATTTCAAACTTGGAACAAGGGCTGCCATAAATACCGCCTTTAAAATATTTCGAGATATCCAGCTCAGAAAATATACCTCGCAGCTCTGCTTGGTCACTAGACGATACGACCATCCAATTGGCCCTGCTCATATTTGATAGCTCATTCAGTGATGCTGTGCTTTCGCATGCTTTATACTTTTTTAAGCAAATATTAGAGAATTCATTTAACAAATCATTTACATTCGGTACGCTTAAAGAAAATCCTCTACAACACTCTGTAAATTTTTTAAGAATAATATATCTGGACGAACCTGAAAATTGATGGAGAATTTTTTTCATCAACAAACCAGACTCATCCCCATATTTAATTGCTATAAACAAAAAAGCTTCTTCTTTGAAAAAATTGGAATCAAAGAGCACTCCATCACAGTCAAAAATGACGGTGTCATATTCACAAAACTGTTTCATATCAAAGTGTTTCTATTAAACTAATAGCATAAGCCTCATCGTATCTAGCGCCTCTGCGCTCAGAGGAAATAATTTTCATTAAAACTGCACAGGATTTTAGATCTAAACCCCTGTGCTCAACAAAAAACTCCGCATATGACCTATGCAAATTTAAAGAGCCAGAAAGCATGTATTCAGGTGAATAACCCCACCTACGCTTAATCATTTCTGCATTAATCACGTCATTTATAGCATTCATTATTGGCTGCATATCGTAAGAACAATCGTAAGACCCATTAAGTAGGTCTACGACTAACTCTGTAGGAGTATTGCCCGGTATTCTTCCCATACCTAACAGTGAACAATCAATAATCGTATCTCGCTGACCAAAATAAGCTTTGAGGTAGTCTTGGACAAGCCCAAAACTCAAACTCAGGTTCTCATGAAGATGTATACCAAGGTATGATTTTTCAGGGAGGTTACCATCAAAAATATCGGTTAACTCCCTAAAAGAATCGAGTGTGGATCCGCCGAAAGTGTCAACAATAGATACTCCATCTGGTTTAAGATCAGTGCAAGAATCCAACAAACTCTTGATCTGGTCTTGACTGTAGGTCGTGATTGCTACCGGGTTCAAAAAACACTTGTATCCAAGCGCGCGTGCATGATGAAAATAAGCTGGTACTTTATTAAAATCTTCAGCATAAAATGCAAATCGTATTGTATTAACGATGGAAGCGACTTTGTCTAACCTTTCAATACTACACCGATCAGGTCGCACCATAAGAGAGATATCAGCGTTGCCACCTAAATTACACGATGTTATAAGTGACTCCGCTCTCGTTATACTGTCAAAAAAGACTATGTCTTCATCGTATACGACATCCTGCAGAAACCCAATTTCTATTATGTCAATCTTTGCCAGCTCTAAAGATTGAATGACATTTTTTATGGCCGCTAGCCCAAACCTACCCTGATTGACATGAGCTCCATCTCTCAAGGTACAATCCAAAACTTTTAAATTCATATTTCACCCTTACTCGCATTCCAAATTGAAAGTTTAATGCGATGCTAATACTTTGTTAAAATCATTTAAATCAGCTGCAGCTTTGTCATGATCTACTATATCATCGAAGACAAATGACTTTTCGAGCTCTAATACAAATTCATTTATCAATCTAACCGCTACAAAATAAAGAACCAGTCCTCTATGTTCTCGCCCATCATTAAAGAGATGAAACGGCACCACACTAGAAAAGTGCATAACCTCATTGAATTTTATTTTCAAAAGCCAGTATTTGTCCTCCGAAATCAACTTATACTTTGAAACACTTTTGTTTATAGCATCATGAATTTCATTGTATGTGTCCAAAATCTGTCTGGTACCAAGATGTAGATTAACATTAACCTCATCCCCATTTTTTTTGACGGATTCTAATGAATATTGATCGGTATGCACAAGATCATACATCCCATTAAAACTATGCCATAACTTTCCTAGATCATAATAAATATCTGATCCACTTAGCTCCCCTCTGGGATCGGCTAGCGTGAAAGGAAAATGTTCATTCCCTCCCGTCAGTAAAATGTTTTGAAAGTGAAGATCTCCATGAATCATTCTCATTTTATCAGGCGTAACTAGATCTATAAGCGTGGCGCTATTCTTTAATTTAAAAAATAGTTGCGCAAGGTTTTGATACCTTTCACCGTTAATTAAAATAGATTTGGCACTTAATACCGTACGAAACAGCGGAGCTTCGTCGGCAGTCTGGAGTAACCTATCTTCTACTCTTGCTATATGTTTATTCATGACCCAATTTTCAGGGGTTTCTGAAACAATCCGCGTGTAAAGATTGCTGAATACAAAGTCTAACAGCCTCTCTGTTATTTGCACCGCTTCGCTTGAATCGAAATTACCGCTTAAAATGTTTTTTCTAATGTTTGGAGCGTCATAAAAAGGCATATCAAACCAAATGTCTGGTGGTATCACACAATGATCTACTACTACCGGAAACATTTCTTTTAACTCTGACGGCAAAGCCATCAACCAATTAATTTCATCCAATAATTTATCGGCGCCCTTTTCATCCGAATATTTTCTAATCAAGTTTCGCTTTCGGAGACTAGCAAAGGATCCTCCAGTAAGATCCTTTGCTATCGTGCTATAACTATGAGCCACTGTTTTTGGGTTCACGTAATCGATACAAATAATTTCTTGATTAGACTTAACCTTATTAAGCATGGAGATATAAGATATAGCCTTATCCTCACTGCCGGCTTTATTAACCAGGTTAATTAACTCCTTGCCAACGAGCGCCATGCCACAAAAAACCGACCAAGGAAATACCGATGCTCTTACCTTTGGCCCAACATCAGTCAATATCGCTCCGTCACAACTAACTAACGTACCCTTCTCTCCAACGGATAGAGCCTGCCTAACAAGACATTTATTAGTACCCGCACCATGAATAATAGTATCTAAATGCTTAGTATCAAAGTTCAGATCACCACTTATAACTAGACATGGCTCAGAATCGGAAAGCTCTTTCAATCCCAGTAGCAAAGAATATGAACTCCAAGTAGTTATATTCATATGATTCTTTACTACTTTGCATCCTAACTTTTTAATATCTAGCGCATGTTGCTTATTGCCCCAAACACCTTGAGTGCCTATTACGACACAAACCTCTTTCCGCTTTATGCCATATAAAGAAAGCACCCTAAGTTGTCTTTCTATCAGCGTCACATTGCCAATATATTGTGATAAACAACGAGGAGAGGTTTCCCCATCGGCCACGTCCTTCCCATCAGCAGCTAGAATTACTACGTTCATCTTTTATATTCTCACATTGATTTTAAAATATGCAGAACTAGTTTAAATATATTTGCCGGGGCTTTGCTCATACCAAGCTTTCGCCGCGATGTAATCGTAGTAGGTATCAATATCAATTGCGACATCTTGAGACACCTCAAACCGGTATGCTTTCGGTCCATAGTTATACTTCCAACCTTCAACACTAGATAGTGGGGCTAGCAATATACCGTTTGTAAATGCGTGCAATATAGGTAAATCCTGTGAGTTTGAATGCAATGCTCCTGACATAGGTAACGCATAATTCAGAGGACCCGACTCATCCATCAAATAATGTTGGAATGGTGTAACAGTAATTAATGAATCCGCCCCTAGCGCTAAAACCTCAAAATACTTTTCGAGTGCACACGCCATTTGAACAGAGCCAAATAAAGGTGACGTACAGCACGACCACATCATATGCTCATCTTTAATAAGACTAGCTATGTAAATAAAGAACTCAGTCAACGGCCTAGACTCATCAGCCAAATTATCCGGTCTTTTCAGAGCGTCCACGCCCATAGCATGCGCCTTATCTAACATTTCATCTGAGTCAGATGAAACTAAAATTCGACTTATTCCGCTAACATTCTGCAATTGCGCTATTTTATGCTCTAATAAAGTGGAGTTGCCAAATGGAAGTATATTTTTATTTTCCAATCTCGAACTATTTTTTTTTACTGGAATGACTGCTGTAATTCCACCTTTAATTGTCATTAAGTATTCCTTGGTTACTAAATAATTAACCTTATGATTGGTGTTAGTCATTCAACCACTTAAGCTGTACTTTTTACAGGTATGCGTAATCAGTGATATTTAGAAAATCTCTAAATGCACTTACCATTCACTGATAAGTCAAGAGCTATACTTGATTGACGCTATGTAGATATTTTTTAAATTTTTGATAATAGCCTTTATCGAACCCTACTAACCATTCTTTTCAATAAGCACTTAAATATACTGCTTGGTGTCAAGATCACGCATGCCAACAGCCAAGTCTGCAATGCCATAAATATTGTATGTTGCCATTTGAAAACTTACTTATTGTTAAGATCTTGTTGTTGCAACACTTCTTCTTGTAACTGGTTGATTTCTTCTTGAAGCTGAGTATGTTCATGCTGCTTTCTCACCAAAAACCGCACGGTAAGTGCTGCCTTCTCGACAATACCCACAGGGGTTAATAAATACACGTAACCCCACTTATTGTCTGAGCTTTGGAAATTATCGAGCTTGACCCAACCCACATCAATGAGAGACTTAACCAAATAGTGGGTTTTACCTAAGCTAACGCCTAACTCCTTAGCCAGCCGGCGTTGGGTTAGGTCGGGCTGCTGCTCAAGTATTTTGAGCGCTCGAAATTCGAGCTCTTGATTGTTCATAATAAAGGGTAAAACGAGTAGCCTATTAGTTCAGGCAGGCTACCGCAGGACGCTGTA
>Ga0302127_10000986_pt1 | contig 16426 bp, 16 predicted proteins | sample CB4_SCM_MG_FD_204452 | JGI IMG/M metagenome (GOLD analysis project Ga0302127, IMG submission 204452) | Marine microbial communities from Western Arctic Ocean, Canada - CB4_SCM | ecosystem: Environmental > Aquatic > Marine > Oceanic | place: Canada: Western Arctic Ocean | collected 2017-09-24
CGCTGATCACAAGGTCATCGACGCATTCCTTCACAGAGTCCAGCGTCGGGCGCAGGGCCCCATCAACCCCCAAGGCCGGAATTACAACGCTGATCGTCACCTTTGAAGCCACACCCATCCCTCGCAAGTCGCAATCTTCATAGCATGGAATCTCACCCATCCAGACCCTAGGAAAATGTTCTTGATTTGTTCTTAAATTGAGTTAATGATTAACTATGATGAATAACCTACTAACAGGCCCTGAAATGGACGATATTGGCGCCGAAAACAGCGTTATCGACCGGTTAGCACCAAACCCTGCCAAAGGTCGAGGGGCAGTAAGCAACCGCACCGGCCGGTTTGAAAAACACACAGGCCAAGCCATTCACGATGGCTGGGTTCGGGATGAAGAGCTGTTATCACCGCCAAAACTTCAAACCACGCTGACCAAGGATACAACGAAGACCATCATCGCGCGCAACACCTCACCCGATGTGCCGTTCGACAGATCGATTAATCCCTATCGCGGTTGCGAGCATGGCTGTGTCTACTGCTTTGCGCGGCCGACCCACGCCTATCTCGGACTATCTCCGGGCCTCGATTTTGAAACCAAGCTGCTTTACAAACCAGAGGCCGCCCGGTTGCTGGAGCGCGAGCTGCGCAAATCCAGCTATCAATGCAAAACGATGGCAATGGGGACCAATACCGACCCGTATCAACCTGTTGAGAAAACACTGCGCCTGACGCGTGGCATCCTTGAGGTACTGTCAGCCTTCAACCACCCAGTTGGCATCGTCACAAAGTCAGCGCTCGTGCTACGCGATCTCGATATTCTAGGACCAATGGCAGAGAAGGGTTTAGCGCAGGTCTGCGTGTCAGTAACGACATTGGACCATCGGCTAGCCAACACGCTTGAGCCCCGCGCCTCCACCCCAACGAAGCGGCTGGCGGCCATTCGAATATTGGCCGATGCGGGTGTGCCCTGCGGCGTGATGGCGGCACCGGTGATCCCAGCGCTCAATGATCACGAGTTGGAAAGCATTCTCACAGCCGCTCACGATGCCGGGGCAACTCTCGCCTCTTATATATTGCTGCGATTGCCCCTCGAAATAGCCGGTATATTCAAAGAATGGCTAGAAACCCATGAACCCAATAAAGCCAAATATGTCATGAGCTTGCTCGCCAACACCCGTGGCGGCAAAGTCTACCAGTCGGAATTTGGCACTCGCATGAAAGGCACTGGCGAATATGCCGCTTTGCTCAAAAATCGGTTCGAGCTCATGTGCAATCGCCTAGGATATAATGACCAGCGGTTTGAGCTCGATACCAGCCAGTTCTGTGCGGCACTACAAAAAGACGGACAGCTCGCTCTGTTCTAAAGGCCAACTGCGACACCAAGGGTGAAGACGACTCAGCCTGACGTGTTAAACTAGGCCCCTCAATGGAACACGCAACCGATCTCACTGGACTCGCCTATGTCGTTTTAACGGCGCTTGCCTGCGGCATGCTCTTTGCCCATTTCCGGCAGCCGCCGCTGGTCGGTTATTTGCTGGCAGGAGTTCTGCTTGGCCCGACCGGGTTCGAGGTCGTACAAAGCGAAGGCATGATCAAGGGCTTTGCCGAACTCGGCGTCCTGATGTTGCTGTTTATTGTCGGGATGGAGCTCAGTGTCAGGACACTGAAATATACCTGGCGGCTGGCGTTGCCGGCCGTTGCCATGCAGACCGGCGCCAGCCTGCTGGTCATGTTCGCCGCCTCGTCTCTCCTCGGTATTTCAAATTCAAGCGCGATTCTGCTTGGCTTTGTCGTCGCGCTTTCGTCGACAGCCGTCGCGGTAAAACTACTGGAGGAAATCGGAGCGCTCCGCGCCAGGGTTGGACGCATAACTGTTGCGGTCCTCATCGCGCAGGATCTCGCCTTCTTACCCATGTTGCTGATCGTCGAGAATTTAGGAGCCGGTGGTTTCGATATGGCGGCGGCAACCCAGATCGGCGTTTCAGCGCTGCTCCTGTATGGACTGGTTCGGCTTTTACTCAAGCAAGGCCGTCAGCATTTGCCGTTTTACAAAATAATCGTCGGTCATGTTGACCTGTCACCTCTGGCGGGGCTGGTCTATTGCTTTGGCGCCGGTGCCCTAATGGGGGCAATCGGGCTCTCTCCCGCCTATGGCGCCTTCCTCGCCGGGCTTGCCATCGGCAATAGCGCCGAGCGAGAACCAATGCTCGCCGTCGTCCGGCCAATCCAGAGTGTCATGCTGATGGTCTTCTTTTTATCCATCGGCCTGCTCCTCGATCTGCAATTTGTCTGGGACAATCTCGGGACAGTGCTGTTCCTATTCCTGATCGTGACCCTGTTCAAAAGCGCGCTCAACATCGCCATCTTCCGGCTACTGCGGGAAAGCTGGCAACGTTCCTTTATGTCAGGTGTTCTTATTTCACAGCTTGGAGAGTTTTCTTTTCTGCTTGCCGCATCTGCAACTGCCGTGGCGGCAATATCGCCAGAAGAATCCAAGCTCATTATTTCCGTGACAGTCTTGAGCCTGGCACTGAGCCCGTTCTGGCTCTCAACCGCGAGACGATTGCAACGTATCGCCGAACGCCGCCTAACTACGCTAAAACTGGTCTTTGATGCCACCTTTGTTGGCGAACGGCTATTGGCACGACGCAGTTCCCGTTGGACACGCCGCGTTGCTGGAAGTCTTTGGGTGCAAGCAAACACCTTCAAGGACAAAAGAGCCGAAAAGCGAGCTAGAAATAAGGCGCTGGCACTGCCATCTCAACCCAAGCTTACGGATCAAAGCAAACAGTCCAGTACCGAAACGTCAAAGCCAGAGACCAAAATCGATGGCTGATCTGCACTATGAAAAACAGGCCGGCGGCATCGTTGCCGGTATTGATGAAGTCGGACGCGGCCCCTGGGCCGGACCGGTGGTCGCCGCAGCCGTCATTATCGATCCAGACAAGTTACCCGATGAACTAGCCAATGTGATCGACGATTCCAAAAAGCTTAGCGCGAAAAATCGTGAAGCCGTCGCCGCACAACTACCATTTTGCGCTGAGATCGGTATCGGCGCCGCGACCCCAGCAGAAATCGGTCAGCTCAATATCCTTGGCGCAACGTTCCGGGCCATGGAGAGGGCCGTGTGCGCCTTACCAACGGCGCCGCAATTTGCGTTGGTTGATGGCAACCGGATGCCATCTCTCCCCTGCCCGGCCCGCACGATTGTCAAAGGAGATTCCATCTCCTTGTCTATCGCCGCAGCCTCCATTGTCGCCAAAGTGACGCGCGATCGCATCATGACAAAGCTGTCGCTGCGCTACCCGGGATATGGTTGGGAGACGAATTCTGGATACGGCACCCCGCAACACAGTAAAGCGCTTGAAGAGATCGGCGTGACCCCACATCACCGAAAAAGTTTTGCTCCCATAATCAAGATATTGAGTCTCGACTGAATTAGATTCATACATCTGGACATTTTTTGGTTGAGAAAATCACTCTAACCCCTTGAATCCAATAAATTTGTTGACGGCGAGTCACCGATGAATCATGGTTTGCACCATGACTGAAATCACCGACATCCCTCGCAACGAAATACTCGTTGGCGACTGCATCGAGCATATGAATTCTTTGCCGGCGGAATCGATCGACATGATCTTTGCCGATCCACCGTATAATTTGCAACTGGCGGGCAATTTGCACCGACCAAACAACACCCGCGTTGCCGGTGTAGAAGAAGACTGGGATAAGTTTTCAGACTTTGCGCATTATGATGATTTCACACGCCGCTGGCTCGCGGCGGCACAACGCATTCTAAAACCGACGGGCTCGATTTGGGTCATCGGCAGCTATCACAATATTTTCCGGGTCGGCACCGCGCTGCAAGATCTCGGTTTCTGGGTTCTCAACGACATTATCTGGCGCAAATCAAACCCGATGCCCAACTTTCGCGGCAAGCGTTTTACCAATGCCCATGAGACATTAATCTGGTGCTCAAAATCACAAGACGCAAAACCGACCTTTAACTACCGCGCAATGAAAGCGCTGAACGAAGATATTCAGATGCGCAGCGACTGGCTATTTCCGATTTGCGGCGGCGCTGAGCGGCTGAAACTCGACGGTCGCAAAGCCCACCCGACACAAAAACCCGAAGGCTTATTGCATCGCGTTATTTTGGCATCGAGTAAGCCCGGTGATGTCATACTCGATCCCTTCTTTGGCACTGGCACCACCGGCGCAGTCGCCAAGAGGCTCGGTCGGGACTGGATTGGTATTGATCGCGAAACCGATTATGTCAGCATTGCTCAAGACCGTATCGATGCCGTTAAATGCGCGCCTGCCGATGTCACCGTTTTGACGACGCCTGACAAGCGTAATGAGCCTCGTGTGCCGTTTGGCTCGGTAATTGAACAAGGGCTGCTTAACGCCGGTGACAAACTATTCGACATTCGCAAACGGGTTACCGCCAAGGTACACGCCGACGGCAGTATCGCGGTCAAAGACGTACGCGGGTCGATCCATCAGGTCGGCGCCAGCGTTCAGAATGCACCGTCTTGCAATGGCTGGACCTTCTGGCATATTGAACGACGCGGTAAAGTTGTTCCTATCGACAAGCTCCGCGAACGGATCCGCGCCGATATGGCAATCCGCAAGGAAAAGGCAGACGTCGTGCCGTTCCACGGTGCCGCGGAATAACCCCGGTCTCTAGCCCGCTTTCAGCGCCAAATTCACCACCTTTTTCATCACGGTTGGCAATGCATGTTCGCCAAGCCGGTCAGGTGTCGACCATATCGCCCCCGCTGGCACTTCGTTTTCACCGACTCGCGTCACCAGGATCGACAATTCCAAATGAAAATGTGTAAAGGTATGACGGACCATCCCGGGCAACGGCGTCCAAGCTGATTTTACCGGCGCCGCTTTGCGGGCCTTCGCGGTTGTCCATTCGCCTTCGACCCAGTCGGTTGACGGCACTTCAATCATCCCACCGAGCAATCCTTTTTCCGGACGTCGGCGCAATAACACCGAACCATCATCCCGCATGATCCAAAAGACGACGCCTCGGCGCACGGGCTTCGGCTTCTTTGGCTGCCGGCGTGGTAAATCTTCTTGAATGCCAGCGTCTTTGGCCGCACAGCTGCGCTGCCACGGGCAAATCAAACATTTTGGTTTCCTGGGTATACAAACGGTTGCTCCCAGATCCATCACCGCCTGTGCAAAATCACCGGGCCTTCCGCGAACAGTCTTTGGCGCCACATCACCCGCCAATTCACGCAGCTTTTCTTTGCAATCAGGCAGTGGTTGGTCGACCGCGAAAAAGCGCGCCATGACGCGTTCAATATTACCATCGACAACATTCGCGGGCCGACCAAAAGCAATCGCCGAAATTGCTGCTGCAGTATAAGGGCCAACCCCGGGCAAGGCGAGCAATCCAGCCTCTGTGTCAGGAAACACTGCATCGAGTTCCTCCGCGACAAATTTTGCGCAGCGATGCATATTGCGTGCCCGCGCATAGTATCCAAGCCCCTGCCAGCCATGCAAAACCTCATCGAGATCAGCCGCGGCGAGATCCTTTATCGCCGGCCACCGTTCCAGAAATCTCAAAAAATAGGGGCCCACCGTCACAACAGTGGTCTGTTGCAACATAATTTCGCTGAGCCACACATGGTAGGGATCGGATATCTGTCCCGCCTTCGCACGCCATGGCAAAATGCGACGGTGCCGGTCATACCAGGCGAGCATCTCGCGGCGCATCGCCGCAGACGATGTTACAATTTTGTATCCCATATCACGTTATCGATACTTGTTACCCGAAGAGTGGCATCCTACCTTAAGGGCTGGTGCATGACTCGGGAATGGCCGCGGTTTATTGCCAGCTAGGATTATTATGGCGGCTAAGAAACCTTCAAAAGGCAGAGTAAAAACTGTCGGTGCCAAAAAAAATAACTGGCGCAAATTTAGCGGGCCGCGAGCGCTAGCCGCCGTGCTGCCAAAAGTCGCGGCACCAGCGTTACGGAAACGTGGTTTTGCCGCCGCCGAAATTGTCACGCGATGGGCGGAGATCGCCGGTGAAGAAATGGCCGCAGGAAGTGCGCCAGACCACCTGAGTTTCCCGAAAGGGGACCGCCAGGGCGGCACACTTTATATCGCTGCATCTGGATCCGTGGCTCTACAAATCCAACATCAGGAACCTTCTATTCTGCAGCGGATAAACACCTATTTCGGTTATTCCGCGGTCGCCCGGCTTTCAATTTCTCAGACCTCTTTTCGATCCAAGCCAGTTAAGACCGATACGCCATTCACCCCCGAACCGGGACCAGATCAAATCGCTAGAATCGAATCGGAAACCAGTGTCATTTCCGAACCTGACCTGCGACAAGCACTCCACAAACTCGGCGAAGCGGTCGAACGCGACCGTGTAGCACTGAAATTAAGGAAATCCAAAAATACTGAATAGGTCTCTCTAGCCTCAACCAAAGCTGGACCAAAGACCATAATTTACGCTATATCTTGTGGTTAGGAGAAAGAAATGCGGAATATATGGGTATATGTCGTCGGTGGCATGGTCGCTATCGGCGCAATCGTTTCGATCAAAGGCATCATAGGCAACAGCGAGAGCTCGCAAAGCACGGCCCAAAAACTAGTAGTGACGGCAACGGACAATGTCGCGCCTGCGAAGGTTGAAGCGCCGAAACCCGACGCCTCATTTGATAAAGTCGAAATTATGAAAGACGACTTTATCTTCGGCAAGGAAACCGCACCGGTGACCTTGGTCGAATATGCGTCGCTGACCTGTCCACATTGCGCGCAATTCCACCAAAACACGCTGCCCGCCATTAAAAAAGAATATATTGAGACCGGCAAAGTCAAACTGGTCTATCGCGATTTTCCACTCGATCAGCTGGCGCTATCCGGTTCCATGATCGCGCGCTGCGCCGGGCGAGACAGATACTACGCCTTTATCGATGTGATGTTCGCACAACAGGCAACTTGGGCCCGTGATCCAAATCCACTTGCGGCCTTGTCTCGAATCGCTCGGCTTGGTGGCATGTCACAAGCAAAGTTTGATGAATGCATTAAAGACAAGAAAATTGCGGATACGGTCGTCCAACAGCGCCTCGATGGTGACAAGAAGTTCGGCATCAATGCCACGCCCACAGTCATCATCAACGGCAAGAGATACAGCGGTGGGCTGACCATCGAGCAGTTCCGGGCCGTCGTTGCCCCGCTGCTGAAATAGAAGACGCGTCGATTAGGAGCTTGTAGCAAGTGCAATTTACCAAGCTAAAACTCTCCGGGTTCAAATCATTCGTTGAACCCACCGAGCTTTGGATCGAGCCTGGCATGACCGGCGTGGTTGGCCCTAACGGGTGTGGTAAATCAAATCTTGTTGAGGCCCTGCGTTGGGTCATGGGCGAAACCTCCGCCAAGCAGATGCGTGGTGGTGGCATGGAAGATGTCATCTTTGGTGGCACAGACCGTCGCCCGCCCCGCAACATCGCCGAAGTTGTTCTCTCGCTAGACAACGCCGAACGCGATGCACCACCACAATATAATACCGGCGACGAAATTGATGTTAGCCGCCGGATTGAACGCGGCAACGGATCAAATTACCGGGTTAACGGCAATGACGTACGTGCCCGTGATGTTCAAACGCTGTTCGCTGATGCCGCGTCAGGGGCACGCTCAACAGCGCTCGTCAGCCAAGGACGCATTGGGGCCCTGATTGCCGCCAAACCAACAGACCGACGCCACATTTTAGAAGAAGCCGCCGGTATTACAGGCCTGCATTCGCGGCGGCATGAAGCTGAGTTGCGGCTACGGGCTGCAGAAACCAATCTTGAACGGCTCGATGATGTTCTTGGCGCCCTCGAGGAACAACTCAAAGGTCTTAAGAAGCAAGCCCGTCAAGCGACCCGCTACCGGAATTTGAGCGATCATATCCGTCGCGCTGAAGCGATTGCCATTCATCACCAATGGTCCGGGGCCAATGCCCAGCGTGATGCAGCGGTCGAACGGATGACCAAGGCGGAAGAGGCCGTTGCGACCCTTACTCAGGAAGTTGCCAGCGCAACGACGGTAGAGACCCAAGGCGCCAATGCAGTGCCTGCCTTGCGCGAAGCAGAAGCCCGCGAGGCAGCAGCATTGCAAAGGCTGATCATTGCCCGTAATGAATTGGAACAAGAAGAGAAACGGATCGAGGCGGAACATCAAGAGATCGTTTCGCGAATAGTCCAAATCAGAGGCGACAGCGATCGCGAAATTGGACTCAAGGAAGACGCCGAAACAGCCCTTACCCGCCTAACTGGCGAGATCGCGGAGCTTGCACAGGCTGAAGAGAACCAGGAGCAGGACATCACGACGGCAAAGGAAGTGCTGACCACTGCAAGCGCCGAAGTTAGCCGGCTCGAACAAAACCTCACCGAAATTTCCCAAGGCATAGCCGCGGACGAAACCCGCTATGAATCGCTAAACAGGCGCGCGAACGATTCTGAGGTTCGCCGCGCGCGTATCACGCAACGCCTCGAAGAGCTGAAAAATGAACGCGACGCCGCCCAGGCAACGATCGAGGAGCAGGGCGCCGGTGCGGAATTCACCGCTGAAATGGAACAATTGCGTGGCGCTTTGGAAGGTGCCCGCAAAGCCGCTGATGAATGCGAGGAGAACCGCGCCAAGACGATGGCGACGGAAACTGAAGCACGCAGCGCCTTGCAGGAAGTCGAAACCCAACGCACTCGCTTGAAAGCTGAGGAAGAGGCCCTCGAAGCCCTACTGACAGTTGGCGACCCGGATCTATGGCCACCGATGATCGATGCCCTGAGTGTCGAGCCGGGATACGAATTGGCGCTCGCCACCGCCTTGGGCGATGATCTCAATGCCCCTAATGATGAAGCCGCGCCGATCCATTGGCGCGCCTTGGCAGCCTTTACGACCCCCGCGTCGTTGCCGGGAGGAACCGCTCCCCTATCCTCTGTTGTCAGTGCACCCAGCGAATTAACACGGCGGCTTTCGCAAATCGGCATCGTTGACGATGAAGCGAATGGCAACCGTCTGGCTGGTAACCTAGTTCAAGGACAGAGGCTGGTTAGCCGAGATGGTGGATTATGGCGGTGGGACGGATTTACGGTCCTAGGTGACGCCAGCGAAGGATCAGCCGCCCGCCTAACACAGCGCAACCGTCTCAAGGATCTCCACGCCGAAGTTGATCGCGCAACGCGAACGGTTGAAGAATTCCAGTCAAAATTTGACCGCTGCCATGATGCCGCGCAGGCATCGACGGCAGCCGAACAAGCGGCGCGTGAGGCAGTCCGCAATTCTGACCGAGCATTCCAGGAAATCCGTGACCGTGAAGCTGCGCAAAACCGGACCCTGTCGGAAGCTCGTTCAAAAATTGTTTCGTCTAATGAAAATGTAGAAGCCCTTCGCGCCGATGATGCAGAAATGCAGTCAGCGATTGAACAGGCCAATCGCGAACTTTCCGCTCTGACAAATATTCCTGAGCGCCGTGAAGCCGCGACACAATTGCGCGCTGAATTAAGTGAAGCCCGTACCGCCGCGACAGAACGACAAAGCGCCTATGATCGTTTGGTCGGCGAGGCTGGATCACGCCGCCAACGTCTTGCCGATATGGGTGAGGCAAGAGATTCCTGGAAACGTCGCGCAGACAATGCCACGCAACAGATTGAAGCCTTGCTACAGCGCCTGGAAACTGCGGAAGCAACACTTGCAAAAGTAACAGCACGTCCTGAACAGATCACGAAGCAACGGACAGAGCTATTCGAAAATATTGCCGTCGCAGAGCAGTCGCGCGCAACAGCTGCCGATGCTTTAGCAGAAGGCGAAACCATACTGGCCGCTGCCGGCAAAGCCCTCCGTGAAGCCGAAGCCAAACTCGGCGAAGCGCGCGAAGAACGGGTGCGCTGCGAAGCGGCACAGGAACAGATTGAACAGGCGATGGCCGTTATTGTTGAACGCGCAGAAGAACGCATTGGCTGCGCACCCGGCAAAGCTCTCGAAGAGGTCGGTGTCGCCAATGACGACAAGCTGCCCGCACGCGATGCGATCGAAGTGCGTGTCGAGCGGCTAAAACGCGAACGCGAAAATATGGGCGCGGTTAATTTACGCGCTGAAGCCGAGGCCGAAGAGCTCGACGAACGAATTCAGATCATGCTAGCAGAACGGGAAGATCTTATTTCTGCCATTGCACGTTTGCGACAAGGTATTGCTAGTCTTAACCGCGAAGGCCGGACCCGCTTATTGGCAGCTTTTGAAGAGGTAAATGGCCATTTCTCGGACCTCTTCACCCGTCTCTTTGGCGGTGGCAGGGCGCATTTGGCGCTGACTGAGGCTGACGATCCGCTGGAAGCTGGCCTTGAGATCATGGCCAGCCCGCCTGGTAAGAAAATGCAGGTTTTGTCACTCCTGTCCGGTGGCGAGCAGGCCTTAACGGCCATTGCCCTTCTATTTGCAGTCTTTTTGACCAATCCAGCACCGATTTGCGTACTCGATGAGGTCGACGCTCCGCTTGATGACGCGAATGTCGAACGTTTCTGCCAGCTAATCAACGAAATCGCCGCCCAAACGGGTACCCGTTTCCTGATCATCACACATCATCGCCTGACAATGTCACGGATGGACCGGTTGTTTGGTGTAACGATGAGCGAACAGGGTGTATCGCAACTTGTTTCAGTCGATTTGCAAGCGGCGGATGAGCTTCGCCAAACCGCCTGATCTATTCCGCCAGGCACCGTATTTATTCTATATATATCAATAACTTATGTTTTAAGTTTTGATACTTGACAGGGTCAAGACTGGCACCTATGGTGCCCCCGCTTTAAGGGGCGGGAAAGGCGTATCTGGCCATGACCAAGCAGAAGAAATCCGCGCATGAGCAGGATATTGATGCGAGGTTAAAACAGGCACGCCGGACAGCTGAGAAATCAGGTGCTAATTCCGGTCCCAAAGGGTCTCGTCGTAGCGGCCTCGCGTTGGCTATGCGACTTGGTGTTGAGATTGTTTCGGCATTGGTTATCGGTGTTGGCATTGGGTTGCTGCTCGATTACTGGCTCGGCACAAAGCCTTGGTTTATGTTGCTTTTCTTCGTGTTAGGCGCTGCGGCCGGGTTAATGAATGTTTATCGCGTTGCGACCGGGGTCGGACAAGGTGTCGGTTACAAGCGAGAAGACGGCAGTGATAATTCTGACGGTCCGGCAAAATAGCCGGCGGAGAGGTTAAATTGGCAGCGGAAGGCCACGGCCCGCTCGCGCAGTTTGAGATTAAGACGCTGATCCCCCTAAAATTGGGCGAGATCGACGTGTCTTTCACAAATTCAGCGCTCTTTATGTCCCTCACCCTCGTTCTGGTGACGTTATTCCTCGTTTTAGGCATGCGGAAACGCGCGCTGGTTCCGGGACGCTGGCAATCAATGGCAGAAATGTCCTATGAATTTGTCGCCAATTTATTGCGCGACACGGTGGGCAGTGAGGGTCGTAAATACTTCCCGCTCGTCTTCACCCTCTTCATGTTCATCCTGTTCGGCAACATGCTCGGCATGATCCCGTACAGCTTTACCTTCACCAGCCACGTCATCGTCACTTTCGCAATGGCCCTAGCAGTCTTTATCGGCGTCACGGTCCTCGGATTTGTAAAACACGGGTTCCATTTCTTCAGCTTTTTTGTTCCACCCGGTGTCTCGGTGGTTCTGTGGCCGTTGATGATCCCGATTGAAATTATTTCCTATTTGTCGCGGCCAATCAGCCTCTCGGTTCGATTGTTTGCGAATTTGACCGCCGGCCACACGATGTTGAAAGTGTTTGCTGGCTTTATCATCAGCTTGGGCGTTGTCGGCGGTGTCTTGCCGTTTGCCTTTGTCGTAGCCCTCACCGGGCTGGAGTTGCTGATAGCTTTCCTGCAGGCCTACGTATTCACAATTTTGACCTGCTTTTACATTAATGATGCCCTGCATCTGCACTAAGCGCAGTGCGGGATAAGAACGAAAGAAGAAAGGAACATAACTATGGAAGCTGCTGCAGCTAAACTAATCGGCGCGGGCCTTGCCGCAATCGGCGTTATCGGAGCTGGTATCGGTATCGGTAACATCTTTGCCGCCTTCATCTCATCGGTTGCTCGCAATCCGGCTGCTGCCGAGAGCGTTACGGCGATGACCTGGATCGGGTTCGCCTTGGTAGAAGCCATCGCATTGTACGCGCTGGTTGTTGCCCTGCTCTTGCTTTTCGTATTCTGATCACATTTTGATCAATGGTGCCGGATTTTCCGGCACCTTGTACGGAGAAAACCGAGCATGCCCCAACTAGACCCATCGACATTTGCACCACAGCTATTTTGGCTGCTGGTGACGTTTGTCCTGCTCTACCTGGCAATGTGGAAAATTGCGTTGCCTAAAATTGGTAGCATTCTACAAGATCGCCAGGAGCGCATTGACGACGACTTGGAAAAAGCTGAAAAGCTTAAACAGGACGCCGAGGCCGTTCGGGAAGCCTACGAAAAGACTGTTGCGGAGGGCCGTAATAAGGCTCAGGAAACAATCCGTTCGGCGAGTGGAAAAATGGCCGCCGAAGCTGCAGCGCAACATGCAACGCTAACCGAGAAGCTCAACGCCCAAACGTCGGAAGCCGAAACCCGCATCAATGCGGCGAAAGAGCAGGCCCTGGCGAATATCCGGACCGTTGCAACCGAGGTCACACAGGCGGCGGCTGGCAAGCTGATCGGAAGAGACATCTCAGAGGCTGACGCCGAAAAAGCGGTTGCTTCTATTCTGGATGAGGAGCGTCACTAATGGTCGCTTTGCAGACGCCTGAATTTTGGGTCGCCGTTGGCTTCTTGGTGTTGATGGCGCTGATCGCCAAACCAGCCTGGAAAGCAATGTCCGCTGGATTGGACGCCCGGGCAGAAAAAATCAAGGCAGGCCTTGATGAAGCCGCAAGCCTCCGCGAAGAAGTCCAGAGCTTGCTGGCCGACTATCAGCGTAGACAACGCGACGCCACACGCGAAGTCGATGAAATGCTTGCCAATGCACAAGCCGAAGCTGAACGCACTGCTCAAGAGGCCGCCGATACTCTGGTTGATTCTCTGAAACGCCGAGAGCAGTTGGCGCTAGATAAGATCGCGCAAGCCGAGGCAGAAGCTATGCTCGCCGTTCGCAATACGGCAATTGACGTTGCAATCTCAGCGACACAACGCATCCTCACCGAACAACTTGATGATGCAGCAGCAGCGCAACTGATTGACAGTGCCATCGCAGAACTCCCCGTCAAGCTGCACTAGAGTCCGCTATCACAGATACGGGCCAACCGAATTTCGCCTAAGCTTTGCTGATGAAGCTCTCGTCAATTCCCAATTTGCCGCGACACAGCCCCCTCGTATATTAATTCGACAGAAACATTTATCGTCGGGGGTCATTGGTTCAGGCTGCGCTAAAGAAAATATTCCGGGGCAATGGCAGCATACTGAAGATGGTATGATTTGGGATTTTATCGATAGCTGGATGCCCAATGGATTCGGAAAATTCCGGCGTATCAAGAGTGCGCCCTAAACGGACCGTGGCCATCTGCGCAATTTCACAATTAATTACCTGGCGAAAATTTTTATCGTCCTAAATGACTCGTCGCCATTCAGCCCATCCCGTTAACGGCGCTGCGTTCTATTCGCCTGAGACTGGTTATATTCGAGCTGTTGGGGCGTGAGCTGTATACCCATATAGATTGAATATTCATCAATCTTGGGCCTGAGCGGCAAAGGTATTTCAAGTCGAATTTCATCAATGAGATTAAGCCGTATCTGGTTTCCACGGAATTTCGCCTGCAATGGGAAAATACTCTTCCCCTGTGGTGCGGGATGAAATTTTGGAATAGCCACAAAGTAGTGGAAATCTATAGCTCTGCTCCGATCTGCAGGTCCCCGCCGCACGTCGAAAGCAACGCTGAGCGTAATATCAGCCTTTGTCCGCTTCCTGTTATATTTACATTCGCCTTTAAAATCGACGATAGCGATCGTCGCTAGAACATCAGTGATGTCCCGCCCAGAACCCAGTTTGAAATAGGTGACGCTGTTTGCATGCTTTAGAAGCAACACCTCGGGGCAGCGCGGTGGTAGATTCTTTGACCCAAAAGCACCACAGGCAGAGAGCAAAGGGATGATCGCAGCGATCGCGCAGCATTGAAGCAAACGCCGTTGCAACTGCTGGCCACGCCATCCGAAGAAAAATGATTTCACGCGTAAGAGCCGTCGTTAGAGGTCGTTATGGGTGCCGTCACATGTCGGCGCACTTGTTGTCTTCTTGCAACCGCAGAACCATACAGTCTGATTTCGTTTGGCAACATATTGCATGGGCGCAAGCCCGGTGCCCTTATGTGAGCCATCGCAAAAAGGCTGAGACGTGCTTTTGCCGCAGGCGCACCACCAATATTCGTTGCCTTCCTCTACGTCGACACCGCAAGGTTCTTTTTGCGCAATTACGGGTTCAGTCATTCCTCATCCTTTCATCAGCCAACATGGCCAACCAATTTTTCATATCCGCTATAGCATCATTGTTTTATACGGCAAACTCTAGAGGAGGTGTTGAGTTTTCTCAAGCAAAGCAACATATTACGCCTATCTTTGAGCGAAGGGACAAAACCGCAATATGTCGAAACGAAAACTCATCATTCAACTGGCTGGTCCACGCGGTTTTTGTGCCGGTGTCGACCGCGCCATTGAGATCGTTGAGAAGTCCCTAGAGAAGTTCGGCGCCCCGGTCTATGTCCGTCACGAGATTGTTCACAACAAATACGTTGTCGATGAGTTGCGGGAAAAGGGCGCTATCTTTGTCGAAGAACTCGATGAAGTCCCTGAAGACGCACCGATCATTTTTTCAGCCCATGGAGTTCCCAAATCCGTGCCAGAGGAAGCGCAGCACCGTAATATGGTGCATATTGACGCGACCTGCCCGCTGGTTACTAAAGTCCATGTTGATGCCAAGCGCCATCAGGGCGAAGGACGCACCGTGATCCTGATTGGTCATGCTGGCCACCCCGAGGTCATCGGAACACTGGGGCAACTGCCGGAAGGCCAGATTTTGCTGGTCGAAAACGTCGAACAGGCCGAAACGGTGGCAGTCGCCAATCCCAACAATCTGTCATTCGTTACCCAGACAACGCTTTCGGTTGATGACACAGCGGAAATCATAACGGCCCTGGAGAAACGTTTTCCCAACATAGTGTCGCCCCGCAAGGAAGACATCTGTTACGCGACAACCAACCGTCAGGCTGCCGTAAAGGCACTGACACCGAACTGCGACGCGATTGTCGTACTCGGCGCACCAAACTCATCGAATTCAAATCGGTTAGCAGAAGTCGCCACAGCCGCCGGCTGCCCGAAATCTATCCTGATTGAGCGGGCAAGCGCGCTCGACATAGCGTGGCTGGACGGCGTTGACACCGTTGGCGTGACAGCGGGCGCATCGGCGCCGGAACTTCTGGTTCAGGAACTCATCTCAACCTTGAAGGACAACTTCGAGGTCGAGTTAAAGGAAATCACCGTCACCTCTGAGGATGTCCATTTCAGCCTCCCACGTGCATTGTCTACATAGTAGAATGATGGTGTGTCCTAAACCTTTGACCTCACAATAGAATCGTCACAATCCTATGGCCGTTTACACCGACGTATCCGACGAAGAGCTAGAGGCTTTCGTCGCAACATATGACATTGGCGAAGTTCAATCCTGCAAGGGAATCGCTGAAGGCGTTGAGAACTCCAACTATCTTCTCCAGACAGATCGCGGCAATTACATCCTGACGCTGTATGAAAAACGTGTTGATCCAAAAGACTTACCTTTCTTTTTGGGGCTAATGGATCATCTCGCTACACAGAACTTCCCCTGTCCAACTCCCATCCACGACCGCGATGGCAAAGCCTTGCGTAAACTATGTGGCCGACCCGCTGCCCTTACGAGCTTTCTTTCCGGTCTCTGGCCTAAACGGGTCGCTCCTGATCACTGCAAAGGGGTTGGTGGCATCGCGGCGAAGATGCATCTAGCCGCAGAAGGATTCGAGCCCACCCGCAAAAACGGGCTAGACCGGGCTGGCTGGCAAGAGCTCTTTACACAAACAAAAGAACGCGCCAATGAAATTCAGACCGGGCTCGCCACAAAGATTGAAACCGAGTTAGCATTTCTAGAAGAGAATTGGCCAAACGCTCTACCGTCGGGGATCATTCACGCAGATCTGTTTCCAGATAACGTATTCTTTCATCAAAGTGATCTCAGCGGCGTCATCGACTTCTACTTTGCCTGCAATGGCTCGTTCGCTTACGAGATTGCAATTTGTCTGAATGCATGGTGTTTCGAGGATGATAGCAGTTTTAACGGCACCAAAGCGCGTAATCTTATAGAGGGATATACCGCCATACGCGCTCTCGACCCTGCAGAAATAGCAGCACTACCAATACTGGCCCGGGG
>Ga0302127_10000990_pt1 | contig 16392 bp, 12 predicted proteins | sample CB4_SCM_MG_FD_204452 | JGI IMG/M metagenome (GOLD analysis project Ga0302127, IMG submission 204452) | Marine microbial communities from Western Arctic Ocean, Canada - CB4_SCM | ecosystem: Environmental > Aquatic > Marine > Oceanic | place: Canada: Western Arctic Ocean | collected 2017-09-24
ACGTCGGACTATGACTCGTTTCCCTGCGTTGCTGGGGTTACGGAGAATCAGGTCATCGAGGCGCTCTACTCGGCAATAGACGCTTCCTTTACATTAGCCAGTGTTGCGAAGTGAGATTTATATGAGTGGTTCGCCTGTTGACCCCTTTTATGCGGTCTACAGCCGTTATAAAGGTTACGAAACGCCGGTATTATGCACTAAGCAAATGTACCGTTGGGACCGTGATGTTTGGGGGCCCGCCGAACTTCGGCCAGACATGTCGGTGCTCGAATTCGGTTGTGGAACCGGTTCTTTCTTGGCCTATCTTCACGCCAAGGGGGTCAAGAAAATTGTCGGCGTTGATCACGACCCAAACCTAACTGAGATCATGCCGAAACAAGTGCGCAACTGTCTAGTGATCGGGAATCTGTGGGATTACATCGCAGAGAATACGGATAATATGAAGTTCGACCGCATCGCCTTGTTCGATGTTCTGGAACATTTTAGCTATGAGGATGGCCTGAAACTATTGAAGGCATTGCGGAAAATGCTGACGACTGATGGCCAAGTTATTCTTCGAGTTCCCAATGTTTCATCTCCCTGGGGAATCGCCTATCAATTTGGTGATCTAACGCACCGCGCCGCTTATACCCCGAAAAGCTTGCGCCAGATGGCGCTCGCTGCGGGCCTTGCCGTATCTGCCTGTTATCCGCATCGGGAAGGAAGCCGAGTGCGCCAAGTTCTTGATCGCTCATTCCACGGCCTGCTATCGAAAATTGTGGCGACGCCGCCGTCGATCTGGACGGCAAATATGTACGCAATTCTGTCGCAGGAACGTTAAACTTATGCCAGCGGCTTGCGTGAAATAGAAACGATGAGAAACAGCACCGGCAACCCCATCAGTGCGGTGAGGATAAAGAAGACTGGATAGCCGAGACTGTCGACCATCGAGCCAGAATATCCGCCGATCAATTTCGGAGCGAGTGTCATTAGAGAGGTGTAGAGCGAGTACTGCATCGCTGTGAATGAGACGCTTGTCAGTCCTGATAGGTAGGCAACGAAAGCGGCTGAAGCTATGCCTGCACTCATGTTATCGGCGACGATAACGGCAATCAATAGTGGGGCATTCGCTTCCTGAATCGCGACGAAGGCGAATAGAATGTTGCTCGCTGCGGCTAACACAGCGCCAGTAAATAAGATACGCATCACCCCATATCGCATCGCCAGCACGCCACCGAAAATGCTGCCCCCGATCACTGCAAACAGGCCATAGGTTTTCGAATAAAGGGCAATCTCTGCCTTGGTGAAGCCTAGGTCGCTATAAAAAACGTTGGCGATCACCCCCATTACCACATCGGAAATGCGATAGAGGCTGATCAAAGCAAGGATAAGAAGGGCCTGCTTTCCATACCGACGAACAAAGTCGGCCAAGGGCTCGACATAGCCCTCGATTATCATCTGCCGCGGTGCGGCGCCGAGCTTGACTAGTCCCCAGGCGACACCGCCGGCGCCGGCTATGCTAATGCTAAGTCGGAATAGCTCGGCTAGAAAACCGGAGAGGACAGGGCCAAGCCCGCTTACCAACACTGTCTTCAATGTATCGATTGGTTGATTGAATAGCAGGAAGCAAGCAGCGAACGTGGAGGCAGCGGCCAGGAACACGCCGAGAAAACGCAAGTTAGCGCGTGGGTCGGCAAAGGCCGTCTCCGCCCGACGTGTCACATCGGGCTCCTTGATAATCAACGTAGTGGCGATACCTACCAACATGCAGGCTGCCATGGCGACATAGGCGACCATCCAGCCGCGATAAATATAGGCCCCCTCGCCTCCGAAAACGCTGGCGAGGTAAAGCGCGCCGGCACCGGCTGATAGCATTGCGATGCGATAGCCGGCGATATAGGACGACGACATCATCGCTTGGAGGTCCTGTGGCGCTGATTCGATGCGATAGGCGTCGATGACGATATCCTGCGTCGCCGCTGAAAACCCAAGAGCGACGGCCGCCAGCGCGGTAATTGTAAGATTCGATTGCGGGTCGTTGAATGCCATAGCCAGTATAGCGGCGGCGACCGCCAGCTGAGCCACTAGAAGCCACGCGCGCCTCCGCCCCAAACGCGCGGTTAGGCCGGGTAGTGGGATCTTATCAACCAGCGGCGCCCAAACAAACTTGAAGGAATAGCCCAGCGCGGCCCATGAAAAGAAGGTAATCGTCGACCGCTCAAAGCCTGCTTCGCGGAGCCATAGGGACAAGGTTCCGAAGATCAGCAGTATGGGGATGCCCGCCGAGAAGCCAAGAAACAGCATCGTAATGACGCGCGGGTGGCGCAGGGCGGCCAGCGATTGGCCCCAGGATTGTCGCCCGATGGACATATCAATGCTCATGGTAAGATTACCCCATCCAATAATGGCTCTTGCACTGGTTCAATTTGCTGTTTTGGTCTGCTGCGCGGGAATTAAGATGAGGGAAACATTAACGGTTGTCGAACTTTTGGGGAATTGCTTTGACCTCATGGAGGCCCCCCGGCATCAATTAGCGCTGTCAATTGGCGGTGATAGATATCCATGTTGGCAATGGGCCGGCGAGCAACGCCAGAATCCATTGCCGCCGTGGCAACGGCTATCGGAATGTTGACGACTAGGCGCGGGTCGAACGGTGCTGGAATGATGTACTCGGGCCCGTATTGGAATTGTTTCCCGGAATATGCTGCCGCGACTTCATCCGGGACTTTTTCACGGGCTAGTTTTGCTAGCGCGTACGCTGCTGCGATCTTCATCTCATTGTTGATCGTGCTAGCGCGGACGTCGAGCGCACCACGGAAGATGTAGGGGAAGCCAAGAACATTGTTGATCTGGTTGGGGTAATCCGACCTGCCGGTCGCCATGATGGCGTCGCTGCGTACTTCAGCCACCGCCTCAGGTGTGATCTCAGGATCCGGGTTCGCCATAGAAAAAATAATCGGATTGTCGGCCATGGACCGGACCATGTCCTGATTGACTGCGTCCTTGACAGAAAGGCCGAGGAAAACATCAGCGCCTTTCATGGCCTCGGATAGCGTTCGGGCATTGGTATCGACGGCAAGACCTGACTTCCATTGGTTCATGCCATCCGTGCGGCCTTGGAATATGACCCCACGAGTATCGCAAACGGTAACGTTTTCGGTGGGAACGCCCATGCTACGTAATAGCAGAACGCCCGCGACCGCCGCGGAACCAGCGCCGTTGACGACGATGCTACAGCTATCGATTTTACGTCCCGTTATATCGAGTGCGTTGATAAGTCCGGCGGCGATTATGATTGCCGTACCGTGCTGGTCGTCGTGAAAGACGGGAATATCCATCAGTTCACGCAGCCGCTCCTCGATGATGAAGCACTCGGGCGCTTTAATGTCCTCGAGATTGATCCCACCAAAGGTCTTTCCAAGAAAGCGCACGCAGTTAACGAATTCATCGACATTTTCCGTATCAACCTCCAGATCGATGCCGTCAATATCGGCGAAGCGCTTGAACAGCACCGCTTTACCCTCCATGACCGGCTTAGCGCCTAGCGCCCCTAGGTTGCCGAGACCCAGGACCGCTGTACCATTTGATATGACGGCGACGAGGTTGCCTTTTGCCGTATAGTCGTATGCCTTGTCAGGGTCTTCGGCGATCGCCAAGCATGGGGCGGCGACACCGGGGGAATAGGCCAGCGATAGGTCGCGTTGGGTTGTCAGTGGCTTGGTTGCGTGGATCTCTAATTTTCCGGGACGTCCGGATGAATGCATGGCTAGCGCGTCGTGGGCAATATCGTTTGCGGGGGTATCCGTCATTTTTTTTTTAGTACCTCCCTGAGGTAATGTTAGTTTAGGTAATGATCCGGTCTATTGCGTGGGTATAGTCGCAAACTGAGCAGATCAGAATATCCTCTTTTTATATTCTGCCGAAGCGGGGCAACAATTCCTAGCCCTGATCATATAAACCACCGTGGTTCCCTCCTGTAAGCTTGTGTTAATCTCTAATCTCAGGATACCGCAACATTAACTTAGAATTTCTCTTACAGGCAGCTGAGCTTACTGACGTGGTTACCTTATCACCTAAAAACATAGAGAAGTCTGCCATTTTTGATGTGGTGACGCCCATGATGGCGCAGTATCTGGCCATTAAACTAGCCCATCCTGAGGGGCTGCTGTTCTATCGCATGGGCGATTTCTATGAACTTTTTTTTGATGATGCGGTGCAGGCCTCTCGGGCCTTGGATATTGTGCTGACCAAGCGGGGCAAGCATTTGGGGGAAGATATCCCCATGTGCGGTGTTCCAGTGCACAGCCACGACGCTTATCTGGCGCGGCTTATCCGCAAGGGGTTTAGGGTCGCTGTCTGTGAGCAGATAGAGGACCCCGCCGAGGCGAAGAAGCGCCGCGGCGCCAAATCTGTAGTCAAACGTGCCGTCGTGCGTACGGTAACTGCGGGGACCTTAACCGAAGACGCCTTGCTTGATGCTCGCCGTCATAATTATCTAGCGGCCTGTGCCGAGGCGCGCGGCGTATTGGGACTTGCCTGGCTCGATATATCGACTGGTGAGTTTTGGACTCAGCCTTTGACGGAGGGCGGTCTTGATAGTGCATTAGCCCGCCTTTCTCCAGGTGAAATCGTCTTTCCAGACCACCTCTTACAGCGCCCGGAACTCCACGACACATTCGGTTCATGGAAGGATCAGCTGACGCCGTTGCCGGCTCCTCGGTTTGATAGTGGCAACGGCGAGGCGCGGCTGAAGATTCTGTTCGAGGTGGCTAGCCTCGATGCATTTGGTGCATTCAGCCGACCAGAACTGGCCGCTGCGGGCGCGCTCATTGACTACGTTTCCCTGACCCAAGAAGGCCAGATGCCGCGGCTATCGCCGCCTCGTCGCCTGACTGAGGACACAGTTATGACTATCGACGCGGCAACGCGGCGCAACCTGGAACTGGATCAGAGTCTGACGGGCGAGAAACGTAACAGCCTTCTCGGTATTATCGATTGCACGGTTACGGGGGCCGGCGCACGGCTATTAACTGCGCGCTTATCGGCACCGCTGACCAATCCAGAAGCCATCAACGAACGCCTTGACGCTTTACAGTTCTTTGTCGAGGCGGGTCGGTCCCGTGGCGACCTGCGCAAACTTCTGGGTCGTTGTCCGGATATTGAAAGGGCGCTTTCTCGCATTAGTCTTGGGCGTGGCGGTCCACGAGATCTCGCCGCCGTCCGCGATGGCCTCGCCCTCTCGGCTCAAGTCCGGACCGTCGTTGTATTGCCAACTGCGGAGTTATTACCGGTTGCCATCGGCGCGGCCATGACGGGGCTTGGCTTTCACGATGAAATTATTGGAAGGCTTGGCCGAGCACTCGATGTGGATCTGCCCCCGACTGTTCGTGACGGTGGCTTTATCGCCTCCGGCTACGCTCCAGGACTTGATGAGCTGCGTGGCTTGCGCGACGAAAGCCGACGCCATATAGCTGCGTTGCAGGCTCGCTATGCTAACGAGATAGGGATTGCTTCCCTCAAGATTCGCCACAACAACGTGCTCGGGTACTTCATCGAAGTACAGGCGCGTTATGGCGAGACCGTGCGGCAGGACCATGAGGCTCTCCTCATTCACCGCCAGACCATGTCCAACGCGATGCGCTTCACTACGGTGGAATTGGGTGAGCTTGAGGGCAAAATTTCGCGCGCCGCGGAGCGGGCGTTAGCTTTGGAGCTTCAATTGTTCAATGATTTGGTCGGCGAGGTTACGGGACGTGCTGACGATATCGCCATGGCGGCCGGAGCCCTGGCTGCGCTGGATGTTTCTGCCGCCCTTGCGGAGCTGGCCGTGACGCGGCGTTACGTCCGTCCGCATATAGATGATTCAACCGCTTTTGAGATTACCGGCGGGCGTCACCCAATTGTTGAGGCGGTTCTCGATTCTGGAGATGGCGGTGCCTTTGTCGCCAACGATTGCCACCTCGATGACCCCGGTAGGCTATGGCTGATTACCGGCCCGAATATGGCCGGCAAAAGTACCTTCCTACGACAGAATGCTCTGATCGTCGTTATGGCACAGATGGGGTCATTTGTTCCGGCTATTGCTGCCAAGATCGGTGTTGTTGACCGCCTGTTTTCCCGGGTTGGAGCTGCTGATGACTTGGCGCGCGGGCGTTCGACCTTCATGGTCGAGATGGTTGAAACGGCGGTTATACTTAATCAGGCCGGTCCCCGTTCCCTGGTTATCCTCGATGAAATTGGCCGTGGGACCGCGACGTTTGATGGGCTGTCGATTGCCTGGGCCGTGGTCGAGCACTTGCATGATGCCAACCATTGTCGGGCATTCTTCGCCACGCATTATCATGAATTGACGGCATTGGCGGCGTGCCTGGATGGCCTGTCCTGTCACACCATGAGGGTCAAAGAGTGGCAGGGCGATGTGATATTTCTGCACGAGGTGGCGGCGGGTGTAGCCGAAGCGTCCTATGGCATTCACGTTGGCCGGCTTGCTGGCTTGCCCAGTGCAGTTATAAAACGCGCCGAGACGGTATTGCGGATGCTTGAAGCGGATGAATCCTCATCCAGCCTCACCCGTCTTACCGATGACTTGCCGCTTTTCGCCGCGATGGCGGATAGGCCCCATGCCTTCACGACGCCGTCTCCACTAGAGCCATCCATTTTAGAAACGGCTCTGGCTGACATTAATCCGGACGACCTTGCACCTCGTGAAGCGCTGGAAATTCTCTATCAACTTCGCGGCCTGTTAGCGGAAGAGCTATGACGCCCTGATTGAAATCTGCCGCGGCATTGCGACCGTTATGAATGGCTTAAACCGCATTAGGCTGTGCTTTATCGACCTGTTATAAGACGACGCGGAAAGGGCTATCGAATGTCGCGCAGCGTCCGTAAACGCCAGGAGATCATCGACAGCAGCGCCGAGAGAGCGACGCTGGATGAATCGTTGGCCTGGTCGGGTTATTCGATGAAAGCCCAACCAAAGGTTCTGGCTCTTCTTAAGGATGCTCTAAACAAGGGGCGGGATGAAATTCGCCGTCGCTTCGTTGAAGAACGGGTTTCGGGGGGCGAGGCGGTTCGCGCCCAAGCTTACCTTATCGATGAAGTTATCGGCCTGATTCAATATATTGCTGAGTGTGCCTATCCCCTTTCCAACCCCACCAAGGGTGAACAACTGGCTATTATTGCGACTGGGGGCTATGGCCGTGGAACGTTGGCGCCCTATTCCGACATCGATCTAATGTTTTTGCTACCCTACAAGATGACGCCGCGCGGCGAACAGATTGTTGAATTCATTCTCTACCGGCTCTGGGACCTCGGATTGAAGGTTGGGCACGCAACGCGGACGGTTGACGAAGCTATTCGCTATGCCCGCGACGATACTTTGGTTCGGACAAGCGTTCTGGAATGCCGCTTTTTGCTCGGTGAAAAGGCCCTATTCGAAGACTTTCGTGCCCGGTTCTATAAGGAAATTGTCGAAGACACCGGGCCCGATTACGTTGAAGCGAAGCTGGTTGAGCGGGATCTACGCCACGAGCGTATGGGCGATACCCGTTACGTGCTGGAACCCAATATTAAGGAGGGCAAAGGAGGTCTGCGCGACCTCAATACGCTCTTCTGGATAGCTAAGTATCTTTATCAGGTTGATAGCGCAGCGGACCTAGTGGCCGAGGGAGTTTTCACGCGGGATGATGCCCGTCAATTCGCCAAGGCGGAAAACTTTCTATGGACAGTGCGCTATCACTTACACGATATCGCCGGACGGCCAGAGGAACGGCTAACCTTCGACGTCCAACCAATGATTGGTGAACGGCTTGGTTACATGGACCGCGCCGGCGTTCGGGGCGTCGAACGCTTCATGAAGCATTATTTCCTGGTGGCGAAGGATATAGGAGATCTGACCCGTGTGCTCTGTGCTGTCCTTGAGGAGCGCCATAAGAAACGCCAAGGCTTCTTTGTTTGGCGCGGGATGGCGCGGGGAACCCACAAGGTAGCGGGCTTTCAGGTCGATAACGGCCGGCTGACCCTCGATAACAGCGAGGTCTTTAAAAAGGCTCCGATCAGGTTGTTGACCCTGTTTCATGCCGCCCAAATCCACGATTTAGACATTCACCCCAATGCGTTGCGTCTAGTAGGGCAAAATCTTAAGCTTATCGACAAGAAACTGCGTGCCAATCCAGAGGCAAATCAGCTTTTTGTTGATATGATGACGTCGCCAATCGGTCCGCGGATAACGCTGACGCGGCTGAACGAGGCAGGCGTGTTAGGTCGCTTTGTGCCTGATTTTGGGCGCATCGTGGCACAGATGCAGTTCGACATGTACCACGTCTATACGGTCGATGAGCATACCATACGTGCCCTTGATATTCTGCACGGCATCGAGTTTGGCAGGCTTGCCGATGAGCACCCAGTTTCTTCTCACGTCATCCATGAAGTCCAGTCGCGGCGCGTGCTTTATGTGGCGCTATTTCTGCACGATATAGCCAAGGGCCGCGGCGGTAATCACTCGATTCTGGGAGAGGGAATTGCCAATCGCATTGGCCCGCGGTTCGGGCTCGAGCCCTGGGAGACAGAGACCGTCGCCTGGCTTGTCCGCAATCACCTGGTCATGAGCGATATCGCCTTTAAGCGGGACCTTGACGATCCCAAGGCGATCAATGATTTCATCGAGATTGTGCAATCGCCAGAACGATTGCGCCTGCTGCTCGTACTTACGGTTGCGGATATTCGGGCCGTCGGTCCTGGCGTGTGGAACGGCTGGAAAGCGGCTTTGCTGCGCGAACTTTATTATCGGGCAACGGAAGCGATGACGGGCGGTGCCCCTTCCGGCCGGGTTAGCGCGCGCGTTGATGCCGCCCGCGATAAGTTACGCGAGCGCCTCAGCGACTGGACGGTGGATGACATCGATGCCCATTTGGCACGCGGATACAATGCCTATTGGCTGACATTCAACACGAAAACCCATGAGCGTCATGCACGCGCCGTGCAAGAAGCAGAACAGCGCGGACTCGATCTTCATATAGAAACGTTAGTTGACCCTGATCGGGACGTCACAGAGATCCTGGTTTATACGCCAGATCACCCTGGCCTTTTTTCTCGTATAGCCGGGGCTATGGCGTTGAGCGGCGCTAGCATTGTCGATGCGAAGATCACGACGTTGGCCAATGGAATGGCGCTTGATAGCTTTTCAACACAGGATGCCGAAGGAGGGCCCTTTGACGGTAAAGAGCGCTTGAGCAGGCTCTGGGCGCGCATCGAAGCAGCTCTGTCGGAGCGTCTTCACATTCGCTGGGAGCTTGCAGATATGGGCGGCCGGCTTCCCGGCGCTGCGCGCTCGAAGGCCTTCCGGATTGCGTCGCGGGTGCTCATCGACAACAAGGCAAGTGGTCAGCATACGGTTATTGAGGTTAACGGACGTGACCGACCTGGATTTCTCTATGATGTTACGGCGGCACTTACCCAGTTTGGCTTACAAATTTCTAGCGCCCATATTGCTACCTATGGAGAGCGCGCCGTCGACGTATTTTATGTGAAGGACGTTTTCGGATTGCGTATCGAACGGCCGGAAGAGATCGAACGCATCCGTGCTACTCTGTTGGCGGCCGTTGCTGAGCAAGGCCCGCAAGCCCCTGATCCCCATAGCTGTTCGCGTTCAACCGCCACGGCAGTGGAATAGCTTGCCACTGCTGGCGCTGTCGCCGCGAATCCGTTATAATTAAAGATATTGCCGGGTAACCGGATCAGCCTCCGTATTTATTCCGTGGATTGGCCCATGGCCCTTTTGCGCCACATCGTCACCGTCGGCGGCATGACGATGGTCAGCCGCATCCTTGGCTTCGTTCGCGACATCTTGATCGCGGCGGTCCTCGGTGCGGGGCCACTTGCCGACGTCTTCTTCGTAGCCTTCAAGCTGCCTAATCTGTTCCGCCGTTTGTTTGCCGAGGGAGCATTCAGTCTCGCGTTCGTGCCGCTATTCGCCGGTCGGCTGGAGGTTGAGGGTAGCGTTTCTGCCCGCGGCTTTGCGGAACGGTGCCTCTCGGTCTTGTTATTCTCCTTGTTCGCCTTCGTAGTGGTCGTGGAAATTTCGATGCCTGTTATCATGCGTGGCTTTGCGCCTGGATTTGTCGGTGATCCTGAACGGTTTGATCTGGTGGTATTGCTGACCCGGATCACTTTTCCCTATCTTCTCTTTATATCCCTGGTGTCGTTGCTCGCTGGTGTGCTCAATTCCTTGCAAAGGTTCGCGGCCGCTGCGGCAACGCCGATTCTTCTCAACCTTTGCTTGATCGGCGCCATCCTGGGCTTGGCGCGATTCACGGAATCGGCGGCGCATGCTCTTGCCTGGGGCGTGGCGTTGGCAGGCGCCTTGCAATTTGCCTGGCTTGCCTACCGGGCGGCGCGCGCCGGTATGGCGCTGCGCTTGCCATGGCCACGGTTTACTCCGGATGTTTGCGTGATGATGCGGCGTATCGTGCCTGTAGCCGTCGGCGCCGGCATCTACCAGATTAATCTTGTTATTGACATGGTGATTGCAACGCTGCTGCCGGCGGGCTCGATCTCGTACCTTTTCTTTGCCGACCGGGTAATCCAACTGCCGCTCGGGGTCATCGGCGTGGCGGTGGGGACGGCCCTTCTGCCGACACTTAGCCGCGAGATCCGTGGTGGTAGGCCTGATGCTGCAATGGCGGGTCAAAATCGTGCGTTGGAGGCAGCATTGCTTCTGATCATTCCAGCGGCGGCTGCCCTCGTGGTGATAGCGGGGCCAGTGACGGCGGTGCTGTTCGAACGCGGACAATATGGGGCGATGGAATCGTCGGCAACGGCGATGGCCCTGATGGTCTTTGCCCTCGGGCTCCCGGCCTTTGTTCTCGTCAAGGTATTGGCGCCTGGCTTCTACGCCCGCGAGGATACCGCGACGCCGGTCAAGATTGCCGTCCTGTGCATGCTTCTCAATCTTGTGCTCAACCTATTCCTGATGGGGCCGTTCTTGCATGTGGGCATTGCTATAGCTACCACCGTATCGTCCTGGCTAAACGCATTGCTGCTGTTGTGTATCCTGTGGCGCCGGGGCCATTTTGTGCCTGATCCGCGTTTGATCAAACACCTGCCGCGCATGGTGATCGCTGGCGCCTGTATGGCCGCGGGCTTGGCCATGGTTTCTGAACACGCTGAAGGATATCTTGGTGCTAGCGAACTGGTGCGCGCCGGTGCGCTCGCGGGAATGATTGCTGGCGGGGTCCTATGTTACGGCGTGCTTACCCAGATCGCCGGCGTGGTGAATGTGGGGGAGCTGCGCGCACTCTTTAGTCGGCGGGCAACTTGACCCACTGGCACCAAATCGCCATAACTTGCCCTTGTTAAATCCGCATGGCGCTTTCTCATACAAGTTCAGCAAACGGCCAGATGATGAACCGCATTTTCTCGGGCGTACAACCAACGGGCAATCTGCACCTTGGGAATTATCTTGGAGCTATCCGGAATTGGGTGCGCCTGCAGAACGATTATGAATGCCTTTACTGTGTCGTGGACTTGCACGCCATTACGGTCTGGCAGGAACCATCGGAGCTACGCGCAAACACCCGAGAAGTTGCCGCCGGACTGATCGCTGCGGGCATCGATCCTAAGAAGCATATTCTTTTCAACCAAAGCCAGGTTCCTGGGCATGCCGAATTGGCGTGGATCTTTAACTGCGTTGCCCGCCTCGGCTGGCTTTCCCGCATGACCCAGTTCAAGGAAAAGGCGGGTAAGCACAAGGAGAATGCTTCGGTCGGACTTTACGCTTATCCAAACCTGATGGCGGCGGACATCTTGCTCTACAAGGCAACTCATGTGCCTGTCGGCGAGGATCAGAAGCAGCATCTGGAGCTGGCGCGTGACATCGCGCAGAAATTCAACAGCGATTTTGGCGTCGAGTTCTTTCCTGTCGTCGAGCCGCTCATTCTCGGCGGGGCGACGCGTGTGATGTCTCTGCGTGATGGGTCACGAAAAATGAGCAAATCCGAGCCGTCGGACTATTCTCGGATCAATATGACGGATACTGCCGATGACATCGCACAAAAGATTCGCAAGGCGAAAACTGACCCTGAACCGCTGCCATCTGAGCTCGAAGGCCTTAAGGGTCGGCCGGAGGCCGCTAATCTTATGGGGCTATTCGCGGCACTTGATGACCAGAGCCTGGAAACTGTATGCCAGCGTTACGGTGGTGCCAGCTTCTCGGGGTTCAAATCTGACTTGGCTGACCTCGCCATTGCCAGTTTGGCGCCGATACAGGAGGAGATGCGGCGCCTAATGGCCGACCCTCAGCACGTTGACTCGGTCCTGGCTGAAGGAGTCCAAAGGGCGCGGGCGTTGTCAGAGCCGATCCTTGCAGATGTTCAGTCTATTGTGGGGTTTTTACGGGCCTGACCCAGATATTGTGCTCGCGGTTCAGATTGCGAAAATAAGGGTAGCTAGAATCAATAAGATTTGATTTATATATAAATATAAATATAAAAAGTGGATAAAGCTTAGTGCTCCTAAGGGAGTAGAGTTTACAATTGTCGCGCCGCTTGAACCCCCATTAGATGGCAAACGGGACACAACAGTTTCGGGAGTAGACATTGATGCCTACGCGGTGTCTGGGTTCCGCCCCATGGAGCCTGTGATATGTCTGAAATTAGTATGCATGATAATTTCTGATCGTTTCACGGCGGGCTTGCTTTCGGCTTTCGTCGTTGCTGCAGCAGCAACTATGTGGCTGCATCCACCTCGTATGGCGACCGCCGCACCGCGCGCCGTGCTCGCCGACGTGCGGACCCATTCCAAGGTTCTTGCGGTTGCGAGGGCGGTAGAGACGGATGGCACATCGGCGAATAAGCTGTTGGTCATCGCAAGCGTGGTCGATAGCGACAGTGCCAGTGCAGGTACGGTATCGGATGCCTTTGCAAGTATTGGCTATGACCTTAACTCGATACGCGCGGGTGACGAGCTGGTGCCGCGTTTGTTTTTAACATCACTCCCAAGGGATATCGGCGATGTTCGCGAACCCGCGATCCGCAAGAGTATCTTCCTTAAAACGGTACTGCCCCTCGTTCTGCAGGTAAATGAAGAGATTTTGGCTCAGCGCGGGCGTTTGTGGCAGCTGCGCTTCAAATTGCGTATGGGTCAGCTGCTGCGGGAGGCGGACCGGTTGTGGCTTATGGTGATGGCGGAGCGCTATAAAACTCAGAGCAACGACATCGATACCCTGATACGTCGGGTCGATGTTATCCCGCCATCGCTTGCTCTCGCGCAGGCGGCTGAAGAATCAGGATGGGGGACTTCACGCTTTGTTAGAGAAGGCAATGCATTATTCGGACAGTGGGTATTCTCAGACAAGAAACACCTGAAACCTGAACAGCGGGATGGCGATAAGCGCCATCAGGTTATGGCATTCGAAAGCCTGACCTCTGCCACTATGGCATATATGAAAAATCTGAATACCCACCCGGCATATGCCAGCTTACGCCAGGAACGCTGGAATATGCGGCGCGTTGGCGTTGCTGTTGATGGCTACCAACTGGCAGGCACGCTGCAACACTATTCGGAGCGTGGCGATAAATACATTAAATCCCTTCGTATTATTATTTTGGCGAACGGTCTTGAAGCGCTTGATCAGGCGCGCCTAAATGAAGATGGCTCCGAAAATAAGCCGTCTATCTAGCGAATATAAAACTGGCGCCCGTACCAAAAAAAGCGGCCGTTGGCCGCTGGGGCGGTGCAGTTGATGCGCCCCCGCCCCCGTGAGAATGGCGTGGTAAGGCGGACTTCCACCCGTACGCCGCCAAGCTCTTCGACGGTTTCACTGCCGCCATGGGGGGTGTAGCACGCCAACTGTTCTATATTGATTAGCGGCTCTTGGAGGGTAAAGCCAATGGGCGGTGGGTTTACCGTCAATAGTGGGTCAGGTGGCGTCACGCTAGACACCTCCATGGGTAAGGAATTTATCGCCAAGCGGAATCTCTTCATGTTACCATAGGCTTCGTTCATAGAAAATCGGGGCAGATAGAAGCGCTCCCCTGACATTCCGATAGCCCCGGAATGCTGGCCGAAGGCAACAAGGAAGTTCGCACTGCGAACCACTTCCATGACTTTCAGGCTAGCCTCGCCATATGGGTAAGCAAAAAGTGACGGCTTTTTCCCTAGTTGTGCGATAAATTGTTCGTTGGAGTGCTGCAACTCGGCGACATTTTTATCCGACGAATTATCGGCCATGTGTGGGTGGCTTTTAGTTTGGCTGCCAATGGTAACCCCCGAACGTTCTAGCTCTCTGATCTGCTCCCAGGTCATGTAACCGGAGAGGCCGCGATCCGCTGGATCGGTTGCGACAAACAAAGTCCAAGGCAGCCCTGCTGCCTTGAGGCGTGGCGCCGCTTCGCTGTAAGCGGAGAGGTAGGCGTCGTCAACGCTGATGCCTACGGTGAAATCGGGAAGAGCTTTGCCACGGACAAAAGCAGCAGCGATGGTGTCGAGCGGTACGACGTTGTAGGCCCCATCGCGGAGGGCGCGAATATGGGCCTCGAACTGATCTAGCTGAATGCTGGTCGATGGGTGAGCAGACTCACCGAAGCGGTGGTACATAATGACCGCCGCGGCCGTCGCGGGGCTGCAGAGACCCGCGATGGAGACGAAGATCAATAGCGCGACGGCAACTGCTTGCAACGCCCTGGCGGCACGACAAAAATGCCCCACGTGGTATGAATTCAGCTTCTTAACCATATTAGGAACTTATTGTTCATCCTTCAGGCCAATGACACAAGCCCCGCGAAGCTTCAATTTCTACTGACATTAACATTGGCCCGAAATCTACACCGCGGCTAACCCACTTTGATTGAATGGAAAAATTGTGTGAAGGTTCTTGCAATGGATACCGCGGCGGTAGCCTGTTCCGTGGCCGCCTGGGAAGATGGCGAGGTGCTCGCGTGGCGACAGAAAACCATGGCGCGCGGTCACGCGGAAGCTCTCCTGCCGATGGTGCAGGCTGTACTTCGCGATGCCGCCCAGCCGATAGATGCTTTTGATGTCATTGCGGTGACTGTTGGGCCCGGTGCATTTACTGGTATTCGCATTGGTCTCGCCGCGGCCCGCGGCATAGCGTTGGCGGCAGGCTTGCCTTGCATTGGCGTTACGACACTTGAAGCCATTGCCATGGGTACATTGATGGAGGAACACCTTGCCGTTGAATCATTATTGGTTGCGATCGATACCAAGCGGGATGATATTTATGCACAAGTATTCGATCCTGACGGCGGCATGCTCGGCACGGCTATGGCCTGCTCGTATGAAGCGCTAGCGGATCAGATGGGGGCTGGCCCCACCTTGGTCGCCGGCGACGCCGCGGGCAAGGTGGTATCATATTTGTGTAAACAGGGGGTCGAGGTCATCTCAAGTCACGTTTCCGGCGCGGTCGATCCACGTGCTGTTGCTGCCATCGCTGCTCGCCGAATGTCTACGCAAACAGGACTTTTCCCACCCGAACCTCTCTATTTACGGCTGCCTAGAACGACACTTCCTAGAGCGTAATATCGGAAATTCGAAAAATTAGAAATTCACTAGTTCTTGCGGAAGATTAGCCGGTGAATACCTTTTTCTTTACACTCACCATGTTCTGGCGCCAGCAAAATTATTTTGTGGCCATGCTCCTGAAGCGAGCGGGGGACGTTCAGCAATGGTTCTGCGCCACACAATCGAATGACGGCTGTCTGGCCTTTATCCATACGCTCTGACAAAAGCTTGGTCTTGACGAAGGTCAGGGGGCAAACATCTGTGGTTATATCCAGGATAAAGTCTTCTTTAAAATGAATATTTATACTGTCTATATTTTTCATGGGAAGTTCTTGCCAGGGTAAAGTTCAATAGTTATATAGCTTTATATTAATATAAAGCAGAGGTTATTTTTAGATGCTCGAGAAGCCGAACTTAAGTGAACTGCTTGAACTTACAACTGAGATAGTCTCTGCGCATGTGGGCAACAACTCAGTTTCGTTAGCGGATTTGCCTCAATTAATTCAGGAAGTTTATAAAGCCTTGGAATCCGTGGGTGCGGCACCAGTGCTGGAACGGCCGCAGCCGGCAGTCCCCATTAAGAAATCCGTATTTCCAGATTATATTATTTGCCTAGAAGACGGCAAGAAACTGAAGATGCTCAAGCGCCACCTTAAGACGGCCTATAACCTAGCCCCAGAAGAATATCGCGAGCGTTGGGGCTTGGCATCCGACTATCCGATGGTCGCGCCAACCTATGCCAAGCACCGCAGTAATCTTGCCAAGAAGATTGGTTTGGGAACTAAGCCTCGCGAGCGCCAGAATAAGGAAGGTTGAGGGGATGAGTGTCTCCTTGATATAGTTTTAGGGTCTTGCGAAAGGCTACTGGTCTTGAAGCCTAAGACATGGAGCAATCTT
>Ga0302127_10000993_pt1 | contig 16380 bp, 15 predicted proteins | sample CB4_SCM_MG_FD_204452 | JGI IMG/M metagenome (GOLD analysis project Ga0302127, IMG submission 204452) | Marine microbial communities from Western Arctic Ocean, Canada - CB4_SCM | ecosystem: Environmental > Aquatic > Marine > Oceanic | place: Canada: Western Arctic Ocean | collected 2017-09-24
ATCTTGCCGTCCCAACGTTGCGAAGTCAGCTTGGAGAGTTGAGGGCGGGGGGCTAGTAAACTCTAGATCTTGAAGTCCACGGTAGGAGATTCTGAACGCGTTTATTTTTTGCGATACTCACATTAAAAATATGAGCTCAGGGCTAAATATTTAGGCAAGCCAGAGATAGCTTGAAAGGTGGGCATGGCCCACTTCATAGAACTATTTATGAAAGATTTTGTTCCAACTCGAAATATTGGTACATTAAAAGGTGGTTAGACAGTGTTTTGCTTTGCTGTTCTGTTTTTTTATTGCGATTATATATGCCTGTTCTGGCTGAACAAATTTGAAATATATGCTGTGCGGGCACATCTGGAATCTAATCATACAGGAGTGAAGTGTTGAGCGGAAAAAGAGTGGGGATTGCCGGGTTGGGGATTATGGGATCAGCTATCGCGCCCAATCTGATGAAGGCTGGATTTGAGTTAATTGGCTATGATCCGGATGAAAAACGGCGCAAGGAATTTGAATGCGCCGGAGGAAGAATTGTGCCTGGCGTTGCTGGTATGGCTAAAGAAACTGATGTCATCATTTCTCTTCTTCCAAGCGTTAAAGCGCTGGAGGATATTGTATCTGGCCCTCTCGGTATTGTTGCTTCAGGTGTGACCAAACTTGTGTTGATTGAATGTTCAACTTTGCCGATACCCGCTAAGCAGGTAGCGCTTGATGCGCTCACAATGTCGTCCAATTCTGCCCTCGATTGTCCTCTTTCTGGAACAGGATCACAGGCAACGGTTAAAGATCTTAGTGCATATGCCAGTGGAGTTCGCGAAGATTATAAAAGGGTGTCTACTGTTCTAGATGGGTTTTGTAGTGCAAACCACTATGTAGGTGCGTTTGGCAACGGCTCGAGGATGAAGTTTGTAGCCAATCTCCTAGTCTCAGTTCACAATGCATCGACAGCCGAGGCTTTTGTTCTTGGCATGAAGGCTGGGCTTGATCCGCAAGATATTATGGATGTTATTGCCGGGGGCGCGGGCGGATCGCGCATGTTTGACGTTCGTGGGCCGATGATGGTTGATGGTAAATATGAGCCTGCGACCATGAAAGTTTCAACTTGGCAAAAAGATGTTTCGATAATCTCAGATTTTGCCCGCTCGATGGATTGTCCGGTACCATTGTTTGCGTCTGCAGCACAACTTTATTCGGCGGCGATGGCACGTGGACTTGCAGATAAGGATACTGCTGCGATCTGTCAGGTTATGGAAGAGTTAGCGTTGGTTAAGCGAGAAAAATAACCTGGAACTATGCTGAATAAGGCGAGTGCATCATGATTATCAATCAGTCCGATCTGTTATTGATCCCGTTTGGCTCGGACACTTTCCATGCTCGGCATTTCACGCTTGCTGGTTTTTCTTTGCGCGGTGTAGAGATCTCAACATCTGCTCCACATGCACTCATATGCCGCAGTAACAGATGTCCAGTCAGACTGAATAATGGTCCAGTTCAATTCATTCTTGAGCGTCGACTTGAAGATCTTTCCGGGCTTGATGTTCAGTTCGATCTTCTAAAATCTAACCTCATGCGTGTGTGTGGTGAGTGGAATGTTCCTGGTCGATTGTTTCTGAATCGATATTTTGATGAGGTTGAGGCGGAGATAGATGCTGCGAGCAATGAGCTGACTAAACGATCAAAGAACTTTCCTGGCCTGTTCGAGCCTCGACACTGGATATTTTCAGCGATGATGCCGTTACCGAGAGCTCATCTCCATTTGTCTCAGCCAACAGGCTTTTATACGATTGAGAACAACGATCTTGCACGTGTTGATTTTGCATTTTGGAATGGAAAACGGTTGGTTGCTGTTGTTATTGATACCGGATCAACATTGCTAAAAAAACAGCGGAGCGTGCGCGATGCATTGTCTCGTGCAGATATTGATCTGGTCATATTGTCAAAATCGGATCTTGTGAACGGAGAGCCATTACTCGGTCGGCTCGGCGAAAAGTTCCAGAATTTCTGGCAGGATGAAGTGCTCCCAAGTGGACCTTTTAAAGGTTCGACGACACTACAGGTCGTTGAAAAAGCTTGAACAATAGAGAATTCAGCGCGAAGGTAGCATGCGTAGTTGAAGTCTACTGTGCCTGTCGTGCTACAGTAATCTATTGTATTATGTCATACGTAATTGATTGAAACTGCCAGACAGTCCAAACTAGATTTAAATAACCTAAAGGGGGAAGTCTATCATGCGTAAACTTGCTATCGCCGTTGCCATTGGTGCGGGAGCACTGTTTGTGCAGCCTGCAATCGCATCCGAACTCCCGGATCGCGGTGATATTGAAGCGGTCTGCGACAAATTTGGTCCAACCAATGAAGAATTTTGTGAACTTGTTCTTGGTATCTATGATTCAGTAGATGATCAGGGTTCTCGTGTTGGAGATTTGGAAGGGTTTGTCGGTCGGATACCAGAGCACCCCCATCCAGCCTTTGGCTATGATCTTACTCAGCGTACAATCAGTGAGCTAAGATCTGATGTGGAAGCAGGTCAAGAAAAACTCGAAGGTTTAATTGGGCGTGTCCCAGAACATCCCCACCCAGCTTTTGGCTATAACACCACTAAGGGTGAACTTGCAGAGTTGCGGGCGGCTATTGAAGCTTTGGAAGCAAAATAAAGCGTTACCATTGTTGATTAATAGAATAAGGCCGCAGCTTGTTTAGCTGCGGCCTTTTTTGTGCGCTCGATTTTGAAGTGTTAGATGTCCATTTCAAGTATGTACAGACCACCGGAGAAGCGGTCGATGGCATAAACAATGCCATTCTCGTCGACATGGATATCATTGATCTGAACGTTACCAGCCCGTGATCCATTTGGAGTTTCGGGAACGTAATAGGCAATTTCCTTTGGTTCAAATGGATTGGAGATGTCGTGCACTCGCACGCCGCCGCCAAAATATGCACCGATAATAATTTCTTCTGATTTAAACGATGGCCCAGGGCGGTTCTCATGCACATTATGAGCACCATAACGCCCACCGCGAGGTCCAAACTCTTCAACTGGCGGAAGGGGGAGGGTGGAGATTGGCACGAGGTTTTCTTCGACACGAGCATCATATACCCATACCCGTTTTGGCCAATCTGCGGACAGATCCTTGGTTGATTCATCCGCAACTATCAGAAGCTCGCGATCAAATAAGGGCAGAACGGTGTGGGTCATGCCGGGCATCGGTGGGTTCGGATTAAAATGAGAGACCATTTTAATATCAGAAAGATCTGCAATATCTAAAATGATCACACCGCCATCTATATAGCCAAGATAGGCGCGATCTGGGCGCTCAGGATAGACGTTGGTGTTGTGGCAACGCCAACCAGAATTAAATACGGGATGACGTGGAGGTTCAGGCTCAGAATCAGTAATCGATGTGCCCGGCAACCACCATCTGGCAACCTCCACTGGCTTTGACGGGTTGCGTACGTCGACAACGACAAATGGTTGATCATCGCGCTCGTTTTTAGGTTGGAAATCAGGTCCGCCACACGCGGTGTAGACAAATTCGCCGTCAACAAACCAAACTTGATGTGCGCCGCGCGAATATGGGCCAGATGCATCCCACATGCTGATTGATTTTGGTTCATCCGGGGTTGAAATGTCGAATAGCTCAAAGCCCGCAGGGCTATCTCCCGCTTTATAGGTCTGATAGGCAACACATAGAATATCCCCGCAAACTTCCAGCGAGTTTGAGCGTATCTTGTCGCTTACGAGTTCTGTCTGTAGAAAGGGCTTTGGATTGCGCGGATCGCTAACATCTACGGCTGTAAAGTTTTTCGGTGCGCATTCATGTGCAATCCAAAGTACGCGTCTACCATCTTTTGCTACCTGTAGAGATATTCCTTCGCCCATGTTCCCGTGATTAAATAGGGTATCTTGGGAGAGTAGACGCATATTTAGAGCACTTGGTTGATCCATGGGAAAACCTCTCATTAATTAATATGTGAAAGCGAAGTGCTCATTGTAAAGCACGCTGACTCAATAAACCAACACCACTACCGCCTAGAAGGCAATGGCAGTTGAGGAGAATTTACGCATGTTTGTTGTATGATAGATGCCGTAACTATTTTAGAAGTTAGTCTCCGTTTTAGATCATAAGCAAGATATCGATTGTATTAAGATGGTGCGGTTCTGCAGTTCTCTAGGGATTGTTGGAGGCTAATGAAGAAGGTTAGGGTGACGCATCAATGTAATAATGGTAGGCAGTAGTGCATTTTAAAAGAGGCACTGAAGACGACAAAGGAACAAATAATAAAGGCCGCAAAACAGTGTGATGTTTTATTTATTTATTTTCTACTTTGTTCCCCTATTTTGACAGTCAGTCCTCAATAAAACTAAGTTTTCATCCAAATAGAAAATTGACGTGTGATCATGCCAACATCCAATATCGTAGTTAATGTTATCACTGGTTTTCTTGGTAGTGGTAAATCGACCCTGTTGAATGCCCTGGTCAGCCGACCCGAGCTGGCCGACACGGCGGTGATTGTCAATGAATTTGGTGAAGTTGGTATTGATCATCAGTTAATTTCATCCGCTATCGATCAGATGGTGCTTTTGGAAAATGGCTGTGTGTGCTGTGAAGTCCGCGGTGATCTTGTTGACACACTTGAGTTGCTTGAAATGCGCGTGAGCGAAGGCTTGATACCGTCGTTTTCACGGGTTGTTCTCGAGACAACAGGTTTGGCCGATCCGGCACCCATTTTGCACACATTGATGATTGAGCCACGTCTGTTGAAGAGGTTTCATTTGGGACGGGTTGCGGTAACTCTCGATGCGCTGAACGGGGGTGGTAGTCTTAATGATTTTGGTGAGGCACGAAAGCAAATAGCTGTTGCTGATATTGCTCTTCTTACCAAAACTGATCTGGTGGATAAGGAGGAGGTTTCCGCTCTTGAAGAGCGAATATTTCAACTTAATCCTGGTGTTAAACTATTCCACGTGACCCAAGGTGATCTAAGCGAAGAGCTCGCAAAATTGCTGGTGGGAGAAGATCATGGCGATGCCCCTAGCCGCATCCATAGTGATATTTTAGCCTATCTGGACACGAATCGTCATCAACATGAGAATCACAATCATCACAACAAAAATGATCATTTTCACGGTGGTGGAGAGCATACAGGTGGGATAAAAACGGCATCTATCGTGATTGAGGAGCCGATCGAGTGGGAGGATTTTACCTCCTGGATTGATACGGTAACATCGTTACGCGGTCCAGATTTGCTCCGTCTGAAGGGATTTTTGAACATTTCAGGCCGCAATGGACCGGTGGTTATCCATGCCGTCCAACATGTTGTGCATCCGCCAGTGCAACTTGCGGAATGGCCAGATGAAGATCATCGCACGCGGGTGGTCTGCATTACCCGGAACATTCAACCGGCTTCACTGATCAACGCGCTATTGGCATTTTGTAAGCCGGCTGCTGGCTAGTTAGAGATTGCGGCGATTGCTTCCACCTCGATCAGCATATCAGGATGGGCAAGTCGGCTAACTTCGTATGTGGTTGATGCTGGCCAGCCAGGACCAAAATATTCATCGCGAATGTCGATGCAGTGAAAGAACTGCTCCATATTGGTAACCAATGTAGTTATCTTGATAATATCACTTAAAGAGCCGCCAGCTTCGGTAAGCACCGCTTTAATATTTTCACCTACCTGACGAAACTGTGTTCGCATGTTGCCCTTTCCAACCGTGTTGCCATTAATGTCCCAGGCTAGCTGACCGGAGAGGAAGACCAGACGGTCCTCATTGGCACTAACTGCATGAGGGAAAAGACCGCGGGATTGACCTTCCATCACACGTGAATAAACGTGCTTTGAGTTGTGGTGAGTGATGCTCATATGTTGGCCTATCTTACTTGGCTGAGGTCCATGACTAAATAGCAAAGCCTTTGACTATTCCATCATAGCACGTCCGGCGCGGGTATCCCTGCCTTCTCTAATACCCAATCAACATTGGCGCGGTCTGGTTTGAAAGAGCCGTCGTCAATTTTTTGCATCGCTTCTACGATGGCATCCGTTACCGGAACCTTGATACTATTTTCCCTTGCCACGGACTGGACGTGTCCATTCATATATCTAATTTCGCTTTGCCGCTCTTTGGCGACGTCCTGACCCATCGAGGGAAAGCGATTGGGGCCCTGGGAAAGCTGTGCAATCATGCCGTCTACTTCAGCATATTTTTCTGGCTGTTCGACGCTCGTCCAGAATGTAGCCTCATGGGCTGCGAATTTTACTACATCAAGCCCGAGGGCAAGTCCGATCCCTGCTGCTTCTTTGGCCAGGTGGATATTAAGCTGGCGACACCGAGGGTCACCGGCAAGCTCGGCTGAACCCATTCCGGTGATACCAGCGACCGGATTGCTCATGCAGTTCTGACACATTTTTGCCCAGCGCTCTCCCCACAGATTATTAGTCGTAAGCCCGGCATCAATTGGATCAAGCATGTCAATAATAGTCTGTAAACGTGGACTATCACTACCATCGTGGTTGCCAGCGCGGAAGACCACATAGCCAGTATCACGTTTGCGGGTTGTACCTGGGCGATTGACCGTGCCGGCCTGAAAAAGTTGAACTGAAATTCCCGACATCACAAGACCAACAGAACGCTCCGCACCAACGACAGAGGCAACTATCGGATCGGGCCAGCAGTTCTGTGCCGAGACGATAAATCCGTCTAGAGACACCAGTGGATCAATGAATGTGGCTGCCCATTTGGTGTCGTAGGCTTTGACAGCAATAAAGCCGATATCAAAAGGCTCCTCGCGAGCAAGACTTTCAGCGGAGTGTAGGTGCACCATTCGGGGGTGGGCGATGATGGTTTCATGAGGCCCTGTCAATTCCACCCCATCTTTAGAAATTTTCTCCACCTGTTCGGCCCAATGTTCCACCAGCGTCACATCGTGTCCTGTATGGGAGAGCCATCCACCAATGTAACTGCCAACAGCTCCGGCACCAATAAAAAGAATTCTTGCCATTTTTATTCCCCTTCTTGCGCGTCCGCGATTATCCTCGCAGTGACGCTGATGTTGGTGCAGATCAGCATTGTGGCTATTTGAGTGCCGCCATTGCTTCCTGCAATTCATACTCACTGTCTGGCACAAGGCCTGGAACTGGGTCTCCGCGCAGATAACACAACAGATTTTCCGCGGCCCAGAGCTCCATTCGGGCGCGTGATGAGCGGGTGCTGGCTCCCATATGGCAGGTCAAAATAACATTGCCAAGCGTTGAAAGATCACCCTGATAGGGCTCGTTTGAAAAACAGTCGAGACCAGCACCAGCTAGTTTTCCAGATCTTAGCGCGTCGGCAAGGGCTGGCTCATCGACCAATCCGCCGCGAGCAGTATTGATGAGAAAGGCGCCGTCCTTCATCTGGGCTATGGTTTCGGAGGAAATTATATTGAGCGTGGAGGGGGCTTTGGGAATGTGGAGGCAGATGACATCTGCAGTCGCGTAGAGCTCTTCCTTGCTTACCCATTTCAAGCCGATTTCACGCCCAAATTCTTCGTCTGGATCAAGATCATTGGCAATGACAGTCGCACCTAAAACTGTAAGGTGTCGAGCAACACGACGGCCGATCCGGCCAATCCCAATGATACCTATCGTTAGTTCTTCGAAAGATCTTCCCATAACCCTTTTCCAGGTTCCTTGTCGAAGATTGGCATCGCCCTCCTGAACACCGCGAATCAGGGTGAGGATATGGCTTATGGTTAACTCCGTGACCGCTTGCGCATTTGCGCCACCGACATATGAAACCGGAATACCTCGTTCTCGGGCATAGAGAAGGTCAGTGGAGTCGAGACCAACAGAGGCCTTGGAGATGAAACGAAGACCGGGGGCGGCATCGATGACCTTTTCGGTCATTGGTTCGGCTCCGGAAATGGCGACATTGCACCCCTGGATTAGTTCGATCACCTCATGCTCAATTAACAATCGTCCTTGGGTATTGCATACGAGCTCAATGCCTTCCTTTTCCAGCATGGTGCGTGATACTGGATTGACGACGCCCCACTGCTCGGGCGAGACCATCGCACGTACTTTGTTATTGTTATTTTTCATACGACCATCAATTTTGTGATTATGAACTAAGATTGGAGTGGAGAGACGGGGTTAAAATGGTGTCTCGTCGCCTTCGATGATAATTCTGTTCATACGGCGTTGTTGACCAAAATAGTCATCAATCGCGTAGTGAAGCACACAGCGATTGTCCCATATAGCCATTGAATTGGGCTCCCAGGAAAAGCGGCCGGTGAACTCCGGTTGTGTTGCGTGTTCAATAAGGAATTTGATGAGCGGTGCTGATTCATCACTAGTCATGCCTTCAAACTCGACCGTGTGGTGGCCGATATACAGAGCTTTTCGGCCGGTTTCTGGATGAGTACGAATGACCGGATGGTGGGCACGTACTTTCTCTTCACCTGGGTCGCGCTGAGACATCGATTCAACTTCAGAAAATCGTTGTAGTGGCTGGTCGCCGATATTGAGAACCCGTAACCCATCAAGTAATTCGCGCATTCCATCAGATAGCGTGTCATAGGCATGATAGAGACTTGCAAACAATGTATCACCGCCAGTATCGGGAACTTCGAGTGCATGAAGCATCGTCAATTTTGGCGGAATAGGAAGAAAGCTGGAGTCAGTATGCCAGGCATTCCCAAATGCGTAAGTATCGGTCGGGTTCTTCACGATTTGAAGAATTTCAGGGTGGCTCACCAAGCCTTTCATATATGGATAGAGCGCAATTTTACCCCATCTCTTGGCAAAATCTAGATAGGCGTCGAGCTCAAGTTCCTGATCGCGGAAAAAGATTACTTGGTGAGCTAGTAATGCTTGGGCAATTTCGTCGAACTCAGCATCCGTCAGTTTACTCAAATCAACGCCATTGACTATTGCGCCAACAGACCCTGAAATTGGATGAACCTCAATTGTTTCAAAAGGGGTGTTGATGGATTTTGAAGTAGCCTGTTGCATCGCTTTATCCTTCGATTCCATTAATTTTATTACTCAAGCAGATATATTCAGTATTTGGAAGTCTGGTAGGTCAAGCATACCTGCCAGTGAATATTTAGTGCGGCACATTGTTACTGTGAAAGTACCATAGCTGCTGAGGTTAGCCATTTGGTGGTTCGCTTTCAGCTTTCTAATTCGTATCTTAAGTTTTGTATTGAGGCTCATCCCATAGGTCCTGATCATATCGTGGAGTCTAATTGGAACTTCTCTTTCATGTAGTTGATCGCGTTCCGCTCACCAAGCGTCACCTTGCCGCGAGATTTGAAAGCTGTCAGATGTTAGGCATCTGACAGCTTGTTTTTTCTATAGCCTGTATTTTAAACAAATCGAATCGAGTGGAAGCAGAAAGCGGTTACCGCCGGCACACAAGGCTCTATATATTTAATAGCTTGCGCGCCTCACTAGGTGTAGCCACTGATTCTCCCAACGATTCAATGATAGTGACAGCTCGTTCGACCAACGCCGCATTGCCTGGTGCAAGTACGCCTTTAGATAGATAGAGGTTATCTTCGAGACCCACTCGCACATGACCACCTAGAATTACTGCTTCTGCCATCATTGGAAAGTTATGCCGAGAAATACCAAAGGCTGACCAGATTGCTTCGCTTGGAAGTTGGTTGCGCATGGTGGTCATGATTTCGGCACTTGCATCAGCTGCCCACGGGATGCCTAGGCATAACTGGAATAAATAGGGTGAGTTGACATGTCCGCCTTCAACTAGAGCACGCGCCTGACGCAGACCTCCTAAATCAAAAACTTCAAGCTCAGGTTTGACACCAGCATCTCTGATCAGATTTGCCATTGCTGTTACATGCTTGGGGGTGTTGACGAAGATATTGGGACCAAAGTTAAAGCTACCGATGTCAAGGCTGCAGATATCTGGCTTTAGTTCTTGAACATGAGCTACCCGGTTCTCCGGTTTGGTGAGGGTTGTTGCGGGGCCGAGGTCTAGGGGGTCATCTGCGCCGATGGCGATGCGTGCTCCTGGTCCGGTGGTAAGGTTGATCAATACATCGATACCGGTTTGGCGTATGCGGTCAACCACTTCGCGATAAAGTCCGTTATCCATGCTCGCTTTCCCGGTTTTTGGATCACGAACATGAATATGAACAACTGAGGCTCCTGCACCTGCCGCCTCAACGGCTTCGCGGGCAATATCAGCTGGTTTAACGGGTACGGCTGGATTGATTCCTGTACTATCTGCCGCGCCGGTAAGGGCACAGCTAATCATGACGTTGCGACTCACGTCCAGTCCTCCATTTACTTGTTGAGTAGACATCATTGCAGAGCTGAGGAGCGTCGGCCAGTACGGTTTTAGTAAAACCTTGACTTGACGAATTGCGTTGTTGATGTTCCCAGTTTCTTTAAACGACTCTTGTCGGGCAACCTACCTAGGGGAAGCTTATGCGTCTTGGCTATTTTGCAATGCCCAGTCATGCTTTAAATCGTGATTGGAAAGAAACTCTGCGAGAAGATCGTGATGCTGTTATTCTTGCTGACCAACTTGGTTTTTATGACGCTTTTATTGGTGAACATCTCACTGATAAGGCGGAAAATATTACCAGTAGTTTGGTGTTTCTGGCGACACTTATTCCTGACACAAAACAGATCATGTTGGGCACGGGAACATCAAACCTTGCCTATTATCATCCTGTATTGACCGCGTCGCACACGGCGATGTTCGATCACCTGGCTGATGGCCGGTTTATCTTTGGTATCAGTGCGGGTGCGCAGCCATGCGACTCAGAAGTGCTGGGCATTCTTGATCAGGATCGCAACCAAATGTTTGCTGAGGCAATTGATGTGATCTTAGAGATCTGGAACTCAGATCCTCCCTATGACATTCGTTTTCCGAATAATCGCTATCCGATATCAACAGTGGAAAAACAATTTCCCGAGGTTGGTATTGGCTATCTACAAAAACCGTTGCAAAAACCAAGGCCGGAAATTGTAGGTACAGTCGTTGCCCCATATTCCAAAGGTGTTATTGCCATGGGGGAGCGTGACTTCCATCCGATTTCAGCTCATTTTTTGCTTCCTAAATGGGTAAAAACACACTGGCCAAACTATGTGCAAGGCAAATCCAATGTCCAAGAAGAGGCTGATGCGTCTGACTGGCGGGTAGCGCGTACAATATTTGTCGCCGATGACGATAAGGTGGCCGAGCGTTATGCCCGAGAGGATGCCGATAGCCCTTATGTCGCATTTTATCATAACCTTGGCTCTAAACTTAAAAAAGGTGGACGGTATGGTGTGTTTAAATCGGATCAGTCACAGCATGATGATGATGTGAGCTTGGATGATGTCTGCGATAAGTTGATCATCCAGGGATCTGTCAATAAGGTTGTTGATCAGATCTTAGAGTTCCGCGAGGAAATTGGTGATTTTGGCGAGTTGGTCTATGGCGGAGTTGACTGGGTTGATCCCGATCTTGCACGCCGCTCAATGGTGTTGATGGCAGAAGAAGTCATGCCGAGGGTCAACGAAGCAATTGATGCGTCTCGTGAGGTCTGAATTTTGACCATAATGTGTGCTTTTGGTTGCCACCTATTTGCCAGCAAAACTACAGAGTAGGATAGGTATGCGTTGGGTCCTTGTCTTACTCACTGTCTTGCTGGGGCTCTCGATTGTTTCTAGCATATATAACTATATTCCTGGACAAGAGGACAATCCGTCCTTGGCCAAGGCAAGACTATGCACCGTTGCTAAGAATACCTTTCAGATACTCATTAAAGACCAAGGTGAGGCGGGGCTAGTTACTCATACAGAGGTGAGCTCCAAAAGGATCTACACGATGAATGTGGATGAGACATTGTGGGCCAAAGAGCCGATCGAGTTGAAGGAAGGGCTGGCCATTGCGGCCTGGTGCCAGGTTGCCGGCGATGATGGTCGGGCGGTAGCTAAAATCATAGGTGAGCAGACACGCAAGGAACTGGCATCCGTTATTGAAGGTGAATTTGCTGTCTCGGAGAAAGCTTTGAAATAGATACGTACTTCTTGGCAGGGGAGAGATTTTGCCCGAGATTTTGTGACAAACGGTTCTATTTGGGGTCGCGAATATACCGACGATAAACAAAAATTCCAGCAAATATGCCGACTATAATCCAGACATAATACATGATGCTAAAGTTAGAGAACATGCTATCTCTTTCCTCTTTAATGGGATTGGATGGTTGTATTGTCGATGCTATCCCAGCGATTGGAACAAGGTAACTCAGGAAATGATATTATAGTCTATAGCAATTTATATGGTTTTGAATTTATCGGTATATATACTACGTGCTCCTGATGGGAAATTGTAGGGACATAATGCACCTTAGCTAGAGCCGTGGGCTCGACTTAGATATCACCGGGAGATAAACCATGAGTTCTGACGTCATAATTACCAATGCCCGATTGGTGATTCCAGAGTATGGCATTCTTGATGCTGATTTGGCGATCACCGGCGAAATAATAACCGCGATTGGCAGGGACGTTGGTAGCGCACCTAAAGTAATTGATGCCAAAGGACAATATGTCTTTCCAGGATGCGTGGATATCCACATGCATTATGGCCACTTCAACGAATTTTATGATGAAATGGCTAGTGAATCAAAATGCATGAGCTCACTTGGAGTCACAACATCGGTCATCCTGTTGGATCGGTGTGTGAAGAATATGGAAGGCTGGAAAGAACACATTGGAGATAAGGAGCTTTTTCTAAAGAATTCGGACATGCTTCATCATATGTGGCGCGCATCTTATTCAAAGTTGTTTCCGGAAGTTATAGAAAAATCTCAAAAGTACTCAGCAAATGACTTTGCGTTCCATTTATTGATGGAAAATGCACAGCAGATTAGCGAAATCCCTCATTATCACCGCGAATACGGTATTTCATCGTTCAAATTCTGGACTGGCCTTGAGGGATCGGCGGCTCTGATTCCGGCTGAGCAGTGGCAGCTGTTTAATATGTGCCGCGAGGAGGATGTGCTGGTCTATGCCAATTGCGTCAATGCTGCTCTATGGCATCAGGTGTCACAGGAAATCGAAGAGCGAGCTAAAACTGATTCCACGCTAGCTGGACCTTTTGGTCAGAAAGCTTCATTTCCAGGCATTGTGGAAAGTGTTGATCTGCAGCAGGTGCTGGCACTTGCTGCGGAGGTTAAGCTACCTGAATTGATTATTGCACATGTCACTTATCGTGATTCCGTTGATCTCATCCATCACTATCGCACCCAATTAGGACTCAATGTTCATGGGGAAACCTGTGCCGCCTGGTTGAGCCTCACGTGGCCTGAGATTGGAGAAAAATTGGGTCATCTAGCGACTTGTATAATTCCGCAACTTGGATTTCGGGAAGATGCGGACGCATTATGGAACGGCATTGCCGGTGGCGATATTACATGCATCGGAACCGATGGAGTCATCAGCCCTCGCAAGAATTTTCCAGATGGGAAACCTAATCCAATTTATCGCCCAGAGCCGACTAGGGAGCGTCAAGGACTTGGCTTTCCAAGTCATAATTGCATGTTCCCTGTTGTGCTGAACGAAGGGATGGAACGAGGTTTCTCACCAGTACAAATTGCTGAAGTATGTGCACTTAACCCAGCAAAGGCCATGAGGCTCTATCCACGGAAAGGAACGATTGCCGTCGGATCGGACGCCGATCTTGTTTTTGTTGATGTAAAAAAACGACATACTGTGACTTTGGATGAGCTTCATACCGCCTCACAATTTACGCCTTGGGAAGGTTTGGAGCTTGGATGCTGGCCAACTATGACAATGTTACGCGGACGCATATTGTTTGAAAATGGGAATTTTGTCGGGAAAGTGGCAGGAAATTACTTGCCGAGATACTCATAGATAACCTCTTTATGATAATGAAAATTACTTGAGGAAACATCCTATGCGCACTGTGTCATCATTCCATTGGGGCGCTTATGAAATCACCAGTGATGAAACCGGCCTAACCGGAATTGATCCATTGAGTGATGATCCTAATCCATCGCCGATTGGAAAAGGTTTACTCAGTGCGTTTGATCATAAAGTTCGGGTGCGAGAACCGATGGTGCGTCGGGGGTGGCTTGAAAATGGCCCGGGCAAAGCTGGCGGAGCCAGGGGTCGTGATCCGTTTGTTCCGGTTAGTTGGGATAAAGCGCTGGATCTGATATCTGAAGAGTTGGCGCGGGTGTCAGGCGATCACGGTTATGATGCGATATTTGCGGGTAATTATGGCTGGTCAAGCACTGGACGGTTTCATCATGCCAAAAGCCAATTACGCCGGTTTATGAGCGAATTCGGCGGCTTTACCGACGGTGTTACCACGTATTCCACAGGGGCTGCGCAGGTCATCATTCCGCATGTTTTCGGTCAGGAGTTTTTTCAACTTTGCGCTGGAATGACATCCTGGTCAGTTATCGCGCGTAATAGTGAACTTTTGGTGATGTTTGGTGGTATTCCGCTCAAAAACGCACAAGTCAGTAATGGTGGAATTTGCTCTCATGACACTAAGGGTTGGCTGAATGAATGTAAATCGTCTGGTGTTGAGTTTGTAAACATCAGTCCGGTGCGAAATGATGCGGCATCGGCTCTGGATGCTGAGTGGTTAGCTCCGAGGCCTAATACTGATACTGCCTTTATGATCGGCCTCGCGCATACCCTAATTTTAGAGAATCTACACGATCGTGCATTTCTCGATAGTTACACAACTGGATTTGACAAGTTCGAAAATTATATTTTAGGACGGACTGACGGCATTATAAAGGATGCTGACTGGGCTGGAAAGATTTGTGATATTGATTCTGATGTCATTCGCTCTCTTGCTCGGAAAATGGCAACAAAGCGGACATTATTGACGGCAAGCTGGTCCATTCAGCGCGGTGATCATGGCGAACAGACTTATTGGATGCTAGCTACGCTTGGAGCAATGATCGGACAAATAGGTTTGCCAGGCGGCGGCGTTGGTTATGGTTATGGGGCGGTTGGTCATCTCGGTAATCCAATCCGACGGTTACCTAGTCCTACCTTGCCGACAGGCATGAATCCAATCAAAAGTTTTATCCCGGTGGCTAGAATTGCTGACCTTCTTCTCAATCCTGGTTCATCATTCTGCTATAACGGTGGTGAGTATATCTACCCTGATATCAAGCTAGTTTATTGGTGTGGTGGCAATCCATTTCATCATCATCAAGATATCAACCGCCTTGCTGAGGCATTTCAGATGCCTGAGACGATAGTAGTTCACGAGCCATGGTGGACGGCGACCGCTCGCCATGCCGATATAGTGCTACCGGCCAACACGTCTCTCGAGCGTAATGATATAGGGCATTCATCAGCTGACGTGAAGTTGGTGGCAATGAAGAAGGTTGCGTCTAACGTCGGCCAGTCACGATGCGATTATGATATTTTATCCGATCTCTCTAAACGACTTGGATTTGCGGATCGTTACACTGAAGGTCGAACTGAGATGGAATGGTTGGAGCATATGTATGATTCATTTCGCGAACAGATTTCGCGCGTAGACATCGAGTTGCCATCATTTCAAGATTTTTGGGATCAAGACCTAATTGATTTGCCAGTGCGTGGCAAAGAATTGGTGATGTTTGAGGAATTTCGAAATGATCCAAATGCTTATCCCTTGGGCACGCCGTCAGGTAAGATTGAGATTTTTTCACAAAAAATTGATGGCTTTGGACTGACGGATTGCATGGGGCATGCTGCCTGGTTTGAGCCGATTGAATGGTTGGGCTCAGAGCTTGCTGAGAAATACCCGCTGCATCTGGTATCCAATCAGCCCACTACCCGCCTGCACAGTCAGCTTGATTGTGGAAGTGTTAGCCAAGAAAGTAAGGTCGCAGGTCGCGAGCCAGTGCGGCTTAATCCGATTGATGCGTTAGAACGCAACATTAAAGATGGTGATCTTGTGCGCCTTTTTAATAGTAGAGGCGCATGTCTTGCCGGTGCCGTTGTTAGCGAAGATATCCGACTTGGTTGTGCGGAGCTTGCAACTGGTGCCTGGTATGATCCAAATCCTGCTGGAGATCTTGATCGGGCGGGAAATCCCAATGTGTTGACGTTGGATAAAGGAACGTCATCGCTTGGGCAGGGTTCATCTGCACATACAGCTCTGGTTGAGGTGGAAAAGTTTGTCGGCGCTGCGCCAGCGGTAGAAATTTATTCGCCACCCTCGATTGAGCGTCCCGTAGCCGCTAAATAGTTCCTAATCATATCTTAATAATGGGAATAATGAAATATGAGCGACGGGATGTTCTCGCTTGAGGAAGCGACTATTGAAGAAATGCAGACTGCCATTCAATCTGGTCAGATCACATGTGCTCAAATTGTTCTACACTATATCGATCGTGCAAAAATTTA
>Ga0302127_10000995_pt1 | contig 16374 bp, 16 predicted proteins | sample CB4_SCM_MG_FD_204452 | JGI IMG/M metagenome (GOLD analysis project Ga0302127, IMG submission 204452) | Marine microbial communities from Western Arctic Ocean, Canada - CB4_SCM | ecosystem: Environmental > Aquatic > Marine > Oceanic | place: Canada: Western Arctic Ocean | collected 2017-09-24
ATCGAACACCGCATCAACACCATCCCCAGACGCAGCCTCGGCTGGGACACCGCCCACAACATCTACACTCAAGCTGTCGCGATGACCCCTTGAACCGACCCAGACCCCAACTCAACAGACACCTCACCGTCTTCGGTGGCCACCCACGTGTCCCATGGCACAGAACAACTCCCCAGCCCTCAGGCCGCGACCATGGCTGACCTTGATCGACAGCTACGGGTGCCCCCCGATCACCGGCTGTCACTCGTGACCGAGCAGCGCCACGACGTCGTCATTCGCTTCTTGCGCTCTGCCGGCGCGCTGGACGGCTGAACACGCCTGGGCAGCGGTAATCACTACCCTGCATTCTTACCGGTCCTAAGGTGGTGGGATGAAACGCACTCTTCTGGCTCCACCGCTTCGGTCTCCTGTCGACACATCGAACGAGGCCTTCCAGCAGAACCGGACCGACATGATCGAGCAGCTCGCCGTCATCGACGAGCTCCTCGAAGAGGCCGAAGCCGGGGGTGGGCCCCGAGCGACGGAGCGCTTGCGATCACGGGGCAAGATGGCCATCCGCGAGCGCATCGCCAACGTGCTCGACCCCGACACGCCATTCCTCGAGATCAGCCCCCTCGCGGGATACGCGTCCGACTACACGGTTGGTGGCGGGATGGTTGTCGGCATCGGTGTCATCGCCGACACCGAATGCGTGATTATGGGCAACGACCCGTCGGTCCTAGCCGGGGCGCTCACCCCCTACGCAAGCAAGAAGTGGATGCGAGCCCTCGAGATCGCTCGTGACAACCGGATGCCCTACGTGAGCTTCGTCGAGTCGTCTGGGGGCGATCTCCGGATCAACCCCAGCGAGCAGGGCTCGCCAGAGAAGGTGCCAGGCGGCATGCAAATTGATCATTTCGCCCAGACCGGGCGCTTCTTCTACGAACTCATCGAGCTCTCGAAGCTCGGCATTCCCACGGTCGCCATGGTCTTCGGCAACTCGACCGCAGGTGGCGCTTACCAACCCGGATTGTCCGACTACAACATCGTCATCAAGGAGCGGTCGAAGATCTTCCTGGCAGGCCCGCCGCTGGTCAAGATGGCCACGGGCGAGGAATCCGACGACGAAACGCTAGGCGGAGCAGCAATGCATGCCGAGGTCTCGGGCTTGGGCGAATACTTCGCCGAGGACGAGATGGATGCGCTGCGGATGTGTCGGGAAGTCGTCTCGCACCTCAACTGGACCAAGGCCGGCCCACCGCCCACATTCACGCCCGAAACGCCAGAGCACAACGCCGACGAGCTCCTCGGACTGGTGTCGCGCGACCTACGCCAGCCCGTCGACGTGCGCGATGTGATCGCCCGCACAGTCGACGGCAGTCGCTTCGAAGAGTTCAAAGCCCGCTTCGGCCCGACGCTCATCTGCGGCTGGGCATCAATTCACGGCTACCCGGTCGGCATTCTGGGCAACAACGGCGTCCTCTATCCCGACGCCGCTCAAAAGGGCGCCCACTTCATCCAGCTCTGCAATCAGATCGATATCCCCTTGGTGTTTCTCCAGAACATCACCGGGTTCATGGTGGGCAAGGACTTCGAAGCCGATGGCATCGTCAAGAAGGGTTCACAGATGCTCAACGCGGTCACGAACTCGACCGTGCCCCACATGACCGTGATCTTGGGGTCGTCTTATGGCGCAGGCACCTACGGGATGTCAGGCCGGGCCTTCGGCAACCGATTCACCTTCTTATGGCCCACCGCAAAGATCGCCGTCATGGGCCCCAAACAGATCGCCGGTGTCATGTCACTGGTGCGGCGAGGCCAGGCGCTGCGCAAAGGCCTTGAGTTCGATGAGGAAGAAGATGCCGCAATCGTGGCCGCAGTCGAAGAGATTCAAGAGCGCGGCTCGCTGGCGCTGGCGGCTACAGGTGCCATCAGCGACGATGGCATCATCGACCCGCGCGACACCCGCGACGTCCTGGGGATCTGCCTGTCGGTGGTGCGGAACCGAGCCATAGAGGGTGCCGAGGGCTACGGGGTGTTCCGACTGTGATCGCCCGCCCGATAGGCCATCAGCCTGGCCCGCGTCTCGACAAGGATCTCTCATGACCATCTCCTCTCTGCTTGTCGCGAACCGTGGCGAGATCGCTCGCCGGGTCTTTCGCTCGGCCCGAGCCATGGGCATGCGCTGCATCGCCGTCTACGTCGACGCCGATGCCGATGCACCTTTCGTGGCCGATGCCGACGAAGCGGTTCGACTCGACGATGGTGGCTATCTCGACGCGGCCGCGATGATCGCCGCCGCGCAGTTGAGCGGCGCCGATGCCATCCACCCTGGCTATGGATTCCTGTCCGAAAACGCCGACTTCGCCCGAGCCGTGGGCAAGGCCGGTATTGCATGGGTCGGACCGTCACCTGTAGTGATCGCATCAATGGGCGACAAGCTCGCAGCAAAACGCGTTGCGGCCGAGGCCGGCGTGCCAACCCTGCCGTCTTCAGAGGACCTCACCGACGATGGCCATGTCGGCTATCCCCTGCTGGTCAAGGCATCCGCGGGAGGAGGCGGCAAAGGCATGCGCGTCGTCGACGAACCGGAAGGGCTTGCCGAGGCCATCGCCTCGGCGAAACGAGAGGCGGCGGCCGGCTTCGGTGACGACACCGTCTTCCTCGAACGCTATGTGGCCATCTCACGACATGTCGAGATCCAGATCCTTGGCGATCAGCACGGTGGCCTCGTTCATCTCGGCGAGCGGGAGTGCTCGATACAACGCCGTCATCAAAAAATCATCGAGGAATCCCCCTCGCCCATCGTCGACGATGCGATGCGTGCCGAGATGGGCAGGGCGGCTCTCGCGCTCGGTCAGGCCATGGGGTACGAGTCAGCGGGCACGGTCGAGTTTCTGGTCGACGACAACACCCGAGAGTTCTTCTTCCTCGAGATCAACACTCGCCTCCAGGTCGAGCACCCGGTCACCGAAGAGGTCACGGGCCTCGACCTGGTACGAGAGCAGCTACGTGTAGCGGGGGGCGAAGCACTCGGATACGGCCAAGACGACATCACCTTCACCGGACACGCGATCGAGGCTCGGCTCTACGCCGAAGATCCAGCCACCGACTTCCTGCCGGCGATTGGCACCCTCGAAGCCTTCGAGCCTGCAGCGGATCCCGCCGTGCGTTGGGATGCCGGAGTGGTCCAGGGCAGCACGGTCACCATCGACTTCGACCCCATGATCGCCAAGGTCGTCGCTCACGGACCCACCCGGACCGAGGCCGCGGGGAGGCTCGCTCTCGCGCTCGAACGGCTCCACCTCGGCGGGCTCACGACCAACCGGGACTTCCTGGCGGCCACATTGCGTACGCCCGAGTTCCTGGCCGGCGACACGACCACCGACTTCATCGCACGAGTGCGGCCGGCGCGCCGAGCCGAGATAAGCAACGACGAACTTGGGCGGGCCGCAACAGCCGCTGCCCTATGGATCCAAGCCGGCAATCGAGCCAACGCATCTGCACTCAACTCCATCCCCAGTGGCTGGCGGAACTCGCGAACTCCGCCCGAACTCATCGAGCTCGTGGCCGGCGACCGCAACGTCACGGTTCGTTACAGGCGCAATCGCGATGACAGCTTCGCGACATCGGTTGAGATCGGCGATGAGGTGCGCCAAGACACCTCGGTCGTCCATGGCGGGTCCCCCGACGAAATCGACATTCGCACCGGCAACCAGCGCGCCCAGTGGCGAATCACCCGTGTCGGTGACGCCGTCCACGTGACGGGACCTGTCGTGATTTCATTCAGCGTCACCCCCCGTTTCGTGGTCCCCGGCACCGATGCCCCAACGGGTGGCTTCGTGGCCCCCATGCCAGGAACGGTCCTCGAACTCAGGGTTGCGGCCGGCGACACCGTGTCGGCGGGCGACACCCTCGTCGTGCTCGAAGCCATGAAGATGGAACAGCACATGAACGCACCGGCCGATGGAATCATCGCCGACGTGCTGATTGTCGAAGGCGGCCAGGTTGAAACCGGCCAAGTTCTGTTGGTCTTCGAAGACGCGGCCACCAGCGACGACGAAAGCTCAGCGTGACGGCCGCACCGGGCCAGCCGATTCGCATCGCAAACTGCTCGGGTTTCTACGGCGACCGACTCAGCGCGGCCAAAGAGATGGTCGAAGACGGACCGATCGATGTGCTCACCGGCGATTGGCTGGCCGAGCTCACGATGCTGATCCTGGCCCGCACCCAGGCCAAGCGACCCGGGGGCGGGTACGCCCGTACGTTCGTGACGCAGATGGAACAGGTCATGGGCACCTGCCTCGACAAGGGCATCAAGGTGGTGAGCAACGCCGGCGGACTCGACCCCGATGGCTGCGCGGACGCAGTCGCAGAGGCCGCCGACAAGCTCGGCCTTTCACCGTCGATCGCGTACGTATCAGGAGACAATCTCCTGGACCGGCTGGATGAGCTGGACCTCGCACATTTCGAGACGGGCGAACCCATTGGTGAACCCGGCCGCTTCATCAGCGCTAACGCGTACATCGGCGGCTGGGGCATCGCCGAAGCGCTTGGGATGGGCGCCGACATCGTCATCACCGGTCGCGCCACCGATGCAGCCGTCGTGTGTGGGCCTGCCGCGTGGCACCACGGTTGGAAGCGTGACGACTGGGACCAGCTGGCGGGCGCAATCGTCGCCGGCCATGTCATCGAGTGCGGCACCCAGGCCACAGGTGGCAACTACTCGTTCTTCACCGAGGTCGCAGGTATGACGCGCACCGCGTTCCCGTGGGCCGATATCGCCGCTGACGGTTCATCGGTCATCGGCAAACACGAGGGCACCGGAGGCGAGGTGTCGGTCGGCACGGTTACCTCGCAGCTGCTCTACGAAATTGGCTCTCCCGCCTATCTCAATCCCGACGTCACCAGCCGGTTCGACACGATTCAGCTCACGCAGCTCGACACCGATCGGGTCCGGATTCACGACACCAAGGGCGAGCCACCCCCACCAACGCTCAAGGTGGCCATGAACGAGATCGGCGGCTACCGCCAGGACGTCTCACTGGCCATGGTGGGCCTCGACATCGAGGAGAAAGCCGCGCTGGTCGAAGAAGCCTTCTGGCTGGCGTGCCCGTCCCAGCCCGAAGACTTCGACGAAGTAGCCATCACGCTCGACCGCACCGACAAGCGAGATCCAGCCAGCAACCCCGAGGCGGTGGCCATCTGGCGGATGACACTCAAGACCAGCGACGAACACAAACTCGGCCGGCGCATCTCGGACACCCTCAACGAACTTGGCCTCGCAACCATCCCGGGTTTCTTCGGGGCCGGGGGCAGCGGTGCTCGTCCCTACGGCGTGTATACGCCGGCAGTCGTTGATCCGTCGGTGGTCCCCCAGCACGTCGTTCTTCTCAGCGGCGAGCGCACCGTGGTCGACTCCGCCACCGCACCTGCCGAGGTCATCGTCACGAGTCGCCCCGGCCCAACCGTGGACGTGCCAGGTGGCCCAACCCGGCGGGCCCCGCTAGGGCTTGTGGCCGGCACTCGATCCGGGGACAAGGGCGCGAACGCAAACCTCGGCGTCTTCACCCGGTCGGACGCGGCCTGGGTCTGGCTCGATCAGTTCCTCACTACCACCAAGCTCAAAGAGCTCTTGCCAGAAACTGCTGAGCTGCAAGTCGATCGCTATGCCATGCCCGCAATTCGTTCGCTCAACTTCTTGATCCACGGGATTCTGCAGGAGGGTGTGGCAGCCTCAACACGACAAGACGGCCAGGCCAAGAGTCTGGGCGAGTGGCTGCGGGCCCGCCACGTCGATCTTCCGGAGGCACTGCTCTGAGCGGTCACGCGCCGGCCAACAAACCCACCCTGCTCGACGTGGTCCGGCAGGTGAAGGGTCCGCGCCCGGTGCTGTCGCGCGAAGAGGAACAAGCACTCACCGAGCGCCAGCGCGAGGTCCTGGACGATCTCACGGTGTTGTTCTCCAGCGGATTCGCCCACCTCACGATGGCCGAAATCGCCTCGACCCTCAGTTGCTCGCTCCGGACGCTGTATGGCCTCGCACCCAGCCGTGACGACTTGGTGTTGGTGGTCGTCGACCGTGACCTCCGCCGTGTTGGACGCGCGGCGATGGCCGCGATCGAACCCGGAATGAATCCGCTGCAGGCGATTCGGTCCTACCTCCGTGCTGCCAACGTGGCCGTCGCCGATACGACCGAGGCGTTCGCAGCAGATGCGGCCGCGGACCCCAACACCCATGCTCTCAACGAGGCGCACTCGCAGTACCTAATCGACATCACCCGAGCTGTCCTCGACACCGCTGTCGCTTGCGGCGACATCGCCGACATCGACACCGCTGCCGTTGCCCGGGTCGTGGCCGGTTTGGGTGCAGACTTCGCCGGTCCCAACATCCTCCCGACCCTGCGGACCTCTCCAAAAGACGCAGCCGACGCTGTCGTCGACATCGTCCTCAGCGGCCTCATCCATCCACTCGCCCCCACCGCTACTTCTTGACGGCTGCTCGAGACCCGCTCCGTCCGGCCGCTTGAACGCGGTTGATCCCGTTCCCCAGGAGGATTCCCCATGCAAGTGACCGACAGTGCCGGCGCCGATCAAGAGAGTCAGTGTCGCGCTCTGCGCCAGCACTCACTCTCCGCTCATATCGCTTCGCGACGGGCCGCTCGGGCCCCCTTACCCCCTCATATCGCTTCGCGACGGGCCGCTCGGGCCCGGTTCATCTCGATCTCTGGAGTTCTGCCATGTTGATGACCGACGAGCACGAAGCGTTCCGAACCATGGTGCGCGCATACGTCGAGAACGAGATCAACCCCAACATCGAGGGGTGGGAAGCGGCGGACATGATGCCGCTGCATGAGATCTTCGCCAGCATGGCAGAGCTCGGCATGATCGGCCTTGAGTACGAGACTCAGTACGGCGGCCAAGGCGCCGACCACATGTTCACCCTCATCCTCGCTGAGGAGTTCGGGCGGTGCGATCACGGTTCGTTGCCGATGGCCCTCGGCGTCCAGGTCGACATGGCAACGCCATCGCTCGCTCGGTTCGGCACCCCCGAACTAAAGCAGCGGTACCTGGCCCCGGCTATGCGAGGAGAGATGGTGGCCGCCATCGCCGTGAGCGAGCCAGATCATGGGTCGGACGTCGCCGGGATCCGGACGCGGGCGCTGCGCGATGGCGACGAGTGGGTCATCAACGGCTCGAAGATGTGGATCACCAACTCGGTCCAGGCGGACTGGTTGTGTTTGCTCGCCCGAACCTCCGACGAGGGCGGCTACGCGGGAATGAGCCAGATCATCGTTCCTACCTCTGCGGTGGGGTTCAGCGTGTCGAAGAAACTCGACAAGCTGGGGATGCGCGCATCTGACACGGCGCTCCTCAGTTTCGACGATTGCCGAGTCCCGGTTGCCAACACAATCGGCGAGGTCGGCAAAGGTTTCCAGCAGCAGATGACCCAGTTTGTTGTCGAACGCATGTGGGCCGCCTACACCGCGGTCGGTGCCTGCGAGCGGGCGCTCGAGCGCACAGCCGAGTATCTCCGAGAGCGGCACGTCTTCGGCGAACCCCTCCTGGCCAAGCAGTACATTCAATTCAAGCTGGCTGAGCTATCCGCTGAACTGGACCTCCTCCGCGTGTACAACCGCTCGGTCGCGCAGGACTACGCAGCCGGAACCGACACCACCCGCCAAGCCACCATCGCCAAACTCAAGGCCGGCCGCCTCCTTCGAGAGGTCGCCGATCAATGCATGCAATTCCACGGCGGCATCGGCTACGTCGAGGAGACATGGACCGCTCGTTTCTTCCGTGACAACCGCCTCATTTCGATCGGAGGAGGCGCAGACGAGGTGATGCTGCAAATCTTGGCGCGTATGGACGGCTTCACCGCATAAAGCCGGGGCCTCGCTGCAGGCACCGCCTGATCAACAATCGGCCTGGCGCAACACCCCCGTCTCGGTCAAGCGCGCCACAGATGCAGGGTCGTAGCCGAGCTCACTGAGAATCACCTCGTTGTGTTCGCCAAGCAACGGGGCCGTCAACTCAAGCAGATCAGGGTGCTCGGAGAACCGAAGTGGATTCCCGGGAACCATCATCTCGCCCAAGATCGGGTCGGAAACGTGACGGATCATCTGCCGCGACTCGTAGTGCGGGTGACCGGCGGCATCAATGGGCTCGAGCACTTTGCCACAGGGGACCCGCTCTGCTTCAAGAGCGGCGATCGCCGCATCGTCGCTGTCTTGGGCGGCCAACCATTGATCAACAATGTCGTTGAGTTCGTCCATGTTCTTGTGACGGCTCTTCAGGTCGCTAAAGCGTTCGTCTTGCTCGAGATCCGGGCGTTCGATTGCTCGACAAAAAGCGGCCCACTGGCGCTGCATGACCTGAATCACGACCCAACCGTCTGGGCCCTCAAACGCGCCCTGAGGCGCATTAATCGGCGATCGATGCCCTGCACGTTTCGGCCTCCACCGCATGTTCGTGAGCGACGGACCTTGCACCCCCAGCTCGTGCATATGGAACAACGCGTCCACCATCGAGATGTCGACGTGTTGGCCCTGTCCGGTTCGTTCGCGGTGATAGAGCGCAAACCCGATGCCAGTCGCGGCATGGACCCCGGCCCCGACGTCGCCGATAGATGTCCCCACCGGCGTCGGCGGCCCCTCCTTGGCTCCGGTCAGATGCATCATGCCGCTCTGAGCTTGGGCCACGATGTCGAACGCAGTGCGGTCCGAGTACGCACCCTCACGTCCGTAGCCCGAGATCGAGGCCATGACCAGCTTGGGATGTTTGGCGCGAAGCGTCTGCCAATCGAGCCCCCGGCGCTCCAGCACCCCCGGCCCATAGTTCTCGACCACGATGTCTGCCCGAGCAATGAGCTCATCGAGAATGGCCCGTCCTTCGGGGCCGTCGAAGTCGATACACAGGCTCTTCTTGCCGCGGTTCTGCTGGACGAAGTAGCCGCTGCGCCCATCGTTGATGATGGCGAAGGTGCGGCTCGGGTCACCGTAGGGGGCTTGCTCGATCTTCACGATGTCAGCACCCATCTCGGCGAGCAAACGGGTGACCGTCGGCCCCGCCAAGTATTGGGTCATGTCGACGACACGAACGCCATCGAGGATCGGGGTGGTGGTCATGGACCCGAAGGTATCGAATCTCGAGCGGCGAAGGGGCGGCCTCGTGCGCCACGTTCGTTGTGTGAGAACCTGACCTTCGTGAAACAGTCCCGAAGCAGCGTCTGGCGCGGCACGTCAGCCACCGACTCGTCCGATGCCAGCGCCAGCTTCGAGGTGGGCGAGGACTTCGAGCGGTTCAGTCAGGTCAACGATGTCTTCAGCAGGTCGTTTTGGGACGACGCGATTCGCGACGACAAGACCGACACATTTTACGCGACGTATCGACGGCCGCTCGAGAAGTGGCGCAAAGCCCGTGGGTTCCAGCGCCGCGACTACGCGCTGCGCAACGCCGCTTGGCACGTCACCGACATCTTCGCCGAGATGCGTGAAGACGACGACCGTCGGGAGGGGTTCCTCGATCCCCTGTCGATGTTGCGCGACGCTTCGTCAGAGAAGGCCGACCTCGGCGATCAGACCGAATCGACCGCAGACCTCAAACAGGTGGCTCACGTCCTAGGGGCCGATCTCGTTGGTGTCACCACCAACGACGAGCGATGGAACTACACCGAGCGTTACTCGCGGATCAATGGTGGCCCAAAAGCTAACGACCTCGGTGACGGACTCGGGACAGTCATCGTGATCGGCCAAGCAATGGACCCCAGCCTTATCGCCACGGCGCCATCGGCCCTGGCCGGTGCGGCCACGGGGCTTGGCTACTCTCAGGACGCGCTCGTGTTGCTCGCGCTAGCGCAGTACATCCGCAACCTGGGCTACGAGGCCATCCCGTCTATGAACGACAGCGCGCTGGCGATCCCATACGCGATCAAAGCCGGCTTGGGCGAGTACGGGCGTCACGGCCTGGTGATCACACCGGAATTCGGGCCCAACGTTCGCTTCGGCAAGATCTTCACCGACCTGCCACTCGACGAGGACCACCCCATCCACTTTGGCGTCGCCGAGACTTGTGAGCAATGTCGTCGTTGCGCCGACGCGTGTCCGGCGACCGCCATCCCCACTGGCGACCCGACTGCGGATCTCCACAACAAATCGAACATCGTCGGCGTCACGAAGTGGAGCGTCGATGGTGAGAAGTGCTTCGGCTATTGGTCGAAGATCAACAGCGACTGCTCCGTGTGTATACGAGTTTGCCCATACACGCGCGATTACTCACGGCGATCAAACCGCCTCTGGGCGCGGCTCGCCGGCTCACGATTGCGGGGCTTGGCGCTATGGCTCCACGATCGCCAGGCCGGCGGCGAGCGCAACAGCGCCAACGACTGGTGGCCCAGCGGGTCCGACACCCCCGTTGCGATCACCAAAAAGCCGGCGATCACCCGAGAGCTTGGCATCGAGGGCTGACGGGCCCGGCCACCGGAGCGGCGCGGACCCCTACCCGGTCCCCGCTGACTACATGTCCATCGCTTCGCTGACACCTACGTTGTGTCCATTACTCAGAACGGGGCAGCCTTTGGCCAGCGCGACCGCGGCGTCCATCGAGTCGGCCTCGATGACCTAGTAGCCCGACAGTCCCGGGCCCTGAGTAGAGACGGAGCCATCTGGCGAGATGGTCGAGGCCGCCCCAAAGGGGTTGCCACCATCCACGACGGCGGCACCCAACTGCTCGAACCACGCGCCCCACGCGGCCATCACTTGGTTGACCTCTTCTCCGGTCTCGGGCATGCCGACCTCGCCGTGATAGGTGAGTACGTACTTGGCCATGGCGTTGTCTCCTGATTGCTCTGTTTCGGTGGTATCAGCACGACGAACAACCGCGCAACGAATCGACAAGCAGCCAGAACTTTCTTTGAGCAGCGCTCTGCTTGGCGACAATCAGCGGCGCTGAGACAGCGCTATGGGCAGCCCTGTGATATCCACAGGGCATGGCGAGTTACGACCCGACCGACCCAGACGTCCTCGAAGCACCCTGGGCGGCCTATGACACGCTGCGAGCTCAGTGTCCGGTCCACCTGTCCGAGGCCCTCGAACACCCGCTCTACAGCTTGGCTCGCCACGACGACGTCCGGGCGTTGTTGAGCGATGCCGAACTCTGGTCGAATCGCTACGGCCCGGGCATCTCGTACTCCGAGCAAAACGCCGGCAGTCTCCAACGGTTTGACCCACCCGATCATGGGCCTCGACGGCGATTCGCCCGCGACCCATTCCTGCCACGGGCGGTCGAGGCCAACTCGGCCGCCATCGCCATGGTCGCCACCAGCATCATCGACGAGCTCCAGGCAGGCGGCTCGGCAGAGCTTCACGACGATTTCGCGGCGCCGCTTCCCATCACTTCATTCTGCACGTTGCTGGGCATCGACAATGCGAACCATGACGATCTAAAGCGCTGGGCCGAAGAGCTGACGTTGGGGATGACGTTCCCCGAGCGAGCGACCAAGAGCTGGGACGAGCTGCACGCATTCACGATGGCCGAAGTCGATCGACGCCGGTCGGTCGTCGCGGGCGCCAACCTGCCAGCCGGTGTCGACCCGGTGGGCCACGTTGTCCCAGACGGCCTGTTCTCGCACTTGTGCTGCCACGAAATAGACGGTGAGCTGATGCGAGCCGAAGAAGTCACCGGCATGATCTCGATGATGTTGGTTGCCGGCCACGAAACAACGGCCTCGCTGATCACCAACTGCGTATGGCGGCTGCTGGAGGACCCATCACAATGGCGTGACCTCTGCCAGCGTCCCGAGCTCATCCCGAACGCCATCGAAGAGAGCCTGCGGTTCGATCCTCCGGTGCTCGGTATCTGCCGCACCAACACCGAACCGGTGGAACTTCATGGTGTCGACATCGCCGCCGACGCAAAGGTCATCTACCTCATGGGCGCCGCCAACCGAGATGCCGAGATCTTCGATCGCCCCGACGAATTCGTAATCGACCGGCCCATCGTCGATGCCCGCCGCCATCTCGCGTTCGGTTGGGGGATCCACTTCTGCCTCGGGGCACATCTGGCTCGGCTGACGGCTCGTGTGGCGCTCGAAACACTGGTCGCCCGGCTGCCCTCTCTTGCGTTGGCGGGCCCTACTGAGCGTCTCGACGCACCATTCCTGTGGGGGCGACGACGCCTCCCTGTCACCTGGGAGCAACCATCATGACCAGCCCTACTTGGCTCGGGCCCATCCGCCAGAGTGCGTTCATCGTCGATGACATAGATGAGGCCGCGATGGAGTGGGTCACAACCCAGGGCGTCGGCCCGTTCTTCGCCTTTTCGGTCTCGTTCGAAGAGACCACCTATCGAGGCGCAACAGTCCCGATGGCAGGGGGGATGGCGCTGGCACAGACGGGCACCCAACAGATCGAGCTGATTGCTCCAGAGCTCTCGGCCGGCTCGGTCTACAAGGAGTTCCTCGACGGAGGGGGCACGGGTCTTCACCACGTGTGTTATTGGGCCGACATCGACCGGGCCATCGCCCATTTCGAATCCTTAGGCTGCACCATGGTGCAAGACGGCGTGTCGAGCAACGGCAACCAATTCGCCTACCTCACCGGGACCGCTGGCGTCCCTTACATCGAACTGGTGGACCCCAACGCCACGATGGCACGATTCTTCGATTCGATCGCCGACGCCGCCGTCGATTGGGACGGCACCGACCCCGTCCGAAGATAACCAAACCCATCGCGCGCTGGTGCCAGGCACCGCCGCGCGATGGCGTGACGAGAACCGCTGTGGGGTGGTGCAGCGACGTGTCAGGCCTATCGGAGCTGGGTTAGCCAGGCCGCGAGACTGAGCTTCAGTGCCGCTGTGGACTGGACAAGCTCGTTGAGGCCGCGCTCGAGCATCAAGTTGACGACCTCATCGTCGAAGCGGGCCCGCCAGTCGGTGTGGAGACCGATCGCGTAGGTGTCTCGGGCGTGGGCATAGCCAAGCTCCCAGGCCGTGCCATCGTCGGTCGTGACGCCGTTGAGATTTGCGACGACCAAGTCTGCCGCATCGATTTGGGCCCGATTTGTTTCGAAGATCTGCCCAACCGTTTCCGCGGTCTTGGCCACATTGTCGCGATGGGGCAAGAATGTCCGGAAGCCCGCATCGACAACAAGGGCATCGATCTGTTCGATGAACCACCGCTCCCCTTCATCGAACAGCGGGCCGGCGACGTAAACAAGCGGTTTCGACATCGGGCCATGGTGACCGACTCACGGCCCAATCACAACCAGCGCCACGCGCCACCTGGACCACCGCAGCGATCACCGACGATGGGCAAGAACCGCCATCTCGCACCCCGGCAGGCGAGCACTAGCCGCGTCATCAACAACAAAGTTGTGGCTCGCGAGCTGACGTCGCATCCATCGAGCCGTTGGGTAGATCGGGGTGCTCGTCGCATTGTCGGAGCCACCCCCAATGGCCCGCCGGCCTCGGAACTGATAACTGACGGTGTTGGCCATCGCGCCGACGTCGTACTTGAGCGTCCCCAGGCTCCGGCCCTTGACAAACCGGCCCACCGACTCGAGGACAAAGGGTCCCAGAATTCCTCCGATAATGTACACCTCGCCGGCATCGTGGACGATGCGATCCATCTCGGCGAACGCCAGATGAAGATCCATGTACTGGTGGGATGAGTAACACAGGGCAATGTCGAATTCGTTGTCGGCGAACGGTACGTCCTCTGCCGCAGCTTCAAGTGCCTCCGGGACCGGCAGACCGGCCGCCTCGGCCAAAACCGGGAGGAGTTGGATGGCAACGGGCATGGGGTCGATCCCCACCCAGCGCCCGGGCAACCCCGACATGCTCAGCAGGTTGCACCCACCTCCACAGCCCAACTCGATGACGTTCTTCCCCGCGTAGGCCTCACGTGCCAGCTTCGGAACAAGATCGCCCGACAACAGTTGCCGGTCGCGTTGCTCCCAGAACACGAACTCGCGTATCGGGTCGGCGATCGGTCGACCGAGATCGGTGAAACCGTCGTCAACAATCCAACCAAGGTCCTGTGCCTGAGCCAGCCCAGCACCTGAGCGAACAGGTCAGCCCAAACCGACGTCGAAGACAGCCTGGCGGAGATCATCGCCCCCCGGCGCCAACAGGGCGGCCCGGGCCGCGGCGAACTCGTCGTCGGTCAGTCGGCGCATGGGACCAGAGTACGGAGCATCAGGTCCAAGACCAGGGGCAGATGTACCCGCTCTGCGACCCGGCATGCCATACCGATGTCGGTGGGCCCCGACGAACGGGCCGGGTTGGCGATGCGTCGGGGCCCGCTCACCATGGCCATCGGGTGCTCGATGATGTCAAAGCCCCAGGCGGGCGGCTACATCGGCCGGGGTCGGCAGCGACGGCTGCGCACCCGCAACCAAGGTCGTGGCTGCACCGACCTGGACGGCCCAGCGGGCAGCAGTCACCAGGTCGTCGCCGCCGACCAAGCGATCAGCCAGCGCTCCACAGAACGAGTCGCCGGCGGCTGTCGTGTCCACCGGGGTGACAACGGGCGCCGGGACGTGCACCACATCCGGGCCGCTCACGACCAGCGCTCCGTCGCTTCCCAACGTCACGACCACGGCTGCGCAGGGAAGGCGCCGTGCCAGTTCGACCGCGATGTCTCGATCAACATTCCCGTCATAGCCGACAAGGAGACCCAGCTCAGTTTGGTTCGGCACCAACACATCGACGGACTCAAGGAGTTCGAGTGGAACACCCTCGGCGGGAGCGGGCGCCGGGTTCCAGACAACGATGCCCTCCGCCAAGCGGGCGGCCTCGACCACTGCTTCGAGAGGCACCTCGGCCTGAGCCAAGACCACCACAGCCGTGCGGACCGCATCAGATCCCTCAACGTCGTCAGCGGTGACTCGGCCGTTTGCACCCGGGCTGACCACGATGGCGTTGTCTCCATCGCCTTGCACCGCAATCAGCGCGACGCCTGAAGGCACCCCTGGGGTTGCCAGAAGCCGCGTGGTATCGACACCGTCAGCCTCCAGGGCGCTCCGAAGGACCTCAGCGGCGGCATCGTCGCCCACCCGGCCAATCATCGCCACCGACCGTCCAAGCCGTGCTGCGGCCACCGCTTGGTTGGCGCCCTTGCCCCCGGGGATCTGGACCAGGTCGCCTCCGAGAACCGTCTCACCGGCCAGCGGGACGTGATCCACCCAAATCACCAGATCGAGATTGCAACTCCCCACAACGGCGACATCGACACTCATGCGCGCATCGTAGCGGTAGGCCACTCACCGGGTCCGTGTTGCGCCCCAGGTCGGATCGGGTCAACCAAACAAGCCGAGGAGTTTGGCGGCCAACACTGCGGTCGCCGCGGCCATCACCCATCTGATGACGCGGTCGCCGCCCTCGACCGCGATGCGCGCACCAAACCAGCCGCCGATAACGAGGCCGACGGACAATACCCAAGCCGGTCCCCACTGAACCTGTCCTTGGATGATGAACACCGGAAGGGCAATGGCGGTGACCACCAGAGTGATGATCACCTTGATCATGTTCGCTTTGACCAAGCCATACCCGGCCCGAGTCAGCGCAGCAAGCATCACGAGTCCCACCCCGGCTTGGACGGCCCCTCCATAGATTCCGATACCGAAGAAGACGGCCAGCGTCACCGGCCGACTCCAAGGCTCACGGTCGACCGTCGGCTTGGGTTTGCGCAACGACAAAACCAGGATCGGCAACATGACCAGCCCAAAGATGGTTTCGAAGGTCTCGTCCGCGACCCGACTGACGCCGATCGAGCCCACCAACGATCCAACGACCACCGGCAACAGGACCGGCAGCGCTTCGGCATACGCGGTGACGCCTTGGCGATGAAACGAGAGCGCCGTCGAGATGTTCGAGCTCAGAATGCCGACTCGATTGGAGCCATTGGCGTCGTTGCCTGGCACGCCGGCAAGGACCAACAACGGCACCGTCAACGTCGACCCTCCCCCGGCCATCGCGTTGATTACCCCTGCCACCGCGCCGCCACAGACAAGCAGGATCGCCTCCCAAATGGTCACGGCGTAACGGCAAACATCGCAAATAGTCGACGTCGCCGACCAGCGGAGTTCGCTCGCATCCAAACCATTGGGGCAGGGTAACGACGCCCGAGGGCCGGGACCTCAATCAGCTGAGGCTCGATTCCCGCGCACAAGATCGGTGGTGCCGTCCCATTCGTCGGCAGCCTTCTTCCAGCCGTCGAACACCCCTCTGATCTCGGCGTTGTCGCCGTGACATTCCAGGAAGCAGCCGAGGGCCTCGCGGGTGTCGACATAGATGACGTTTGCAATGGCCCAGAGCGACGATGCCACAGGGAAACCAGCGTCTTCGAACTCATTGCCGACCTGCTCGATGTCGGCGTCGGGGACCAACATTCCAATG
>Ga0302127_10001004_pt1 | contig 16315 bp, 16 predicted proteins | sample CB4_SCM_MG_FD_204452 | JGI IMG/M metagenome (GOLD analysis project Ga0302127, IMG submission 204452) | Marine microbial communities from Western Arctic Ocean, Canada - CB4_SCM | ecosystem: Environmental > Aquatic > Marine > Oceanic | place: Canada: Western Arctic Ocean | collected 2017-09-24
GTTCTTGTCGGTGGACACGCCTTGCGCCCCGGCAACTACCGCCACGCGCCCGGCGTCCACGGCTTCGCGAATTCTGTCCGGGCGAACCTCAAGGATCTTGGCGTTGCGGTGATTGGTGTCGGTGAGGAAACCAGCCTGGCTTCCGGTGAAGGAATCCGCAGGAATGCCAATGTCGTGCAACGCCATGCACATCAGCGCCGTGGACTTTCGCTCGCCGGCGGTGATCAACATGTCCAGCTCGCGGCCGGGCGGTTGGGCGCTCACTTCTTGGGCGAGGCGGAGAAGGTGGTCGGTTTCTTTCCCCATTGCGCTGACGACAAGCACGACGTCATCGCCGTTCTTGCGCGTGCGACGGACGTGATCTGCTACTTCACGCATCCTCGTAGCGTCTGCCACGGAGGTGCCACCGAACTTCTGAACGACGAGTCCCACGGTGTCTAACGCTACCGGGGCCGTGCGGTGGTTCCCGACGCCGTCAGGAGCAGTCGTGGATTTGGGACCTGGCCCTCAATCGGCCCATGCCCGGGGCGGCCTGCCGGGTGGGGTGAGGCGGGCACGGCCCCAACAATACTCTTGACGCTTCGGCCACCGGCCGGCTGCGAGACGGCGGCATTCGAATACCGTGAATCCCGTCCGCCAGAGCATCGCGGTGATGTCGTGGGGCGGCTCGATCGTCGCGGCATCATTGGCCTGGGTTGGTTCACAGAAATACACGATGCTCGTCATGTCGAGGTGGCTGGTGAGGTCGGTCAGTAGCGCGGCGATGTCACCTGCTGTTGCGAGTGTGCCAATCGATACGACGGACTTGTAGGCGCCCTTCGCTTCGGGCCAGTGATCCACACCGGTCAGGGTGGCCGGGAGTTCGAGATCGCTCGGTACGTCTCCCAACACAAGTGTTCGACCCGTGGCGCGAGCGGCCATGGCCGCGGCCTGCGCGGCCACCGGTGCCATGGATGCCAGACGGATCGCACTCATCACATTGGACGCTAACGCGCGAGAGCGGCGACACCAGCGACAGCGAACAGTTTCGCGCCGATTCATGTTCAGTTGGGGTCTGTCCCCAACTGAACATGCGACCCCTTGTGGTGCGGCCTCCGACACGGTGATGGCCACCGCCGTGGCGTTCGTGTCACAGTGGCGGCCATGGGCTCTGCGCGACCGTTGCCGATCGAGCCACCTACCACTGGTTGGCAGTTCCCCGTCATCGATGACGTCGAACCCGAAGGCTTGGTCGCCATGGGCGCGGACCTGCAACCGGGCACGTTGCTGGAGGCTTACCGCAACGGCTATTTCCCCATGCCCGTCAGCACGACCGCAATGGGGTGGTGGTCGCCGGATCCTCGCGGGGTTATCGAGGTAGCGAACCACCACGTCGGCCGGACACTGCGCCGGTCGATGCGTGGATTCGAGGTGACGATCAATCGTCGCTTTGCCGAGGTCATGGGGGCGTGCGGCGACCCAACCCGGCCTCACGGCTGGATCACCGACGACATCTGCGACGCTTATGTCACGTTGCATCAGATGGGGTGGGCCCACAGCGTCGAGATTCTCGAGTCCGGCCGCCTGGTCGGCGGCCTGTACGGGATCGGAATTGGCGCATTCTTTGCGGGCGAGTCGATGTTCCATCACCGCACCAATGCATCCAAGGCTGCCGTCGCAGTTTTGGTCGATCTCCTTCGCCCGCATCACGCGCTGTTCGACGTGCAATGGACGACGCCACATCTCGAGACTCTGGGGGCCATCGACATGGATCGCTCGACCTATCTTGGCCGTCTGGCGGTTGCCACCGCCGCACCTGGTCCGGCCTGGCCCGACCCTTGATTCCAACGGGATCGCACCGATAGGTACCCGGCTGAGGCATGAGACACCTGGGTCGACGCGCTGAACTGCAGGCCAGAGATGTCACCAAAGTGATCTGACGAACAGGCCAAGATGGGCCATACGGCCGATCCAGGCCAGAGGATGCGGGCCGATGGGCTTCTCGATGAGACAACAAAGTGCACTGGCCGCAACAGTGGTCGGCCTAACCGGTATTGGACTTGGGCTCGCCGCGGGTATCGCCGTCGTGGCGTGGCTTGGGGTCGTGGCTGGTATCGCCGCCGTTCTCGCGGCGTATCTGGCCTACCTGACAGCCAACCGGATGAGCCGGGGCGAAGATCGAACCCAGGATTTGGCCGGCCAGGTCAAGGAGCTGGAGCCAGCGATCGCCAACCAGATCCAAGCGCGCATGAGCGCCGAGGAAGAAGTTCGCAAAGCGAACCTCCGCGCCGCTGATGCGACGCTGACGAATCCGCTTGCCAATCGGCCCGTCGATGACGCCACCGACCTCACCGATCCCCACACGGGGTTGTTCGGCGAGGGCTACTTCTTGGTGAGCGTCGAACAGCGGATCTCGGCGGCGCGCCGCCACCTCCGTCCTGTTGCCGTCGCTCTACTGGAAGTCGTGACCAACCCAGGGTCCGACGCTCCTACCCAGGTCGATCCCTCTCCGGTGACCGAGGCGCTCGCCGAGACCCTCCGAGACGCCGACACCGCCTGCCGGCTGTCCGATGGTCGTTTCGCTCTCATTCTCGAAGACACCCCCGAAAACGGCGCTATCTGGACCATCGAACGCCTACGTCGATGCTTGTCCGGCCGCGTCGACTCCTGCACCCTCTGGGCGGGGTTGTCGTGCTCCCCAGCACACGGGTTCGACACCGACGAGATTCTGTCCCAGGCCGAAGTTGCCCTCAAGGCAGCTCGGGACTGGCCTCAAGATCGGATCGAAGTCGCCGAGTCACGCTGACTCCGCGTCGGATCAGGTTAGCGATACCCGCCGCGAGCCGGGGTTTCGGCCCACCATCGCCCGGAAAACTTCCACCGCTTCGAAACCGGAACGGCGGCCTTCTCGACAGGTTGGGGCCACAGCTCTCGATAGGCCGCCAGAATCGCCGTGAGTTCGGCATCTGTCGGCTCGGGCGAGACACTGAACTGGACGGGCTCGGGATTGGACATGGCGCTGGCCCCTAGGAGACTAGAGAGGGATGAGCCCATGCTTACGCTTGGGCAACTCTTCGCGTTTGGTGCTGATGGCGGCAAAAGCGGCGATGACTTTTCGTCGCGTCTCCGCCGGGTCGATCACGTCGTCTACGAAACCGCGCTCGGCCGCGATGTACGGGTTGGCGAAGCGTCCGGTGTAGTCATCGACCAGCTCTTGTTTGCGAGCCTCGGGGTCGGCCGCGCCTTGGAAATCACGACGGTGCAAGATTTCGACGGCACCCTGTGGGCCCATCACGGCGAGTTCCGCAGTCGGCCACGCAAACGCCAGGTCACAACCCACTGATTTGGAGTCCATGACGACATACGCACCGCCGTAGGCCTTGCGGGTGATCACCTGAACCCGCGGAACGGTGGCTTCACAGTAGGCGTAGAGCAACTTGGCTCCGTGCCGGATGATGCCGCCGTATTCCTGGTCGACGCCAGGCAAGAAACCGGGCACGTCCACCATGGTCAGCAGAGGAATGTTGAAGGCGTCGCAGGTGCGAACGAACCGAGCGGCCTTCGACGATGACTCGATGTCGAGCACTCCCGCGAGCACCAACGGCTGGTTCCCGACCACTCCGACAACTTGTCCGTCCAAGCGCGAGAAACCGCACACGATGCTGGGCGCCCAGGCAGCGTGGTATTCGAAGAACTCCCCGTCATCGACGATCTCGGCGATGATGTGTTTCATGTCGTAGGGCAGGTTGGGGCTGTCCGGCATGATGTCGGCGACCTGCGGACAGAGCCGCTCGGGGTCGTCGGTGGGCTCGATCCGCGGCGGCTCTTCCATGTTGTTTGCCGGCATGAAGCTGAGCAGGAGCTTGACCGCGTCGAGCACCTCTTCCTCGGAATTCGACACGAAGGTGGCGACGCCGGACTTGGTGCTGTGGCTGGTGGCGCCACCCAATTCTTCGAGCGTGACCTCTTCGCCAGTCACCGCCTTGACAACATCGGGGCCCGTGATGAACATGTGCGATTTTTCGCGCACCATGAAAATGAAGTCGGTCATAGCCGGGCTGTAAACGGCTCCACCGGCGCACGGTCCCATGATGACGCTGATCTGGGGGATGACCCCCGATGACTGCACGTTGCGGTGGAAGATCCCGCCGTAGGAATCGAGCGAGACGACACCCTCTTGGATGCGGGCGCCGGCTCCGTCGTTGAGACCGATCATGGGCGAACCGGTCGACAGGGCCAGGTCCATCACCTTTTGAATCTTTTCGGCGAAGACCTCACCTAGCGCACCGCCCATCACGGTGAAGTCCTGGGAGAACAAGAAGATCTTTCGGCCATCCACCGTTCCCCAGCCGGTCACCACACCGTCGGTATAGGGACGACTGGCGAGGCCCGCCTCGTGGGCCCGATGGCGGGCAAGCATGTCCAGCTCGTGGAACGAACCTGGATCGACCAGGTACTCGATCCGCTCGCGGGCGAGCATCTTGCCCTTCTCGTGTTGGCGCAGTACCGACCGTTCCGGACCGGCGTTGCGTGCTTCTTCTCGTCGGCGCTCGAGATCCTCGAGACGCTCACTCATTGTGTGTTCAGCCATGACGGCGCTCAGGGTAGTCCAGCCGCAAGGGGGCTCAACCACCTGCAGCGCACGTTGGGACCCAGCAGTACAGTTGACTATGGCTCAAGTCACGACAGAAACGCTGTACTCCGCAGCACATTTTGGCGATCCCTATCCCGTTTGGGAGCAGCTGCGCCACGAACAGCCGGTCATGTTCGACGAGCGTTCAAAGATGTGGGTCCTGACTCGATACGACGACTGTGCGGCCTGTTTTGGAAACCACACCGACTTCTCGAACCGCCTGTACGAGTCGACCCTGGGCGTGGTGTTCGGGCCCACCATGCTTGACAAAGACGGCCACGAACACGTGGTCCATCGGCGCATTGTCGCCCCCGAGTTTGTCGGCCGCCGGTTCGAGCCCTACTACGAGGCCATAGACCGCAACGCCCGCGCATTGATCGAGGGGTTCGCAACGTCGGGACCGATCGACCTCGTCGATGCTTTCACGACACGGCTACCCGTCAACGTCATCGTCGACATGTTGGGCATGGATCAGAGCGACCACGATCGCTTCCACGACTGGTACACAACAATGATGGCCGGGTTGGCCCGTTTCAGCCCCGAGCGCCAACAGCTCGGCATCGAGGCCCACCAGTGCCTGGCCGACTATGTGAGCCCGATCATTGAGGATCGAAGAGGATGCCCCGCCGAGGATCTGATCTCCAAGATCGTCCATGCCGAAGCCGACGGCCAAAAGCTCACCGATACCGAGATCCAGGCGTTCATCTCGCTGCTGTTGGTCGCCGGAGGCGAGACCACCGACAAGGGCATCGCCAACATGTGGACCCAGCTCTTGTTGCAGCCCGACCAGTTGGCTGCTGTCTTGGCCGATACCGAGCTGTTCGACGCAGCCTTCTCGGAGATGATGCGCCACTCCCCTCCGGTGCTGAGCCAACTCCGATACGCCGTGAACGACGTGGAGTTCAGCGGCGTGACCATTCCGGCTGGGTCTGCGGTCAGTCTCCAGCTTGCATCGGCCAACTGTGACGAGACCGTGTTCGCCGATCCGCGCGCTTTTCGCATCGATCGCGACGACCTCCACTTGGGCAAGGAGCTCAAGCAGGGCCACCACGGACAAGATGGCCGCTATGGACACCTGGGCTTCGGGCTCGGAAAGCACTTCTGCCTCGGCTACGAGATGGCACGGGTCGAAGCCGTCTTGGGCTCGAAGTTGCTGGCAGAAGCCATGGCAAACCCACGGCTCGCGCCCGATGCTGACACGACGTTTCTCACCCGGGGTGCGACAAGGTCCCCCGCTGCGGTGCTGATCGAGTTCGATCGTCGCTGACTCAGCCGGTCGGCACCGAAATCGGCGGAACTGGTCGAGAGGCTCACACACGCCGGCCGTCTGCGGCCGATCGATTCCAGTAGGCACGACACCTCTTCTCGTGCGTTCTAAACTGAGCGAACCAATCAGGCCCCTACCGGATGTCCATGCTCGACCCTTCACCTCTCGACCAGTTCCGCCTCGACGATCGCGTCGTGATTGTCACTGGGGCGAGTTCCGGGCTGGGTCGACGCTTTGCGCTCGTCGCAGCCAGTGCCGGCGCCAAGGTCGTCGTCGCCGCTCGCAGGCGTGACCGCCTCGAGGCCCCGGCAACAGAATTGCCCAATGCTCACGTCGTCGAGGTAGATCTGACAAGCGCCGATGGCCCCCAACATGTCGTCGACGAAGCCATCGACGCCTATGGCCGCATCGATGTCGTCGTCAACAGCGCCGGCAAGTCCAGCGTCGTGCCGGCGCTGGAGTTCGATGAGGACCAAATGGCCCGCGAGCTTGCGATCAACCTCATCGCCCCGTTTGCAGTCACCCGTCTCGCCGCCGCCACCATGATCGACAGCGGTCACTCTGGCGCGATCGTGAACATCGGCTCGGTCCTGGGAAGCGTGGCCGGCGGGAAAGTGAAGGTGCCCGGCTATGCAGCCGCCAAGGGCGGGCTTCATCAGCTCACCCGCGAACTGGCTTCAGAGTGGGCGCACAAACAAATCCGGGTCAACGCCATAGCCCCGTCGTGGTTCGAGACCGAGATGACCGGTGAGGCAATGTTCGATACTGACGCAGGGATGCGCTACATCACCGAGAACACTCCGATGCGGCGGGCCGGGCGCGAGGACGAACTCGACGGTGCCCTGCTATTCCTCGCCAGCGACGCCAGCAGCTACGTCACCGGGCACGTCTTGTTCGTTGACGGCGGATGGACAGCGGTCTGACGCTGCCGGCAGCAGCTCTTTGGCACGCTGCTAGGCGTTCAGATCAACCGGCAAGGACTCGAGACCTCGACCCAACAGGACTTCTGACCAACCAAGCTCACCGCTGCCGAGCTCCATCTTTGGGAATCGTCGGACAAGTCCCTCGAGCGCGAGCTGCGCCTCGACGCGAGCAAGGGAAGCACCGAGGCAAAAGTGGATGCCGTATCCGAAGCCGAGGTGGCGTTGCGCATCCGGCCGTTCGAGCCACAGCCTGTCAGGCTGATCGAACATTGCCGGGTCCCGATTCGCCGAGGCTACGCCCAAAAAGACGGTCTCTCCTTTTTCCAACGACACCCCGTGCCGCTCGTGAGATTCGCCCACCACTCGGACCATTAGCTTCGTTGAGCCGTCGTATCGGTGCAGCTCTTCGAGGACTTCGGGCACCTGGTCTGGGTGCTCTGCCAGCCATGCATGTTCTGGTGGGTTAGTGAGAAGCGAATACGCCGAATTGCCGATCAAGTTGGTCGTCGTCTCGTGACCGCCGAACAAAAGTAACGTGCATGCGCCAACCAACTCGGTCGGACTGAGGCCACTACCGGCGGGGTCGACGCGCGTGACCGCTATCAGATCCGATACCAAGTTGTCGGCCGGCTCGCGCTCGTACTTGTTGATCAGCCACCCGAAGTAGTCGGCAAACTGAGCGCTCCCAGCGGCTGCTCGCTCAGCCTGGTCCGCCTGGTTCGAAGCCCCGAAGACGATGGCCGCCAGCTGGTCACTCCACAGCTTGGACGCTTCTCGATCCTCTGGCGGCACACCCAAGAGCTCGGCAATGACGATGGCAGGGAGCGGGAATGCGAAGTCCGTGATGAGGTCGGAGGACTCCTTCTGTTCCATTTCGTCGAGTAGCTCGGTGACAATTTCTTCGATGCGCGGCCGCAGCGCCGCGACACGACGCGGTGTGAAAGCCCGCTTCAATGGGTCTCGTAGCCGTTGGTGTTCTGGAGGATCGTGAAAGACCATCCAGCCCCGTAAGAGCTCGAATGTCTGGGCGAGCGTTAACCGGCGGTCGTCGTCGACCCGAGCCTCAAGGGGCGTCAACCGGTCGCTCGAGAGCCGCCGGTCGTGGAACCCTTCAATGACGGCTTCGTATGTCGAGAAGAACCAAGCCCGATGTGCGGGAAGCCAAACCAAAGGGCCGGCGTTGCGAAGTCGGGCGAACACCTCGTAGGGAGCGGCGATCGCCTTGTCCGACAGCAGGTCAGCGGTCGATATCGGACCTCGGTCAGGGTTCATGCTTTGTCTGAAGCGCGACGGGCAACACCGGCAAGGGAGAGTGCAGCGATCAGAATGACCCCGTTAGCGATCGTCTGGGCATAGCCCACGCCGTTTTGGAGACCTGGCCACGGTGTCATGGAGATTCACCCGGCTGGTTGGGGCCAACATCAGGGTCATGCGAGCGAGGCCCACCCAAAAGGGCCACAACACAGGCATTTCCGTCTACTCCAGCCGCGCCCCCACCCATTGTCTCGAGTAGCGCTGTTCGGGCGCCGGGTACCTGACGTTGGCCAGCGTCACCACGCAGTTGCCAAACAAGCTCGGCCAACTGGGCCAGTCCGGTGGCCCCGAGGGGATGTCCTCGAGACAGCAGGCCGCCGCTGGGGTTGACGGGAAGCCGGCCACCGAGAGCAGTCTCGCCGCTGGCGGCCGCACCGATTCCCGATCCCGGTTCACAGATACCTACCGCCTCGAGTGTCAGGACCTCTCCAATGGTGAACGCGTCGTGCACTTCGGCTACGTCCACGTCATCTGCGGTGAGTCCCGCATCCTCGAACGCTTCGGCAGCCGCGCTTGCGACGCACTCGAACCCCCATGGGGCATCGCTGTCCTGGTCCCAAAGGTTTCCCGACCGAAAGCTCGACCCTAAGACGGTCACATCGCGGTCCGGTCGCTGCGGCGTTGAGAGCACAGCGGCGCCGGCACCGTCGCTCATTGGGCAGCACTGCAAGAGGGTCAAAGCCCCGGCGATCGGCCGGCTCTGAAGGACCTGCTCCAGCGACGGCGGCTCACCCCTCAGATGTGCGCGCGGGTTCAGCGCGCCGTGCGCCTTGTTCTTCACGGCTACGTGGGCGAGAAGACTCCCCGGCTGATCCCACTGATGAAGGTAGCGATCGGCCTGCAGGGCGTACAACGCTGGGAGGGCGAGACCGGCCCGCCCCTCTGGATCAGTGGGCTCGGGCACGATTGCTCCGCCGAAAATCGTGGAGAGTTGCTCGACGCCAACCGCGAGCACTCGTTCGTGGCGACCGAGCCGAATGGCTTGATAGGCCTCGTGAAACGCGACTGTTCCGCTGGCGCAAGCGGCTTCGATTCGGTAGGTAGGAGCTCCAGCGAGGCCCGCTGCTGCGACGACGCGACTTGCCACTCCAGGGGCTCCGAAGACCGAGCCCACGTACACAGCATCGATGTCAGCGGCTGTTGTGTCGGCATCGGCGAGGGCTTCGTGGATCGCCTCGTTGGATAACTCGGGGGCGTGGCGCTGCGGCCACCGCCCGAAGCCAGAGGTTCCAACGCCAGCCACAACAACAGGTCGTGGTTCAATCATCGGCGGCTACCTCCACCAGCAGGTCCCCCTGCACTTCGCCAACAAGATTCACCCGGGTCTGAGGAGGGACGGATTGCTCGCCGTTGACGAGGGCCAGCACTCGTGGACCGTTGTCCAGGTCAACATAAGCAACGGTGAATGGTGGCTCGCGATGATCGACGGTCAGGTGGACCGTTGTTGAGGCCCAGACCGTACCCCCAGGTCCGAACTGTGCCGCCCGTACCGCTCCTTGGCAGCGCCGGCAACGTGCATCGACGAACGCTGACGCTCGACCGCACTCCTCGCACTGCACCCCAGAAATGTGCTGGCCATCCACCGTCGGCCGTGGATCGGCAGGCACCAGCGGCTTGCTCATGGTTCCCCCTCGACATTCGTAGCGCCCGGTCGGGCAGGCTCCCACAGACGAGCGGCCATTGTGTGGAGACCCCCTCGCAACAATAATCAACTATACGTTCGGTATCCGCGTGCAGCCGTTGGCAGCAGCTTGTTCGAGCTCATCTCGCAAAACGCCACGCACGGCACTGCGTGAGCTGGGCCTGTAGTTTGCGACTTATCGGCACGCGTTGGGCCGCTGAGGAGTCGGGTCGCATCTCGTTGCAGAGAGCTCGAGCCCTTGGCCGAGATCGGCTACAGCCGAGCCGACGCTACTGACGTCCACCGCGCCATCACCAGCCCCTGGGGCCGAAGCAGGCACTGCCCTTGGGACATGGAAGAATCTCCCACCATGGCCTCCGATCTCATGGACACCTACCCCTCCATCTCCGACCTCGAGGCGCGGGCCAAGAAGCGCATCCCGTCCTTCGCTTGGGAGTACCTCGACAGCGGAACCGGCGACGACGCAACCGTGGAGCGCAACCTCTCGGCGTTGAGCGACGTCGTGTTCCGACCACAGCTGATGAAGGGCCTGCTCGAACCGGTGATCGAAACCGAACTGTTCGGCGTGACCTACTCGGCACCCATCGGAATCGCACCCATCGGCCTGACCGGATTGATTTGGCCTGGCGCCGATGCCGCATTGGCCGCGGCCGCAGCCACACGCCGTATCCCGTACACCATGAGTACCGTCGCGACTGAAAGCCCCGAGGTGGCCGGCCCCAACGCCGATGGCATGGGCTGGTTTCAGCTCTATCCGCCACGCGAAGACGCTCTACGGGAAACCCTGATCGACCGGGTCCAGTCATGCGGGTTCACAACCTTGGTGGTCACCGCCGACGTCCCAACCGCCAGTCGCCGCGAGCGCCAACGCAAGGCCCGGATCCGAGTGCCGCCGGCCATTGGCCCGCGCCTTGTCATGCAGTCGGCCATCAGACCGGCTTGGAGTTGGGGTGTCTTACGGCACGGGCTTCCCCGTTTTCGCGCACTCGAGGACTACATCGACAGCGCCACGATGGAGAACACGGCCGGGTTTGTTGGTGCCAACCTCGGCGGCACGTTGTCCTTCGACTATCTCTCTCGCGTCCGCGAGCAATGGCAAGGCCCCCTTGTCGTGAAGGGCATCCTCGACCCAGATGACGCCCAGCGCTGCATCGACCACGGCGCCGATGGCATCCAGGTCTCGAACCATGGCGGACGCCAGTTCGATGGCTCGATCGCGGGCATCGAGGCGTTACCCGCCATCGTGGATCGTGTTGGCGATTCGGTGCCCGTCTTGTTCGACAGCGGGGTCCGCTCAGGCACCGACGTCGCCCGTGGATTGGCGTTGGGCGCCAAGTTCGTGTTCTGCGGCCGGGCGTTCATGTTCGGTGTGGCGGCATTGGGCGCCAACGGCGGTGGCCACGCGTACGACATCCTCGCCGACGGGCTTCTCAACACGATGCACCAGGTCGGCTGCGCGAGCCTGAGCGAACTATCCGACCGCCTCGTCGCAGCCCCTTCGCGTTGACCCGGCAATAGCGGAGCGGAGCCTCACGAGAACCGGCCCTGCGGCTGTAGCTCCCGGCACCAGTTGCGCGACCAACAGCGAGATCACCACACCAGCGCGGCCGGTGCCTGTTCGGGTACCGCCGGCGAATCCGGGTGAACGGGATCGACAGCTCGATAGGGCTCGCCCAGTGGTGGTCGAGAATCGCTTTGACCCTTGTTGGGCCACATCGACATCGCCCGCTCGGTCTGCGCGGTGATGGTCAGTGAAGGATTGACCCCAAGGTTGGCACTGATGGTGGACCCGTCAGCCACGTGGAGGCCCGGATGGCCGAATACTCGCTGGTAGGCGTCCACCACGCCTGTTTCGGCCGAGTCGCCGATGCATGCGCCGCCCAGGATGTGCGCCGTCGTAGGCACGTCGAGCAGCACCTCGTTGATGGCACTGGCGGGCGCTCCGCACATGATGTCGGCCGCGGCTCGAGCGGCGTCGTTCGCCTCTGGGATATAGGTCGGATTGGGCGACCCGTCGCCTTGTTCGGTGGTCAGCCTGACCGAACCGTTGCGGCGCCGGCGCCACCGGATGCTCAAGCTGTTGTCGTGGCTCTGCATGATCAACAAGATCAGCGAACGCTCCGACCAGCGGCGGACCGAAAGGCTTCGCAAGAAGGCGACCGGATGTCGGAGCACCTGACCCAAGAATCGAACCGGCCTCGGGACTCGACCCCCACCATCGACCAGCACGGTTGACAGCAAGCCCATTGCGTTGGAACCCCGGGGGTAGCGCACCGGCTCGATGTGGGTGCGGCTATCGGGGTGGATCGACGACGTGATTGCGAGCCCGGTTGAGTAATCGCGGTCGACGGCCCCGATTGTCTGAGCGCCCAAGATTGCTTCGGAGTTCGTGCGAACTCGGACGCCAAGCCGTTCCGACAGATTTGGCAAGTGTCCGCGCTCTTTGGCCGATGCCAAGACCTTCAGCGTGCCGAGCACGCCGGCTGAGACAACGACCTGGGCTGCGCGAGTGGTGCGGCGCTGTTTGCGGATCCACGCGCCCGAACGCTCGCTCACGATCTCATAGCCACCGCCGTCGAGCGGGGTCAGATCGACCACGTGGCGATCGGGAAGCACTTCGGCTCCATTCGCCTCGGCGAGGTATAGGTAGTTCCGGTCCAGCGTGTTCTTGGCGTTGTGACGACATCCCACCATGCACGCACCACATTGGATACATCCCGAACGCGACGGCCCCTCGCCACCAAAGTATGGGTCGTCGGCCTCGACACCCGGCTCACCGAGGTAGACGGCAACGTCGGTGGCGCGGTAGGTATCTGCCACGTCGAGCCGATCGGCCAGGGCACGCATCACGTCGTCCGAGGGTGTGTCGTCAGGGGCTCGCGTCGCGCCGAGCATGCGGCGGGCTTGCTCGTAGTGCGGGGCCATCTCGTTGCGCCAATCGGCGATGTGCGCCCATTGGGAATCGGTCCAGAACGGATCGAGCGGCTCGTACAGCGTGTTGGCGTAGACCAGCGATCCACCGCCCACGCCAGCGCCTGACAAGACGAGCACGTCACGAAGGAGTGTCAGCCGTTGGATACCGCGCAGGCCGAGTCTCGGCATGAACAAGAACTTGCGGATCCGCCAGTTGCTCGTGGGGTAGTCCTCGGCGTCGAACCGGCGCCCGGCTTCGAAGACGCCGACTCGATAGCCCTTCTCAGTTAGCCGCAGGGCGGTGGTGGAACCGCCAAACCCGCTCCCGATCACCGCGACGTCGTAGTCGAACTCACCATCACCTCGCGCCATCTCGCCACCGTAGCCACCCCACCCGCCAACCTGCCCAAAACCGGGTGACGCACCGTGCCTGGGGGCTTAGCGGATAGGGCGGGGGTTGTGGTGGGTGGTTGCCCAGTCGAGGAGCCGTGCGGTGATCAAAATGGTGACGGCGAGGCAGATGGCGGCGCGGCGGTCTGTGGAGCGGCGGAGTTGTCCGTGGTTGGACAGCCAGGAGTTTGCGGCTTCAACAATCCAGCGTTTACCGAGCCCGACGAGGGGGCCGGGTCCTTGGTTGGGTTGGCGTCGGGCGATCACGTCGAGGTTCGCGATGCCGTAGGACGCGACGACGGCGGGGGCTGATTTGTAGCCGAAGCCGCGGTCGAGGTGCAGGGTGCCGATGACGGTAGCGAGGTCGGCGTCTTGGAGTTGTCCGAGGATGGGTTTGAGTAGCGCGTAGTCGTTGCGGTTCGCTCCGGCTGTGACCCAGGTCAAAGGGATCCCGGCTGCGTCGACCGCGATGAGCCATTTCCAGCCTTGTTTGCCCCGGTCAGTGGGGTTGAACCCGGTTTGTTCACCGCCACAGGGTGCTTTGTGGTTCGATCCATCGATAGCAACATTGGTGAGGTCGAACCCCACGATGTGGTCATAGGCGGCGAGCGCATCAAACACGCCGTTGGCGATCCATTCGTCGCGGCGGGTACGCAGCGTCGTGTCTGACACCTCGTGGTTCATCAACACTTCGACAGTGGTCCACGCCGCGCCAGTCACAAGCCGGATCAGGATCCCACGAAAGCACACCCGGTCAGTGTTGTTGGATAGCACCCGCGATCAAAACACGGGACAACACACCACCGGGGGACGGTCACCTATCCGCGCGGCCCCCAGGCACCAAGTGTCACCCGTTGGGTGGGTTCGGCGCAGGGTGGCTGTCAGCGGGGCGGGCTAGGTTCGGGCGATGGATCTGCCTGTCAATCCGCCGGTGAAACCCATGTTGGCGAAGGCCGTGCATGAGCTCCCGCCCGGCGATGAGGGTGACCTCTATTTCGAACCCAAGTGGGATGGCTTCCGTTGCATCATCTTTCGTGACGGCGACGAAGTAGAGCTGGGCAGTCGGAACCAGAAACCATTCACCCGGTACTTCCCCGAACTGCCCGGTCCCATTCGGGAGTTTTTTCCCGATCGGGCCGTGATCGATGGCGAGCTCGTCGTGCCAGGCAGCGATGGTCTCGACTTCGATGCCCTGGGCCAGCGCATTCATCCCGCCGCCAAACGAGTCAACATGCTGGCTGAGCAAACGCCGGCCAGCTTTGTGGCATTCGACCTGCTCGCACTCGGCGACGAAGACCTGACCAAAGAACCGTTCAGCGTGCGCCGCCGCGTGCTCACCGAGGTGGCCGCCGGCTTCGGCGGCCCCATCATGATCACCCCGAGTACGACCGACCGTGCCGAGGCCCAAGCCTGGTTCGACCGCTTCGAAGGCGCAGGCTTCGACGGTGTGATGGCCAAGGCCGCTGACGGCGCCTATCTCCAAGACAAACGTGCCCAGTTCAAGGTGAAACAACAAAAGACCGCCGACTGTGTCGTTGCCGGCTACCGGATCCACAAGTCGGGCGATGGAGTTGGCTCTTTGCTGCTTGGCGCACACGACGACGAGGGCGAACTTCACCACCTCGGCGTGGCGAGCAGCTTCAAGGCCGTCGATCGGCCGCTGCTCCTTGAGAAGTTGACCGAACTCCACCTCGACACGATCGCCGATCATCCCTGGGGTAGCTGGGCCTCACAGACAGCCGAAACCGCCGACGGCCGCATGCCCGGTGGCCCCAATCGGTGGAACGCACAAAAGGACATGAGTTGGGTTCCGATCGCGCCGGTTCTCGTCGCGGAGGTTCGTTACGAACATGCAACAGGCGGCCGATTCCGGGGCGTGGCTCGTCTCAGCCGCTGGCGCCCCGATCGTGAACCGGCATCGTGTCACGTGGCCCAACTCGACCACGGAGTGCCCGACGAGATTCGTGCCATCTTCGGATAGCGCTGCCGGCAAACGCCGGTAGGAAGCCAGCGGACCGGAACAGGCGATGCCCACCCCAGCCAGCGCGACCAGCCGTTCAGTCCGAACGAAACGCTCGACCGAGACGAACGCAGCCCGACCCCCAGGTCCCAGAACACCACGCCCAACACGCCACCGGGCCCCAGAACATCACGCTCAAGGCCAGCGGGTGCCAGACAGCAGCCCGACCATTGTCAAGGAACTCACGAGATCAGGACAGCTGACCCGCAATCGGCCATCCCCGGGCGTCACCGGTCGTTGAGCCCAACGAAACGCGGCGGCGAATCCAAAGCAGCCTCACCAAGCAGCCTGACCAAGGGGGGCAGACGTTACCGGTCCTAGTGGATCTGCCCGGAGGCCTTGCTGGGGGTGAATCTGATAACCAGCCGCTGGTCGTCCACCATGGCCTGGTTAAATTCGTCCCAGCCGGGATGGTCCTTGCCCTGCACGTCACGAAGCAACGTCGCGAGCTCGGCAACCGTGTCGTCGTCGGGAGATGCCGCAATCGGGGACAGCTCGACGTCGCCCTCGAACGAGATGTAGGACCACGTGTCGGGCGAGGTGATGTGGACCACCGCTCTCGGGTCGTGTTCGAGGTTGCGAGTCTTCGCTCGGTCCCCCGTCACCGAGATCTTGATCACCCCGTCGGTCACCGCGTATGCGATGTCAGACGACTGTGGTCGACCGTTCGACCTGATGGTGATGAGTACAGCGCTATGACGTTGCGCGGCCCACTCGAGTGCGGTTTCGATGTCCATCTGCGAAGTCTTCCACGACCCAAGCCATCGATTCTCCGAAAGGCTCGACTGTCGGGCTGGAATGTGCGACGGTCTGCCCTGTCACAGCGTGGTGACGGAGTTCGACTGGCTACCGGTGTTCATCCGCACCACGGAGGTACAAATCTTGCGTCGCACGAAAATTGTCGCGACAATTGGACCTGCGTCGTGGGATCCCCCGACGCTGCGATCGATGATGGAAGCTGGGCTCGACGTCGCCCGGATTGGACTCGCCCACGGCGATATCGATCAGCACATGGACGTGTACAATCGCGTCCGCCAAGCCGCCGCCGACGTGGACCGCGAGATCGGTGTGCTCGTCGACTTGCCGGGGCCCAAGGTGCGTTGTGCCCCGTTCGCCGAAAGTGGCGTCAATCTCGTGGAGGGGACGACCATCCGGATCGTGAGCGGCGAAACGGCCAGCTCTGCCGAGGTCATCGAGATCGATATCCCCGAGGTCATCCGCGACGTCAACGTCG
>Ga0302127_10001005_pt1 | contig 16296 bp, 16 predicted proteins | sample CB4_SCM_MG_FD_204452 | JGI IMG/M metagenome (GOLD analysis project Ga0302127, IMG submission 204452) | Marine microbial communities from Western Arctic Ocean, Canada - CB4_SCM | ecosystem: Environmental > Aquatic > Marine > Oceanic | place: Canada: Western Arctic Ocean | collected 2017-09-24
TTACCAAAGGCCTAGATTTAACTGAAACTATTTTAATTGTTCCTCTAGTTACATTAAATTCCAAAGGCTCAGTTGCTCCTTCACGAATAACAGTAAGCCTAACCTTAGTTCCTTTAGGCCCTCTAATTTTTTGCACTGCTTGGTTAATGCTTAAATTTCTAGCTGACACTCCATCAATCATAGTAATATAATCAGAAGGTTTCATACCAGCTTTATGGGCCGGTGTATCGTCAATTGGTGACACAACTTTCAAAAAACCTTGATCCATCGTAATCTCAATTCCAACTCCACCAAATTCACCACTAGTTTGAATATGTATTTCCTTAAAATCATCTGGATTTAAAAAACCAGAATGTGGATCTAGTGAACGAAGCATGCCATCAAAGGCAGAGTAATATAACTTATCTCCCTCTACTTCCTCAACATAGTTTTGTTTGGTGATGTCTATAATCCGCTTGAAGAGCTCATCATGATCCGTTTTTTTAGCTGGAATTAAGCTAGACAAGCTATTGCGGCTAGCCTCTCCAGACATAGAGATAGTTAAAATAGCTGTAACAATGGCAACTAAAGAAAACTGAATAATTTTTTTCATGGAATACGGACGGAACAAGTTAAGATTTGAAGGTAACAAAGCCTGTCTAAAAAGGCAATTTATAATCACTACATCACCCCCTGCTTACTCAAGGCGCGCCTTAAATATATAACAAAGAAAATGCATATTTTTTGCATATTAAAAACTCACTCCCCTAATTGCCCAATATAAGTTTTTCTGTTGACATAAAGGCAATTTTCTACAGAATCATCTATCCAATGCGGGTGTAGCTCAGTGGTAGAGCGCAACCTTGCCAAGGTTGAAGTCGTGAGTTCGAACCTCATCACCCGCTCCATTTATTTATAATTTACGCTTATGCGCCTCTAAGGCTATCGGCGGCCTTGCGCCTCAGCGCTCGCTTTACTCGCGTCTTGCGGTTCTGCAGCTTAGCAAATGGTAATAGTAAACTGGCGCCGACACTAAACAAACCTACTACCCACCATAATCAACCAATCTGCCCCATGCTAGAATCAAGTGCAGCGAACTCCCTTTAAAGCCGTCGCTCCGCCTGGGCGATTTATTATATATAATTTTACACCCTCCCTCTTGAAATAAAATAATTCGTACATATATTTGTTTAGAACGATAAAAAATAGGTTTGAAAATGAGCAAAATTATAGGAATTGACTTAGGTACTACAAACTCTTGTGTGGCCGTTATGGATGGCTCCACTCCTAAAATCATTGAGAATGCTGAAGGCGCTAGAACTACTCCTTCAATTGTAGCATTTACAGATAAAGAAGAATTAGTTGGCGCTCCAGCAAAAAGACAAGCTGTAACCAACCCTGAAAATACAGTATTTGCAGTAAAAAGATTAATTGGTCGTACATATGATGACCCTCTTACTGAAAAAGATAAAAAACTTGTTCCTTATAAAATCGTTAAAGCTGCCAATGGTGATGCTTGGGTAGAAATTAGAGGAAAAAAACAATCTCCTAGCCAAATTAGTGCAAGCACACTTAGAAAAATGAAAGAAACGGCTGAGGCTTACCTAGGTGAGACTGTAACTAAGGCTGTAATAACCGTACCTGCATATTTTAATGACGCTCAAAGACAAGCAACTAAAGATGCTGGTAAAATCGCAGGTCTTACAGTTGAAAGAATTATCAATGAGCCAACTGCTGCGGCTCTATCATATGGTTTAGAAAAAAATGAAGGAAAAACTATCGCAGTATATGACCTTGGTGGTGGTACTTTCGATGTTTCTATTCTAGAAATTGGTGACGGTGTATTTGAAGTAAAATCTACTAATGGAGATACTTTCCTAGGTGGTGAAGACTTTGATATGCGTATATTAAATTACTTAATTGATGAATTCAAAAAAGATCAAGGGTTTGACTTAAAAGAAGATCCTCTTGCTCTTCAAAGGCTAAAAGAAGCAGCTGAAAAAGCTAAAATTGAATTGTCTTCTTCTCAAGAAACTGACATTAATTTACCTTATATTACAGCTGATGCTAATGGTCCTAAACATTTGAATATCAAATTAACTAGAGCAAAATTAGAGCAATTAGTTGAAGAATTAATAGAAAGAACTATAGCACCTTGTAAGCAAGCATTAAAAGATGCCGACCTAGATGCATCTGAAATTGCAGAAGTAATTCTAGTTGGTGGTATGACTAGAATGCCTAAAGTACAAGAAATCGTTCAGAATTTCTTTGGTAAAGAGCCTCATAAAGGCGTTAACCCAGATGAAGTTGTAGCTTTAGGTGCTGCGATCCAAGCTGGTGTATTGCAAGGAGATGTTAAAGATCTTCTACTTTTAGATGTTACTCCATTATCTCTAGGTTTAGAGACAATGGGTGGCGTGATGACTAAAATTATTGAGAAAAACACAACCATCCCTACTACAAAAAGCCAAGTGTTCTCTACTGCTGAAGATAACCAAACAGCTGTAACTATTAGAGTATTCCAAGGTGAACGTGGAATGGCTGCAGATAATAAAACACTGGGTCAATTCAACCTAGAAGGAGTAGCTCCTGCACCACGCGGTATGCCTCAAATCGAAGTATCTTTTGATATTGACGCCAATGGTATTGTGAATGTATCTGCAAAAGATAAAGCAACTGGTAAGGAACAAAAAATTACCATTCAAGCATCTAGTGGATTATCTGAAGAAGAAATCGAGAAGATGGTTAAGGATGCAGAACTTAATGCTGATAAAGATAAGGATAAAAAAGAATCAGTTGAGGCTAGAAACCAAGCTGACTCTCTAGTTTATTCTACTGAAAAAGCTCTTAAAGAAAATGGTGATAAAATCGAAGATGAGATCAAAGATAAAGTTACTGATTTAGTTAAAGAGCTAAAAGAGATTCTTGAAAAAGAAGATTCTAAAGCAGAAGACATAAAAGCTAAAAGCGAAGAGCTTTCAGGTGCGGCTATGAAAATTGGTGAAGCTATGTATAAACAAAATGCAGAAAACTCTCCTCAAGATGATGAAGCAGGTGAAACTTCTGAAAAATCTAAGGACGCAGATGATAATGTAGTTGACGGTGACTTCACAAAAGTTGATGATGACGAAGAGACTAAGGATAAGAAAACTAAAGATGAAGATTCTGATGAAGATTCTAAATCTGAAGATGATTCCAAGTCTGATAAAAAACGCAAAAAATCATAAATCACATGTCTGGGTCTGATTATTATAATGTTCTTGGTATAGACAAAGGAGCTTCGGAAGGTGATATCAAAAAAGCCTACCGTAAGCTCGCAATGCAATATCACCCAGATAAAAATCCTGGTGATAAAGCATCTGAGGCAAAATTTAAAGAAGTCAGCCAAGCTTATGAAATTCTAAAGAACTCTGAAAAGCGTAGTAATTACGACAATTACGGCTCTAGAGATGGAAAACCTGCTGGATTTGGCGGAGGCGGAGGCGGCTTCGAAAATTCTGGAGACATGAATTTCAACGACATATTTAGCGACTTCTTCAGTGAAGCTGGTGGTAGAGGCGGCGGCGGCTCTAGAGCGAAGAAAGCTGATAATGGCGGTTCTGACCTACGTTACAATATAGAGATTCCTTTAGAAGATGCATTTCATGGATCCACTCAAGAAATCTCATTCTCAGTAAATCAATCATGTACAAAATGTGACTCAACTGGATCATCTAAGGGAACCAGAGCTCAAAAATGTGGCTCTTGTCGTGGTAGTGGGCGCGTTAGAGCTCAACAAGGCTTCTTTGTAGTTGAACAAACTTGTGCCAATTGCAAAGGTAGTGGAGAAGTAATTCCAGATCCTTGCAGCAAATGTTTTGGTAGCGGTCGTCATGATAAAAACAAAAAGCTTCAAGTGAAAATTCCTAAAGGAGTTGATAATGGTACTCGTATTCGCCTAGAAGGTGAAGGAGAAGCGGGTATACGTGGCGGCAGAACTGGAGATTTGTATATTTTTGTTAATATTCTAACCCACAAATTCTTTGAGAGAGATGGAAGCTCTATCAAATGTGAAGTACCTATTAAATTCACCACTGCAATTTTAGGGGGGTCTGTAGAAATACCTACCATTGCCAATGAAAAAGTAGAATTAAAAATACCAGCCGGCACTCAATCCGGCAGTACTTTCCGTTTAAAGAACGAAGGTTTACCTATAATGAGCTCTGCCCTCAAAGGAGATATGTACATCAAAGTAAATATAGAAATACCTGACAAACTAAGCTCAAAACAAAAAGAACTCCTAAAAGAACTAGACGAAGATCTAACCCTCTCCCCCAAAGCCGAAAGCGTCTTCAACAAATTCAAAGATTTCTTCAAATAAATAATCTATGACGTAAGCTGTAAATTAACAGTCTTACACTCTATGTTGCGCATCTTGAGCTTGAACTTTTCTTGCTTGCTGTATTTGTGCAAATGACTGAGAATGACCCTTAATACCCACCTCTTATTCTCCCTGCTGAACATTTGTTAGAGACGATTTACAGGTTCTAACTTACTCAGGCTTGCCAAATGATAATTCATAAAGCTGCCTCGCAGTGCAATTTAAGGTCTTTTGCTCTATAATTACCCACTAAGTCGGCCAACCCTTCATGAGGGCCCTCCTCTTTATTACGCCTCTGAGCATTTTCTGCACCCGACACACCAAAAATACTACAATTAAATTCAGATTCAACCTTCTCTGTTTCTAGTGCAGAAGCACAACCATCTACTAGATTTACCATGCCTGCTGGCAGCCCATTACCGTAAGAGGTTTGTTAAAAACTCTCTTATTGCCTCTATATTGTAACACATGTTTTGCATGATCCTTCTCATGTTTAAAAAGATCTTTCAAAAAATGATAGATCGAAGTCCAGTGTGCTCACTAACAGCTTGAACTTCTCCACCATTTATAGCTACAAATAGTTCCTCCTCTCCTGTATCTCCATTAACTAAATATTTAGTAACACCTGTTGCTCTAGGTGTCTGGCATATTCTGAGAAAATCATTAGGGAAAATATATATAAGCAAGTTTTTCAAGCCATTATCCATTACAAAACTCATATCATTAAAGGACTCATCTTCTCTGCACGCATCCACAAATGCCCTTCCGTGCGGGGTTGATGGTGCAAAGTAGTTATATTGACCTTTAGACATAAGCCCAGTTTTTTTATTCATTACCTCTATTTTTTTAGCTTTGCGGTTTCCTACTCAATATCTTCTATAATACCATCAATATACTTTTTCTCTGTTTCTACATTCTTATGTGAAAATGTAAGCACCCCCTCAGCTTTCAATGACTCTAATATATCCCGAGCATATCTCAGATAATCATCTTGATGAATTTCCGTCAGATCTCTTAAATAATCAAATACCGTATTTTGATATTTATATTCTATATCTACAACCTCCTGATCAGAATATCCTAGGCTATCCCCCTGCTCCATAATAGATCTATGCAACCCTTTATCTTTAAATAGGCAAGTTGATGCATATTGATGAGAAGTTTCAATATCTCCTTCTGTACTATAACCTATCTTCCTCTGCGCAATGTAATTTATACCAACGGCAGTCACTGCCCCAAGCCCAACTAACATCTTTTGCCATACTCCAAAACCAACCCTTCTTGTCTGTTCATGCGGCCTAGCCAACCCAAACGATGCCAAACAAACGCAGCGAAGTGCGGCGAGCAGTCAATATCGGAAAATCAAAGATTTTTCGAGGATTTCTAGTGTGTGCCAGGTATTTGTAAAAAGGCCCTAAAGTGGCGGTGAAATGTATACATGTACATGAACCGTTGCTTTAGGGCCTTTGTGCGAATAGATGGGGCGGAATAGAAATCCTACTTCTTAGGGAACTTTAGGCCCATGTGGGGATACATATAAGCTTTGTCTAGCCAATCCTCGCGAACCTTAACATGTAGGTACAAATGCACCTTAACACCAAACAACTTAGTCATCTCACCTCTAGCCTCTATACCAATCTTTTTAATCAATAGCCCTTTACTACCAATCACAATTTTCTTTTGCCCTTCTTTGGTCACATAGATAGTTTGATCGATTGTAATATGCCCATTTTCAGCTTCTTTCCAGCTATTAGTTTCCACCATAAGATTATATGGAAGCTCCTCTTTTAAACTTATAAAAAGTTTCTCCCTTGTAATTTCCTGTGACAAAAAGCGTGAAGAAACATCGGTTAATTGATCATCTGGATATAAAAATGGAGATTCTGGCATACGCGCAGTTAGGCATTTTTTTAAATCTTCTACTCCATCATTTTGAGTAGCAGAGGTTAAAAAGATTTGCTCAAATAAACCTGTATCTTGATATTTTTGCATTAAAGGTAGCAGATCATTTTTATTGGCACGATCTATTTTATTAATGACCAAGAACACTTTTTTCTTTAATTTTTTTAAATGCTCTAAGATAATATCATTATCTCGTTCGTTACTTTTGGTAGCATCTACCATAAATACTATTTCCATATCACAAGAAATTTGCTCTAAAGCATGTTCTACAATTGCTTTTTCTAGATTTCCTTCCGCCTTAAAAATTCCCGGTGTATCACAAAAGATAATCTGAGTATCACCTTCAACCATTATACCTTTAACTGATCCTCTAGTGGTTTGAACTTTAGGCGATACTATAGTTACCTTACCGCCAACTAAAAGATTGGTCAGTGTAGATTTACCTGCATTAGGCGAACCTATTATTGTTACATATCCGCATTTTGTCATATTTTATTTCCTAATTGTTTTAACATTAATTCGGCTAATTCTCTTTCGCCTTTTTTCTTAGATTTTGCTTCTATAGATATAGATTCAAAGCCTTCTACACTTAACTCCATAGTAAAAACTGGTTCATGGTCTGCCCCAATTTGACTTACAACCCTATATTCTGGAAGCGCAATATTATTTGCTTGAAAATATTCCTGCAACTTAGATTTAGGGTCTTGAGGAGGCTCTTTAAAAGCGCTAAGCCTCTCTCCCCATAAATCTAAAAGTACATTACTTATTATTTTGTAATCATTACAATCCAAATAAATTGCTGCAATAATAGCTTCCATTGCATCTTCTAGATTTGATGGATTAATGCGTCCTTCGGTTTGCTCTTCACCTAGAGACATAATCAACTTATCGCCAATTCCTTGCTCAGCTCCTATTTTAGCCAAAGTATCTCCACAAACCAAAACAACTTGCCTTTTCGCAAGATCCCCTTCCGCTTCATTTGGAAATTTCCTAAAAACATATTCAGCCATTGTAAGACCTAACACTCGATCTCCCAAAAATTCAAATTTCTGATAATTCTCTTCTCCTTTAGTGCTTGGATGGGTTAACGCTATTTTGAACAATTCAGGATTACTAAATTTATAGCCGAAAATTTCATTATCCATTATTTAATCCTAGAAAAAACACGACTACCTCGAACTGATCTATGCCACTCCCAAAACTTAAGTAAGGATCCTTCGCTAGACATAAATATAAAGCGAGCTTTACCCACTAAATTTCTTTTTGGCACAAAACCTACTTTAGTTAAAAATCTACTATCTTGAGAATTATCACGATTATCTCCCATGAAAAAATAATGATCAGATGGCACTTCAAATATTGGAGTATTATCTGAAGGAAAATTCGGCACATAATCTAGAACCTTATATTTCTTACCATTTGGCAGAGTCTCTATATATCTCTCAACTAAGCCTTTATCTTTGTCTAGGTAAAAACCGTCAGCTTCTTTTGGTACCGCTTGTTCATTAATAAACAACCTGCCATTTTGCATTTGCACTTTATCGCCAGGCAGGCCAATTAATCTTTTAATGTAATTAATTCTTGGGTTACTTGGCAATCTAAACACGATAACATCTCCACGCTCTGGCCCCTCACCTTCCCAAATTCTATTTTTAATTGGAGCTATTCCAAACGGGAAAGAATATCTGCTATAACCGTAAGTATATTTAGAGACAATTATAAAATCTCCTTCCAATAAAGTATCTTTCATTGAGCCAGAGGGAATATGAAAGGGCTCAAACAAAAAACTTCTGATTATCGTCGCTATTAAAATTGCCTCAGCAAATAATCTTGCATTCTCAAAGAATTTATTTTCTGTAATTTTTTTCGTATTAGTTTTCTTTTTAGCCATTATTATTTCTTAATCAGAGATTTACCCGTCATTTCACTAGGTTGATTTATTTGCATTAATTCCAAAATTGTTGGAGCGATGTCACATAATTTACCATCTAGTAAATTAAATTCAGCCCCTTTATTAATCAAGACAAATGGCACAACATTAGTCGTGTGCGCCGTATGTGGTTGATTGCTGCTTTTTTCATACATATATTCAATATTTCCATGATCAGCAGTGATCATCATATTACCATCCAAATCCAAAATTGTTTTCTCCAGCTGACCAATAGATTTATCTATTTGCTCTACTGCGGAAAGAGCCGCCTCCCATACACCTGTATGACCAACCATGTCAGGATTAGCAAAATTAACTACAATAAAATCATATTCTCCAGACTGAAGGGCTGCAGTTAACTTGCTTAGAACTTCTTCTGCGGACATTTCTGGCTGCATATCATAAGTTTTAACTTTTGGGGAAGGAACTAAAATACGCTTTTCACCTTGCTTCTCTTCTTCTGCTCCACCATTAAAAAAGAAAGTTACATGCGCATATTTTTCTGTCTCCGCAATATGAAGTTGAGTTTTGTTTTCCCTCTCCAATATATCTGCTAAAGTACTGCTTGGTATTTCCTTAGAAAAAATACTAGGCAAATATTCAGTGATCTCTGTAGAATATTCTGCCATTCCCAAACTTGTTGAGAAGTTAATTTGCTCTCTAGGAAATTCTGAAAAACCCTCTTCTAAAAATGCCCTAGTTATTTCTCGAGCCCTATCTGCACGATAATTGCTCATAAAAAAACCATCCCCATCCTTTACTCCGGCATAGCTAGGTAAAATATGTGGCTTGATAAATTCATCTGTTTTATCTACCGCATAACAAGCTTTAATGGCATCTAATAAATTATTGGCTTTAACACCTTCAGACTTTGCAATAGCATGATAATTCTGTGCAACTCTGTCCCAATTATTATCGCGATCCATACCATAATAACGCCCACAAATAGTTGCGAGTGACACGCCATCATAGTCAGATATTTCTGCTTCTAGCCTCTCTACATAACCAGCTGCAGACCTTGGAGCTGCATCTCTGCCATCTAAAAAAGCATGAATATAAGTTCTAATCCCCTCATCTGCCATTACTTTTGCCAAGTAAATTACATGGTCTATATGCCCATGTACACCGCCATCAGAGGCAAGCCCTAACAAATGACATGCGCCACCTGATTTTTTTAAATCACTAACAAATTTCTGTAAGGCCCCTCTATCTTTAAGGTTGCCCTCTGTTATTGCTGTATTAATTCTTGGCAAGAGTTGCAACATGATTCGGCCGCAACCTATGTTCATATGCCCCACTTCTGAATTACCCATTTGCCCGTCAGGCAGACCTACATTTAAACCCGATGCATGCAAGAAACTTTTTGGATAACTTTTTGACATCCTATCCCAATTTGGAGTATTAGCCGACGCTATCGCATTATATTCTGTCTCTTCCCTATGTCCCCAGCCATCTAGAATACATAGAAGCGTTGTTTTTTTCATGGATTTCACTATTAAAAGTCGGGGCTGTTAGACCCTTCTGCAATATAATAAACTATCTTTGCAATCTTGGTTGCATAATCACCGATTCTCTCAAAATTCTTTAATACCTTTATCTTGGCAATAAACTCCTCTAACTCTCTTGGACTATTTTGCTGGCACTTAATGGCCTTATGCATAGTTTCAGAATAAAACTCATCCACTTTATTATCGTCTTCATAGGCTTTTTTCAGATCTTTGAAATCATATTTCTCAATATTTACAAACACCTCATTAATCATCGCAATAATGATTGCGTTCATTTTCTTTATATCGTCATATATTTCACTAGAAAATGGCTCCGTAATTCTTTGAGTTTTTTTAGCAGTCTTTTTACCTCTATCTCCTATTCTCTCTAATAAAGATGCTATTTTAATAGCCGAAACAATAAAGCGTAAATCTCCGGCCATTGGCTGACGCCTAACCAAAATATTAATTGCTCTAGATTCAATGTCTTTTTCTAACTCATTGACCTTTTTGTCCTTTAAAATAGCCTTTTCATAATAATCTGCACCATCCTTATTTAAAGAATCTTCAGCCGTTCTAATTAAATCAATTACCATATCTTTCATGGCCTTAAGTGAAACAACTATGCCATTTAGCTCATTTTCAAAAGATTTTACAATATGTTCATTGTGTTTCATGCTGAGTTTTGAAATAATTTACAAGTTCAACATTCTACCCTCATCCCCCTGATTTGCAACATTTTTAAGAGAGAGCGCAAGGCACTGCACCGCTTGTCGCTATGCTTAATGACGCTTGAAGGCCATTAGGATGAATTGGTCCCAGATATCTTTGGTAATATCTTTATCTTTAAAGCTATTTATTTCTTGGATGCCAGTAGGAGAAGTTACATTTATTTCGGTTAGATAATCCCCGATAAAATCCAATCCTACAAAATATAATCCTCGGTTGTTTAGAAATTTTCCTAAGCTTTCCGATATCTCTCTTTGTCTTGGAGTTAACTCAGCATCTTTGGCTGTACCTCCTGCATGAAAATTAGCAGCAACCTTGCCCTCATCAGGCACTCTTAACACCTGGCCAATAATTTTGCCGCAAGCTAGAATTACTCGCAAATCCCCTTGTTTAATTTCATGGCGATATTCCTGAATCATAATTTGCGTTTTGAATTCTTCTCTTAAAGATTTTATCTGTGCAGCTAAATCATTAAACGGAGCTTCGCTTTTTACTATGCCGGCACCTCCACATGCATATAGAGGCTTCAAAATAACGCTTTCGAATTGTTGTATAAAATTCTCTATAATGACCTGATCTTCAGACACCAATGTTTTGGGCATGTAATCTGAAAAATCACAAGCAAGTAACTTCTCCGGAGCATTTCTCACTTGCGTAGGATCATTAATAAAACACACCTTATCCTTCACCTTTTCAAGCAAATAAGTAGTGGTAATATAGTGCATATCAAAGGGGGGGTCTTGCCTGATAAACACCATATCAAGCTCAGTCATATTAATGATTTTTTGCCCTGTTAGTGTAAAGAACTCAACTTCTTCTGGAAAAATTTCCAAGGTTTCTATGCGCACCTTAACTTCTCCATTTTCTAAGAATAGATCTTTGGGTGTGTAGTGATAGATTTCGAACCCTCTACGCTGCGCCTCGCAAATTAACATATAGGTAGAATCAGCTTTCTTATTGATCGTGCTGATATGATCCATTTGGAAGGCTATTTTCTTAGTCATAATTTATTTAAAACTCTGATTTAACGAATATAAATCAAAAACTGCTTGATGTTGTTGGATAGCAAAGCGATCGGTCATGCCCGCTATATAATCACAAATTACTCTAGCTTGGTCTTTTTTATTACTTTTTCTTTTATAGCGTTCAGCTATTGAGCTTGGTATGCAATCAGGATTATCCAAGTAAAAACCAAATAACTCAGAAATAATTTTATAAGCCTTTTTATTCATAATGCTCACTCTTGGATGAGTATAAACCTTCTCTCGCAACACTCTTTTAAGCTCCAAAACCTGATCTAATATTTTGGCACTAAAACGCGCAATCATCTCTTTTGCATTTCTAATATCTTCAGAAGTCTGAATATTGAGTTCTTGCAAAGCTTTCTGAGTTTCACTAATTACATCATCTACCATTGCAGAGTAAATAATCCTCCTCACTTCGTGCAGTCTTTTATGACGAGCAAGATCAGGATATTTTTTATCAATGTGAGCAAAAGCTTTAGCAACTAAATCAATATGTAATAGGTCTTCTTCTTTTAATAAACCCGCTCTCATTCCATCATCAATGTCGTGGTTGTTATAAGCTATATCATCAGATAGAGCGGCGATTTGAGCTTCTAAACAAGAATAGCGTTTTAAATCTAAATCATGCTTTTTATTATAGTCTAAAATTATCTTTGGGACTCCCAAACCTTTGATCGGGCCATTATGCTTTATAATCCCCTCTAATGTTTCAAAGGTTAAGTTCAAGCCATCATATTCAGCGTAAGGGTCTTCTAATTTTGTAAGAATTTTTAAGGCCTGAGCATTATGATCAAAACCATTATATTTTTTCATTACATGATTTAACGCTTCTTCACCAGCATGACCAAAAGGAGGGTGACCAATATCATGAGCCAAAGATAATGCCTCTGATAAATCTTGATCTAAATTTAGTTTTTTAGAAATTGCCCTACTAATCTGAGCCACCTCTAAACTATGGGTTAACCTAGTTCTAAAATGATCTGATTCGTAATTTACAAATACCTGGGTTTTATATTCTAATCTTCTAAAACTTTGCGAGTGAATAATTCTATCACGGTCTCTTTGAAAAGGGGTGCGATTCTCAGACTCCAATTCATCGTAATAACGACCTTTGGATTCCCTGTAATCACAGGCATAACTTACTAACATAAGATTGACTAACCTCAAACTTTACTCTATGTTTAGCTGCAACCATACTAAATTGCAAACAAATGACTGCTATTGCGGAGATGACATTCTCCACCTCTGCCAAAAACCAACTTAAAAAACTAATTGCAGCAAGCGATAAAAAAAATACTATCCTAAGAATAACAGTATCTGGTGGGGGCTGCTCTGGCTTTCAATATCACTTTGATTTTGGCAAAGATATCAATGATGATGATCTAGCAATTAACTCTGGAGACGAGACTTTAGGAGCCATAGACGAAACTTCTTACGAACTACTAAAAGGCTCCCAAATCGATTATGTCGATGACCTTGGCGGCAGCTTTTTCAAAATCAACAACCCAAACTCTACTGCCACCTGCGGCTGCGGCACATCTTTTTCTGTATAAAGCGCACCTGAACCATATAGTTGCATCATCCTGAACCATATAGTTGCGTCATCCTGAACTTGATTCAGGATCTATCTATCCCAAGCTAATACAACCGAACGACTCTAAGGCTCTCAATTTGGGGCACCCATAGATCCTGAATCAAGTTCAGGATGACAATTTGACAGTTCAGGATGACAATTTGACAGTTTGGGATGACAATTTGACAGTTTGAGATAACAATTTGACAGTTTGGGATAACAGTTTGACAGTTTGGGATAACAGTTTGGTTATTCAGAGTGACACAATTATATGGTTCAGGATGATGGGTTTGAACTTCCCAGGATGACGCTGGGAAATGTAGAATGAAGCTTTGCAGGCTTAGGCTTGCACGATAAAATATGGATTTACGAAATTATTGCGCACACCATAGTAAAGAAGATCTCCATGTAAGTCCGTAACTTTTCCTCCTGCCGCACACACAATAGCATCACCTGCGGCACTATCCCATTGCATGGTATCTGCAAAATAAGGAAATAATTGAGCCCTACCGTCTGCTACATGACAGAATTTTATAGCACTCGAAATCACTGCAATATTCTCAACATCATATTGGGCTACAAAATCTGCAAACTCTAAACTATTTTTCATTCTCTGACTCGATAAAATATGCAACCCGATATCTTTTTTCTTTACCTGCAAGCGGGAAACTTTCTTCTCAAAATCTTTGCGATAAGAATTTTTACCATCCGAATAATAAGTAGCCTTCTCAAATGGCACATGAATGAATCCATATTCTGGACGATTGTTTTTTATCTTAGCGATACAAATAGCAAATTCTTGCTTCTTATTTATAAAAGCCTGCGTACCGTCTAGCGGGTCTATCAACCAAAATTCAGCAGAGCTCGCCGCCTTTAAATTCTCTTCTTTAGGGTTTTCTTCAGATACTATAGGGCAATCACTTATCTCTTTAAGAGTTCTGCAAATAATCTCATTTGCTGCTAAATCTGCATCTGTAACTGGAGAATTATCAGCCTTATTCATCACTTTTAGATTTTTGACAAAATACTCAAGTAACAAATTACCAGCCTGGTCAAGCATATCATTGATCCGGCAAAATAGTTCTTCTTTATCTATATCGGTCATTGCTGTTGATTTTATAGTCCTTTTCACTATTATTTATAGCGCAATGCAAATTATAAGAAACTATAAAAACATCCCCGATCAAGCAAAAAACTCTGTGCTAGCATTGGGTAATTTTGATGGTGTGCATTTAGGACACTTAGAGATCCTCAAAGAAGTCCTTAAAATTGCCAAAGCAGAAAACAAGAAAACTGCTATCATGACATTCTCTCCTCATCCTTTAGAATTCTTTAGTAAGAACAAAAAAGTGCAGCTCTTCAGCTTTCAAGATAAAATACAATTCTTCCAAGATTTAGGCATCGATTATTTATTCATAGTAAAATTCAATCAAGAATTCGCCAATGTCACTGCAGCAAATTTTGTATCCGATATTTTGGTAAAGCATCTAAAAGTTAGTAGCATTGTAATGGGCTATGATTTTATCTTTGGTAAAAACCGCCAAGGAAATGCAGAATTTTTAAAGAATAAATCCTCAAAACATGGCTTTGGTTTTAGCCAAATCACTTCTTATAAATCTTCTAATTATAATTTAGTTTATTCATCTACCGAAATCAGAAAGGCTCTAGAGCAAGGTGATATACAAAAAGTAAATAATCTACTTGGGAAAAATTACTTTATTAGCAACAGAGTAATAGGCGGAGATAACCGTGGAGCCGGTTTAGGCTTTAGAACTGCCAATCTTAAAATAGACAATTTGCATTTACCAAAATTTGGCGTCTATGCAGTAAAACTTTGCTATCAAAACAAATATTATGAAGCAGTCGCAAACCTAGGAGTAAAACCTACCTTTGCTCAAAACAAACCAAATCTGGAGGTGCATATTTTCAACTTTTCCGAAGATTTATATGGACAAAAAGTTAAAGTTGCATTTATTGATTTCATAAGAGCAGAAAAGAAATTCGCCTCTAAGGAAGAATTAATTGCTCAAATAAAATTAGATTGCAACAAAGCAAAGGAGTTACTAAATGCAGCTTAACCTTGAAGTAAAAAATCAAAAACTATTTATCAGCGGCTTAGTGCTAGCAGCAATTGTTGCCGTATTAGATCTCTATAGTAAGCAATTAATCTTTGGTATATTAAACCAAACTGCAGGTCACAAAATTGTTATTACGGGGTTCTTTAACTTGGTAAAAGTATATAATACTGGAGTGAGCTTTGGGCTATTTGATGACATAGCATATGGTAAGCACATCCTTGTAGTTTTGGCATTTATCATCGCTATGGTTTTATTATTCTGGCTAGCTTCTTGTGATGATAAAGTTTTAGCTATCGCCATTGGTTTAGTAATAGGAGGAGCATTTGGCAATATGATAGACCGCGCTTTATTTGGAGCTGTGGCCGACTTTGTAGACATACATGTAAACGGTTATCACTGGCCCGCTTTTAATGTTGCAGACTCATCCATTACAATCGGTGCAACTATTCTAGTCTTTGACGAATTTTTTAGGAAAAAGAAAAAATCATGAAAATTTTATTTTTACTATTCTTAGTCTCTAGCTGCGGCTACTCTAAACCCATACACAACGCAGACCTAATTGTGCCACCTTTTATCCAGGATGAAAATCCTGAGATCTATGACATCTTCAAACCTGAAAAAAAAGAGCAGTAATTTATGCCTCGTTATAAAGCCATAGTTGAATATTTTGGCCCTGATTATTCTGGATTTCAAATTCAACCTAATGCACATACTGTAGCGGCCGCCCTACAAAAAGCTCTTAATGAATTTTCACGTGAAACAATTAAAATTTGCTGCGCTGGACGCACCGATGCAGGAGTACATAGTAAAGGGCAAGTTATTCATTTTGACCTTCCTAAACAATATTCTTCTCACAAAATCACTGAAGGAGTTAACTTTTATTTACGCGAAGCAAACGAAGCTACATCTTTAGTTAAAACCACAAAAGTTGCAGATGATTTTAACAGCCGCTATGCAGCAATCGAGAAAACCTATGAATATTTAATCTTAAATCGCAACACTGACTCCCCGTTGCTTAGAAAGCGTGTTTGGCATGTTAGAAGAAAATTAGATTTAGAAAAAATGAAACAAGCAGCGCAATATCTAATTGGCCCTCATGATTTCACCTCTTTTAGAAGCGTTGATTGTCAGGCAGATAACCCGCTTAGAACTTTAGATAAAATTAAAATTTATAAGTCAGATGGCTTAATAAAAATAAGCGTGATTTCAAGAGCATTTCTTTATAATCAAGTA
>Ga0302127_10001006_pt1 | contig 16284 bp, 13 predicted proteins | sample CB4_SCM_MG_FD_204452 | JGI IMG/M metagenome (GOLD analysis project Ga0302127, IMG submission 204452) | Marine microbial communities from Western Arctic Ocean, Canada - CB4_SCM | ecosystem: Environmental > Aquatic > Marine > Oceanic | place: Canada: Western Arctic Ocean | collected 2017-09-24
GAAGACGGCTAACCTCTTCCCCTCCCTTTTTCACCATGGTTCTCATCGAATGCAAGGGACGAATGGCTATGAACGTATTGCTGGTAATTTGGGGCTTCCCACCGATTGTTGGGGCTTACGGGTATAGCGAGGCAAAGCCTGGCCTGGCAGCCATCTAGACCGTAGAATCCGTGGATGGCTACCCCTGTTCGCACGCAGTATTTGGAAATGAAGGCGCGTCACCCTGACGCGCTGCTTCTATTCCGCATGGGTGATTTTTACGAGACGTTTGATGAGGACGCTCGAATCGTGGCCCGGGATATGGAAATTGTGCTGACGCAGCGGGATATGGGGCAAGGGGAGATCGTCCCTCTAGCGGGCATCCCTTATCACGCGCTCGACCGGTACCTCGCTCGGCTGATCCGGAAAGGGCATCGCGTTGCGATCTGCGAGCAAATCTCAGTGCCGGACGGGAAACGGCTGGTTGATCGGGATGTGGTACGCGTGGTGACACCGGGCACAATTATCGAACCCGACCTGCTGAAGCAAGGCGCGAACAACTATCTGGCGGCGGTCGCAACCAATGAGGTCGAGGCGGGGATTGCGTACGTGGATGTAACGACGGGGGAGTTCGGGGTGACTCAGGTGGACCTCGCCGCATTGCCGCAGGAGATTGCGCGACTGGATCCGTCTGAAGTGCTGGTGCCGTTGTCTGGTGCGACTATCGAGCATGTGCGGGACGATCGCGGTGAGTTCATCGTGACTCCTGTACCTGATGCGTGGTATGCACCGAGTTTGGCGCGCCGAAGGCTGCTGGAACACTTCGAGGTGACGAGCCTGGAAGCATTCGGCTGCGATAAACTGCCTCTGGCCATTTCTGCAGCTGCTGCGATTCTCGATTATCTAGCCGATACATATAAGAGCGCGCTGCCACTGCTGACGGGGTTGCGGACGTATGCGACGGATGCGTTCATGGCACTGGACCCGCAGACACGGCGGAACCTGGAACTCTTCGAAGGCGGTCGCCAAGGCACGCTGGATAATTCGCTACTTCGGGTGCTTGACCAGACTGAGACTCCGATGGGGGCGCGCCTACTGCGTCGCTGGATGGGGCAGCCACTGCTTGATTTGGATGAGTTGGTGCTGCGGCAGGATGCGGTGAGTTGGATGAAAGACAGCGGGGTGCGCCGACAGCAGGTGCGAGACTCCCTGAAGAAAATTTCTGATATCGAGCGTGCCTTGCACCGTATTGCGGCTGGCGCAGCAATACCTCGAGAGATTGTGGGGTTGCGGCATTCGCTGGAGCAAGTGCCGACGGTAGAAAGGTTACTGGCTGATGGAGTAGAGGGCTCAGCGCTGGGCTGGCTGTCAGCGGACCTGGACCCCTGCGAAGCGATTGTTGTGTTGGTGGCGGATGCCATCGCGGAGGATCCGCAAGGAGATGTGGGTGGGGGGAAGGTGGTGCGGGAAGGCTTCTCGAAGGAGCTCGACGAGCTGAGGTCGGCATCCCTGGACGCGCGTTCGTATATTGCGGGGCTGGAGCGTAGGGAGCGCGAGCGCTCAGGCATCGCGAATCTTAAGGTGGGATACAACCGCGTGTTCGGGTATTACCTGGAGGTTACTAAATCCAGCCTCGATAACGTGCCTGAGGATTACATTCGACGTCAGACCTTGGTGAATGCTGAGCGTTTCTTTACGCCTGAACTGAAGGAATACGAAAATCTAGTGCTGAACGCGGGTGAGCGGATGGAGGAACTCGAGACGGCGCTGTGGCGCCAGGTGTGTCGTCAGATCTCCGACGCAGCTGAACGCATCGCACAGACCGCTTCGGCAATCGCTGCTGTGGATGCGTTTGCATCGCTGGGCCAAATCGCGGCGGTGAACGGATACGCGCGGCCGACGCTGGATGATGGAAGGGCCTTGCACATCAAAAATGGCCGACACCCTGTAATCGAACGACTGCTGCCTGCTGGGGCCTTCATCGCGAACGACTCCGAGATGGCGACGGATGCGAATCAGCTCATCATGCTGACGGGGCCGAATATGGCGGGTAAGTCGACATACCTACGCCAGGTGGCGCTAATCGTGCTAATGGCGCAGATCGGAAGCTTCGTGCCAGCCGACGAGTGCCACGTCGGATTAGTGGATCGCATCTTCACGCGGGTGGGGTTACAGGATGATCTGGCGGCAGGGCAGTCGACGTTTATGGTGGAGATGGTGGAGACCGCTGCAATCTTGCACCATGCGACGCCGCGGTCCTTGGTGGTGCTGGACGAGATTGGTCGAGGGACATCGACGTACGATGGACTGTCGATAGCGCAGGCGGTGGCGGAGCATATCCACAACGACCCACGCTTGGGTTGTCGAACGCTGTTCGCTACACACTACCACGAGCTAATCGAGCTGGCAGACCGGCTCCCGCGTGTCGCGAATTATTCGATTGCGGTGTCCGAGGACGACGGGGATGTGGTGTTTCTGCACCGCATCGTGGCAGGCGGCGCTGACCGTAGCTATGGCGTTCATGTGGCGCAACTCGCGGGACTACCTCGACCGGTGGTGAGCCGGGCCTGGGAGTTGCTTGCGATCCTGGAAGCAGATGATTCCTCGAACGGGATGAGATCGGTGAAGGGCAAAGGTAAGCCTGCAACTGAGCCAGCTGAACAGCAGCTAGACTTCTTTGGAACGGCTCCGCCTGAGGAATCATTAGTGCTGGATGCGTTGCGGGTGCTGGAACTCAACGGCATGACTCCTCTTGAGGCGCTGAATAAGCTTTATGAGCTTCAACGGCAGGCAGGGGAATAAGATAGGGGCTTATGGTTATCGTCCGGACGGATGGCAATTGTGCTTGGCGCTCCGTGGTACTTTGGACCTTCTTATCATCAGCGAGCGCCCGCGCTGGCAGCTAGAACACACGTAGAGTATTGAGCCAGGGATCGGATCTACATTCAGAGACCCTTTTTCGCATTCATAAGAACCCTCCATACGTTACATTGCCTTAATGTTGAGGCAACGTGATGGAAGACATAAGAAGAGAGCCCGGAGCGCATGCGCTCCGGGCTCTCTTCTTATGTCTTCCCCGTGATGCGGGTGGAAGGCATGTTTATGCCCTGCCTGCTTAGCCGTAGGTGGGGCTGTCGAGGAGGTCGCCGGCTTCGGAAGGGGGGATGCCGAAGATGCGGGCGTCAGAGTAGTCGGGGACAGGGGGGACTTGGTGCTTGAGTTCGACCAGCTTGCCGGTCTTGGAAGACTCGGTGATGGCGAGGGTTGCTTCAAGCGTGGCCATTCCCCATTCGCCCGTGTGGTAGACGGGATGGCCATTGACGGCGGCGTCGTAGAGTTCTTGTAGCTCTGCGCGTCGGTTCATGGCCCAGCCTGCCGGGGGCTTGAGCTCAATCTCGTGGTGGCCATTGTTGTCCCAGACCATAATGCCGTAGGCGGTGCGAGTGAGATTGCCACGTTCACAGGAGACGACAATGAATCCAGGCTCGGCTGGGATCCAAGGATCGCCACCAGCATCGGTGTTGACTCCTTCACGCTGGAAAATCTCGACCTCACGGGCGCCACCAATACGGATGTCTTGTTTGTCCGATTCTTCGTCACGAGTACCAGCAATCATGCCATTTCGGACCTTCATACGCTCAGTTTCGTCGTACCGCTGTTCATTGGCGCCCCAAGGGACAAGCAGGCCGCCCATGAAGTAGCCATGGGCATCGTGAACGATATTGGAGACGGCTCCGTTCTCGAATTCGAACATGGCGGAGTAGTAGCCCGGGATGGGACGCTCGGGCATCCAGTCGCCGACGAAACCACGAACATTCTTAATCATGCCGCCACCGAGTAGGCGGACGGTGTCGATTTGGTGAGGGCCTTGGCGCATGACAAGCCCACCACCTTGAGCCATATCGAGCTCTTCAGCGACGCGAGGGCGGAGGAGCCAATCGGTGTAGGCCCAGAAGTTGATGGACCTAACCGCCCCGAGATCGCCGGACTGGATAATGTTGTACATCTTGCGGAAGGGAGGGATGAAGGACCGGGTGTGCCCTGCGATGAGAATCTGGCCGGTGCGCTTAGAGGTGTCAATCATGGCTTGAGCTTGCTCAAGATTCAGCGCCATGGGCTTCTCGACGATGACGTGCTTGCCGTGCTCCATGGCGTAGATGGCGTGCTCAGCGTGGAAGCGGTTGGGGGTGGAAATCCAGACGGCCTCGACCTCTTTGTCGGCGCAGAGGGTCTCGACTCCGTCGTAGGCCTTGGCCTCGTAGCGTGCGGTGAATCGCTCGCGAGTGAGCGGATTCATGTCTGCGCCGGCGATCAATTCAAGCGTCTCCATTTGCTCAAAGGCGGGCAGCATCTCGGTGCCGCCGACGCCGATACCGAGCATGGCGATCCCTAATTTTCTTTGCGTGGTCATAATGACTCCTTAAATGGGAGACGTGCGCTCGTTCGTGCACGCACGTCGGTCGATTGCTGAAACTAGGTCTATCAGAGGGGCGCTGGGCGTGTCAATTTACGAGTGAAGTGAAGGCGTTTTCGAGAATCCATCACTTAGGTGCTAGGCGCTCCTACCGTTCCTCGAGACCTTATAAATAAGAAAACCCTGAAACTAGGAGAATGGACACTTGCGACACCCTAACTCCAATGGAACGTCGAGGCACCGTCACGCTTGAGGACTTTGCGCGATGCCATGGAGCGGCTTTGCTGGGCACTATACTCCGCGCGTGCTACCACTTTCCACATCCATTTACTTCGTGTCCTTTAAAGCTTCAATTTATATACATAAATTTATTGTTTAAAATCAATAAATTATGTCATTCCCGTGCGTTGCGCGCCCTGTCTACGAGACTCCTTCGATCTCTTCACTGAGGAGGAGCTCGGCGTATTCGACTAGTTGCTTTTCGCGGTCTGCGGGAGTGTTGCGGGACTCGAGGTAGCGCTGGAGGGCCATCATCGGAGTGATTTTCTCGGCGTCTTCGGTGCCAAGGCGGGTGCGTTGCTCGCGATGGACGGTGCGGTCGATGCCGGCTAGGTGGAATGCGGAAATGAGGGCTTGGCGGACGCGGGCTTCACTGAACGCGGGCTCCTGCTCGGCCTCCATCGTGATTCGCATCCGGACGATTGATTCTTCTAGGCCTTCGCCTGCGAAGTTTTCTGCGACTTCCAGCGCTGCGTCAGTGGGATCTTCACCGGGGCTGGTTTTGACGTCGAGGGTGAGCATCTTGCGAGCGGCAACGGGTACGAATTCAATGGTGACGTTGCGGTTGCCGCGCGGTTTTGCTCCATCGATCTCGATGATCATGAATCCCTTCTCATCGCGCTCCTCTGAGAAATCGATGCGTTCTATGCTGCCTGGGTAGACGACTGGTGGATTCTGGGTAAGTACCTGGTGTTTGTGGATGTGACCTAGGGCAACATAGTCGAAGGCGGGGTTTGCCACGGTGCCAAGGCCGAGGACATGGTCGTTACCGAGCATCATGCTGCGCTCTGACCCGACCTTGGCCCCCGATACGGTTATGTGAGCGCAGAGGATGGCAGGAAGGGATGGGTCGAGCTGTTCGATCTCTTTATCGAGCAGGCCGGTGAGACGCGCCTCGACCGATTGCTTAATCTGCTCGAGGGTCATTTCACGTGTTTCTTCTTTGGCCATGAACTGGCCGATGCGGATCCACGGGAGCGCGACGATCTGTAATGGTCCTGCGTTGGTCGCAACGTTGAACGTATCGAGCGTTGAGCCAACGGAGACATTCGACACATTGAGAGTGGGGAAAATCTCGAGGGCGGTTGCTCGGTTGGCTACGTGGGGGAGGTCGTGGTTCCCGACGATGAGGAAAACTGGTATGCCGGCGCTTGAAATACGCGCGATGCGACGGGCGAATTCGCGTTGGTGCGTTTGTGACGGATCACGGCTCTTGTATGCATCGCCTGAAAAAAGAACGAGATCGACTTTTTGGTTGATGGCGTAGTCGATCGACCAATCGAATGTAGTCAGGAAATCTAGCAGGCGGGTGGAGACGCCGACGAACTGGCTGCGGTCGACTCCTGGTGCGAAATACAGAGGCAGCGCAGCGACCTCCGCTTCGCTGGCAGGATGGCCGTAGCTTTCAACGCCGATGTGGATGTCAGATATGTGGAGAATACGCATCGCGATTAGGTTAAGGCCGAACTGGGCTGCCTGTCAGCAGGGAGCGGATGAATCGTGGCCAATTGCGAGAGCCTGTGACCACTGTTGGCCCGCTACGAACGATTACGTAGGCAATGCCTGCCATCGGTAGCCTTGGCGTAGCGGAAGGGAACGGTCGTATTAGGGACCCCTAAACCCTCGTTGAACCCATGCCTCGGAGCTGCTCGCGGACGCGGTCAGTCAACTCTGAGACGGGGACGCGGATTTGCTCCATGGTGTCGCGGTTGCGAATGGTGACGGCGTCGTCGTTCTCGACTGTCTCGAAATCGACAGTGACGCAAAGAGGCGTGCCGATTTCGTCTTGACGGCGGTAGCGGCGGCCGATGGATTGGGCGTCATCATATTGAGTGCGGAAGAGCCTGCGTAGCGCGCTGTGGACCTCCCGTGCCTTTGGGATGAGCTTGTCGTTGCGGGATAATGGAAGAATGGCGACCTGCGCGGGTGCGATGTCAGGATGGAACCGGAGGACGACTCGTATGTCTTCTTTACCCCCTTCAGGCCCAACTGATTCTTCGTCGTAGGCGTCGACGAGCATGGCGAGGGCTGCACGGTCAGCACCAAGCGCGGGTTCGATGACGTAGGGCCAGTAATGCTCGCTTTCCTCTTGATCAAAGTACTTGAGCTTCTTGCCACTGTGCTCTTCATGGCGACTAAGGTCGAAGTCTGTTCGGCTGGCGATGCCTTCGAGCTCCGACCAGCCCCAGGGAAATAAATACTCAACGTCAGTGGCGCCCTTGGCGTAGTGCGCGAGCTCCTCTTCGTCGTGAGGGCGAGTGCGGAGATTCTCCGAACGGACGCCCAGATCAAGGAACCACTGGAGGCGGGTCTTGATCCAATATTCGTACCACTCGTCGTCGTCGCCGGGTTTGACGAAGAATTCCATCTCCATCTGCTCGAACTCACGGGTTCGAAAAATGAAATTACCAGGGGTGATTTCATTGCGGAATGATTTACCTATTTGCGCGATACCGAAGGGAACCTTCTTGCGCGTCGCGACGATGACGTTGTCGAAATTTATAAAGATACCTTGCGCCGTTTCAGGACGGAGCCAGACCTTGTTTGCGGTCTCCTGCACAGGACCCGCGTATGTCTCGAACATCAAATTGAACATGCGCGGGGCGGAAAGAGAGGAGTTGTCGTCGGGGCATTTGAGGACGAGGTCCGTAATTTTCCCCGCTTCACCTAATGCCTCGATTAGGTGATCTTCACGATAGCGCTTGTGACAGGTGGGACACTCAACAAGAGGGTCGGTGAAACCCTCTGCGTGACCGCTCGCGATCCAGACTTCGGGGGACTGGATGATGGCGGAATCCAGTCCAACGATGTCATCGCGGTCGTAGACCATGGACCTCCACCAGGCCTCCTTGACGTTGCGCTTGAGCTCGACACCTAGCGGGCCGTAATCCCAGGTTGAGCCGATGCCTCCATAAATCTCGCTGCTGGGGAATACAAAGCCGCGTCGCTTGGCTAGCGAAACAATCTTGGTCATGTCTATTGCTTTGATATGCCTGGTGGTCAAGATGGGTCTCCCTTTGATTGGCTGCGCGCAACTGGCCGCTACGCACGAGTCTTGATTATAGAGGACAGCGCCTGGGCGCGATGGGATGCGCTAAACTCGAGCAATGGTGCATGTAAGGCAACACCGACTACCGAGTGCTGGTAAGCAGGAGAGGTGCGCGTAAGCGCTGGAAGGTCCTCTGTACGCTCAGCGTTCGGCCTGGCCTCTCGGACGAGCTCCAATGTAATTGCCGCGGCGGTGGGAAGGCCACCTCTGGGAATTGAATAGTAGAAGGACTTCCATCATGTTTCACCTCTTGCGACCTGGCCTATTCTTGCTGCTCGCATTGGCCCCTGTGGCTATTGTTGCCGGGTGCTCCGGTAGTGATGACGACAGCACGGCAGTCTTTTACGTCGGCGGGATACCAGACCAGGACTTGTCGCTTCTCGAAGCACGCTTCGAGAACCTTGCGGGCTATCTGTCGGATGAACTCGGCGTGACGGTCGAGTACCTGCCATCGATTGACTATGCGGCAGTGGTTACGGGATTTAAGCAGGGCGATATCCACCTCGCGTGGTACGGCGGGCTTACGGGTGTGCAGGCGCGCCTGCAAGCGCCAGGGGCAGTCGCTATCGCACAAAGGCCACGTGATGCCGAATTCCACTCTGTGTTCGTCAGCAACCCTTCGCTGGGTCTTACAGGGCTTGCGGATGTGACTGGCCATTCGCTGACGTTCGGTAGTGAAAGTTCGACGTCAGGGCACCTGATGCCTCGGTCGTTCTTGAAGGACGTTGGCGTGAATGCTGATCAGGACCTGGCTGGCCCCCCTTCCTACTCCGGTTCTCACGACACGACATGGAAGCTTGTTGAGTCCGGGGCGTTCGAGGTGGGTGCGCTGAACGAGGCTGTGTGGGAGGCTCGCATTGCAAGTGGTGACGTTGACCTATCCAAAGTGGACGCCTTCTATCGAACTCCCCCCTACTTCGACTATCACTGGGTAGCGCGTGGTGATCTTGATGATGAGTTTGGCGCCGGAACACTGGAGCACCTTACGCAGGCCCTGCTGAGCATCGCTGTGTCGAACGGACCGGTAGAGGCCGCAATCGCTGATGCTTTCCAGACGGAAGGATTCATCGCAACAAGCAATGAGAATTATGACGCAATCGAGTCTGTTGCGGTCGGCCTTGGCATCATTGAACGATAACTCGCCAACAGCAGTTGCTCTGGACCGCGTCTCCAAGAGCTTCAACGGCACACTGGCCGTGGACGAAGTCTCATTTACGGTTCCTAGAGGGCAATCGATTGTGCTTGTCGGGCCGAGCGGCGCGGGAAAGACCACACTGCTGCGATTGATGGCGGGCTCAGTGAAGCCTGACGAAGGAACAATTTCAGTACACGCTCGCGATTTGGCGGAATTTTCGCCGGGTCGTGAGCTGGCTGAACTCGTAGGGATTGTGGCTCAACAGTACGACCTGGTGGCCAACCTCTCTGTGCTCCAGAACGTTTTAGCCGGACGCCTGGGTTCGTGGGGACTTTGGCGCTCGCTGTTGTCGTTAATCGCGCCTCGCGATAAACCACTGGCTATGCAGGCGTTGACGCGGGTAGGAATGGCTGAGCGGGCGTACAGGAGGGCTAGCCAGCTCTCGGGTGGAGAGCAGCAGCGCGTGGCTATCGCGCGAGTACTCGTCCAGGATCCGGCAGTATTGCTGGCGGACGAGCCGGTGGCATCGCTCGATCCTGCACGGTCGGAAGACGTGATGCGCCTGCTTACAGGCATAGCGAGAGAGAGCGGCAAGACATTGGTGGCGAGTATGCACGCAGTCGACCTTGCAGCGAGGCATTTCGACAGGTTGCTGGGTGTGCGCAATGGCGCAGTGCAGTTCGATTCGCCCCCTGCTGATGTGACGGTGGAAATGCTTGGTGCTCTGTACCAACTCGAGGGCTTGCGTGCGTAGCAAGAGTGCTGACACGACCAAGCCACGCAGGGCCGATGAACCAACGCTCTTCGAGAGTCGACGTCTGCTCACGCTAATCCTTGTGGCTGCGTTAATGTGGAGCTTGTTCAACGTTGATTGGCGCGATGGAGTGCTGCACACGGGCGGGATTTCAGCGTTTCGCGAAATGGCGAGCGCCCTGCTGACACCAGACCTTTCAGGAGAGGTGCTGGCCAAGCTCATTGGTTCAGTGTGGCGGACATTGGCCTATGCATTCGCAGGCTTAAGCTTGGCGTTGGCGGTTGGGTTCCCGGTTGGCTTGCTGGCATCTGGAGTGCTTCGCGCTGACGGTGCCGCTCCCATTCGCAGGATTGCTCGCGTCATCCTGGCTGGACTGCGTTCTGTGCACGAGCTGGTTTGGGCCTGGTTGTTTGTTTCGGCGGTGGGCCTTTCTCCCATAGCGGCAGTGCTTGCGCTTGCGTTGCCTTACAGCGGGATACTAGGAAGGGTTTTCGCCGAGCTTTTTCAAGATGTTCCCGAAGGGTCCTTGCGGGCCCTGCGAAACGCGGGATCATCTGAGTCTCAGGTGTTTTTGTACGGTCGAATGCCCTTCGTGCTTCCTGATTTGCTGAGCTATACGTTCTATCGGCTTGAGTGCGGGATCAGATCTGCGACGGTGCTGAGTTTCGTGGGCCTCGGTGGGCTAGGATTTCAAATCCAGATATCGCTCGCTGATCTGGCGTACAGCCGCGCATGGACGTTCATCCTGGGACTAATCGTGATGATTTTGCTCGTTGAAGCGTGGAGCGGAGCTGTTCGCAAGAAAGTGATCAGTTGAGTATGGCGACGAAGATTCAAGCAGTGAGGGGCGGACGCCTCGCTAGCCTTGGGGTCGTTCATCTATCGTTGATAGCATCGTTGGTCATGTTGGTGTTGTCGTGGGCATTCGTGCTCGGATGGGAACGGCAGCAGTCATTCTCTTTCTTTTCGACAGAGGCGGCGGGCAGGGCTTGGGGGTTCGTAGAGGATCTCGCGGGAGTGGGCCGTGCTACCCAGCCTGCGTATGCCGACCTCTCCGAGTGGTCGCGGACGGCAAGGCTCGCTTACGACACGTTGGCGATGAGTGTGCTCGCGATCATGATCGCTGCGTTGGGCGCACTCGTAACATTCATGCTAGGGGCTCGTAATGTTATGCGAGGCGGTAGTCTTCTCCCCTTGGCGATATTTGCTCTGGTGAGATGGAGCTGGGCATTCACGCGTGCTGTCCCCGAGTTGGTGTGGGCGCTGCTAGCGGTGTTCATTTTCTCACCAGGAATTGTACCCGGGGCAATCGCATTGGCAATCCACAACTATGGAGTGCTGTCCAAACTGGCGGCTGAAGTCGTGGAGGGCATGGATATGAGACCGATAGAGGCACTGCGATCCTCGGGAGCTGGGCGGAATAAGACATTGTTGTATGGTGTGCTTCCGCAAGTTTTGCCGCGATTCATGACGTACCTGCTGTACAGATGGGAGGTTGTCATGCGGACGACCATCGTGGTGGGCTTCGTGGCTGCAGGTGGGTTGGGAATGGAATTCAGGCTGGCAATGAGTAGCTTCCACTACACGACGGTCTCGCTTCTACTGATGTGGTATCTGCTGCTCGTGCTTGGGGTGGACGCGGCGTCGGCGGGGCTACGTAAGCTGGCGCGATAGCGGAGGCGAGTGAATCCGCTAGGAGTGGGGCGACCGAGGGCGTTTGGACGATGAGACGACTGCTCTGCCGTGATACGCTCATTGCATCCCTGCGTGATGGATGTGTATGCGGCCGACTCCTAAAATTGTTAGTCGCTTCCATTTTTATTACGGCTGGGTGATTGCGGCTGCGGTTGCACTTTCCATGACGGCGTCTTCGGCGACCGCAGCTCCTGTGTTTAGCGTATTCATCCAGCCATGGTCTGACGAGTTCGGCTGGTCGCGCACTGCGATATCAGGGATTTTTAGCTTCGCCACGGTGATGGCGGCGTTCGCGGGACCGCTGGTGGGGAGCGGGTTAGACCGCTATGGCGGGCGAATGATTCTGGGTGCAGGAGCGCTGCTCATCTCTGCGTCTCTAATTTCTATCAGCTTCGCGTCGAACCTGATATTCCTCTACGCGGCATTCTCAGTGGGCCGGGTTGCGATGATGAACATCCAGAACCTCGCCTCGCATACAGTGATCGCTAATTGGTTCATCCAGAGGCGAGCCCTGGCGACGGCCTTCGTGATTAACGGAAATCGACTCGGCCTTGCGTTCTGGCCGATGATTGCGGGAGCGGTTGTGCTGGCGTCAGGATGGCGGACGGCTTTCTGGGTGTTGGGGCTGAGCGCGGCGGTGCTGTCGCTGGCGCCATTGATTTTCATTGTGGCGCGCCGGCCAGATGAGATTGGCTTGTACCCCGATGGACTGACACCTTTGCCGCCGATACCTGGGGAGAAGCTCCCGATGGCCGATCATTCGTGGACAGCGAAGGAGGCGGTGCGAACGCCCGCATTTTGGCTTCTTATGGCTGCCCACACCGGTATGATGGTCGCTGGTGGAGGGAGCGGTGTTCATCGCGTCCCATTCTTCCTTGGACAGGGACTAGAGGGCTCGCTAGTCGGCCCAATGTTGTTCGTGCAGGCCATCGGGATGATTACAGGAGGATTCTTTGCTGCGGCGCTGATGCGGAAATTCCCCCAGAGGCGGGTTATCGGAAGCTTCATGCTGGGAACGACGGCAACGATGCTCCTGATATTACATGTCCCTCCAAATGGTATGGCGGTTCTGTACGGCTTCGCAGAGGGGGTCTTTAGCGGAGGGGCCTTCGCCATGCTCCCCGTGCTCTACTCTGACTATTTTGGTCGGCAATCCATCGGCACTATACGCGGAATCACGCACCCGGTCGTCATGGTCGCCAACGCTGCAGGACCGCTACTCGCGGGGATTATCTTTGATGTGCGCGGTGATTACTCACTAGCTTTTCAGATATTTGGCACGGTGACTTTGATTGGTGCAATACTGGTCTGGTTTGCCAAACCTCCGAGAAGGCCTGTTGACGCAACTGCCGAGACTGGGGAAACTGGCTCACGATAGATTTTAGATGAACTGGAGGATCGAATGGCTGAATACGCAGCACCTGAGCTTCTGGTGGACACGGAATGGCTGGCAGCGCATTTGAATGACCCCCACATCCGCATTATCGAAATGACTCAAGACCGCTCCTCCTTCGTCGAGGGCCACATCCCTGGCGCAGCGCTTTCTCCTGATTGGCAGATCAAGGGCTCCGAGAACACCAAGCTAGTGGCTCCACCGGACGAGGCAAAAGCTTGGCTCGAGTCGGTGGGTGTCGGCGACGATACGCTGGTGATCGGTTACGACCGGATGCGCAATCGGGATGCGGCCCGCCTCTGGTGGGTGTTGACGTACTACGGCCACACCAATGTGAAAGTCCTCAACGGAGGTTGGAAGAAATGGAATGCTGAGGGCAAACCATCCGAGCCGGGCGATTCGGTGGTGCCCGGAGGAGCGACGATTTTCACTCCCAAGCCGGCGAACCACGCGATTGCGTCGACGGTGGACAAGCTGAAGGTCGCAATAGACCAGAGCGATACGCTGATTTGGGATACGCGAACGATCGAGGAGTACACGGGCGAAAACGACCGTGGAAACGCGCACGCGGGCCACGTGCCGGGCGCGGTGCACCTGGAGTGGGTCCGCCTCGTGAATGAGGACGACCACACGTTTAAGTCGGCGGACGATCTGGTTGCGCTACTGGCGCCGTTAGGATTTAACTCAGAGCGAACAGTTCACGCTTACTGACAGGGTGGTATCCGTGCGGCGCACGGAGCGTTCACGCTGACTTTGCTCGGGTACTCCAGCGTGTGCATGTACGACGGTTCGATGGGTGAGTGGGCCAATCGCGACGACACCCCGCTCCAGTAGAGCGGCGGATGCCCGATTGAATGGTTCATGGACTCTGAAAGACGTGGCAGAGAGGCCCGGTGCAATTTGCACCGGGCCTCTCTGCGAGGTATGGCCCCCTCGTCATGGGCGCGAGGGGCACAATGGGACTATAGCTAGTCAATGCTGAACACCGTTTGCACGCTCACTCGCACCTGGAGGTCACCCGCCAGAATCTGCGTTGGGGGCGCTGCGCCGTCCATGGCAGAGGTGGCGAAGGCTTCTGCACGAGCGGTCTTGGGGTACTGCGTGCCGCTCGCCTCAACGATCGACACTAGCTTGCCTCGATCCACTCCAGTCACACTGGCGTAGAGATCCGCCTTAGCGACGGCGTCACGGAGCGCGAGCACGCGGGCCTGGGCCTCAAGGGCAGATCCATCGTCGACGGTGAACGAGATGTTGTTCAGGCGCGTGGCGTCGCCGCCGGCGCCCGCAGCGCTGTCCACAATCGTGCCGATGTTGTCGAGGTCACGGATGGTCACACTGAGAGTGTTCCTGATGCGGTAGCCAACCAGCCTGCGTTCGGAGCGTGTGACCTTCTGCCCGTTCTCGAGGGTCGTGACCACCTGGTCATAGGTGTATTCAGGCTGGACGCTGAAGAACTGCGTCTGCAGGTCGGCGTCGTCGATGCCCGCAGCCCGCAGCACCGCGATCATCGCGGCCATGGCCACGGCAGCTTCGCCGCGTGCGGTTGAAACGGTCGCTGCAAAGGTCTCGACCCCTAGGGACATGACTGCGATGTCTGGGCGAGATTCCACGATGCCGACTCCCGTTGCGTGGATACCGACTGCTGCCCCAAGCCCTGACCCAGTAGCTCCTCCCCGTGCAATCACTTCAACCTGATGGCCGAGTAGGCTGGCGAGCGCGTTTTGGTCTTTGTCGTTTCCTGAGCATGCTGCCAGCAGTAGCAGCAGCGTTAGTGCCAGTGCTGCGAATACGCCACGCTTCGTTGTCTGCACTGGTTGGCTGGTGCCGTTCATGTCTTTCTCCCGTGCTTCTGCTGCTGATGGTTGCGCGGACTTGCGGCGCTCAAGCCTAAGGCGATGCGAGGGCTCCGAAAGTTCCATGGGACGGACTGCTCCTGTAGGCGTTGACGGCCCCTGAACAATCGTGACTTCACCGTACCCAGCGAGACGCCGATGATACACATAGGCTCTCCATAGTTCACTTGCCAGAGACCACAATGTTACGACAATCCATTGCTATAATCGCTTGGATGCGATCTTCCGTGCGTGAAATTATTGAGACTGCAGCTCTCGGGCTGTTCCTGTTCCTCGTGATTCAGTCGGCGGTGAATAATTACCGCGTCGAAGGCCCTAGCATGGAGCCGTTGTTGCTGGGTGGTGATCGCGTTATCGTGAGCAGGGCGGAGTCTATCGAAATCGACGCCACGCACGCAGCAACCTACTTGCCTTCGGTGGATGCTGAGATTGGGCAGAAATGGCATCCGTTCGGGCAATTCACGTATGGCGATGTGGTTGTTTTCCAGTGGCCGCGGGATGAGCGGCAGAATTTTGTCAAGCGCGTCATAGGTTTACCCGGCGACCGAGTCAGGATCGAGTTGGGTACAGTGTTCGTCAACGACGTTCCGGTCGAAGAGCCGTATGTCGAACACCCACTGAGGCAATCAATCACGGAGCGTGTAGTTGAGCAAGAAACGTACTACGTGCTGGGCGATAATCGAGCACAGAGCGACGATTCGCGACATTGGGGTACGGTTCCGTTCGGTAACATGATCGGTAAGATCGCGGTGGTCTATTGGCCGCTCCGCCGGGTTTCAGCGATGCTGCCGGCGCTTTAAGCCCAGGCATAGCGTAATCCGTGTAATATGGACTCTGCTGCCCCTATAGCTCAGTGGTTAGAGCGCCTGACTTTTAATCAGGGCGTCGCTGGTTCAAATCCAGCTGGGGGCACCAATTTAAAACCTTACACCACTCCGCATGGAATACGTCGGGAACCCCAACCAAGGGAGGGATCGCTATGGCAGACCTCGTAACATTCAGGTACGACGGCCCGGATGCACCTCAGGTTCGCAAGCGCGGTGAGCGCGGTGACTCCCACGATTTGATTACGAACGAGCGAGTGATTAGCACTATCCAGATTATGAAAAAAGGGCAGAGCAATAGCATGCACGCCCACACTGACCAAGACGGCTACTGGTTTGTTTTGACGGGCAGAGCTCGTTTTCATGGCATTGGTGAGGAGATCCTGGCGGAGGTTGGCGCTAATGAAGGCGTTTACGTTCCGCACCACACTCGCTATTGGTTCGAGAGCGTGGACGATGAGACTCTGCAGATTCTTCGAGTGAGCCAACTTATAGCAACCTAGCGCTCGGTCTTTGCACTGCTTGCGCGCCCACTTTGCTCCCAGCGGCATTCGAGAGTTTTCTCTTTTATTCACGGGCGGTCATATCGAACGGTCAATCTGCTCGCAAGCGGGCGCGTGCCTAGGCACGCGTTTAGGAGTGCATGCTAGCGAGGACGGCAGAAATCGACATACCTTTTCCCCGTGGATAAACTGACTAACCACAAGGTTAACCTTGTGGTTAGTCAGTTTTACTTATATGTAATCGCTGCAATGACTCTAATGCCCGCGATCAATCGAGCGGACTCATGATGAACCAAGGAGCTAAGGATGGGTGAGATTGTTTGGGCTGCAGCTACGGTACATGCGCCGCAATTGCTGACACGGCCTCCGCAGGAGGATCAGGCTCAATTGGAGACCAGCATTAGCG